>WPCK01111114.1_pt1 | contig 60827 bp, 65 predicted proteins | sample 5399851 | NCBI WGS metagenome assembly WPCK01 (sample SAMN12869471, study PRJNA574797) | sludge metagenome | isolation source: wastewater treatment of pH11 | place: China:Beijing | collected 2019-05-20
AAGCAATACATTCGAAGGCCTTTCCAAACAAGTTGAATCAATAAAAGACGATCATATTTCAAACGAATTGCGAATAAAGTTACTTTATAATTTGTTAAATGTAAGTTCGGAGAACCCAGGAAAACTTATATCTGATTACAACAAATCAGACCACCCAGTATTGGATGTATTAGAAAAAAGTTCGAAACTGAATGATGCTGTAGAGAGTTTGTCAAAAATTCCGGGCATTTCAGCTCTCTCAAAAATACTTGAAACGAAAGCGGAAACCTCACTTAAAGCCCAAAATATTAAAGTTGAAAATGGTATTGAAATCGGCCAAGCTACGCTTAATGGCAAAGATAAAAATGCATCAAATTCCAAAAAGTCTGAAGATGAAAAGGAATTGGGTGCATAGTATTGCAACCTGACAGACTAGTTTTAAACTATTGATAGAGATTAACAATTTATGGGTTCAACTCCCGCCAGCTCCACCAACTAGAGAAGCGGCGCATTAGCGCCGCTTTTTTATTGCCTGCCATTCCCACTGCCAGACTTATTGGTCGATATTTTGAGTATCTGCCGCCATAGGTATATACTTCTACTATCTAGTTGTTGGAGGTGAATATGGATACGGGTACAGTGTTTAAAAATAACAATACCCAGGCGGTGCGACTGCCGGTTGAAGCGCGTTTTCCAGACGATGTAAAAAAGGTGGTGGTACGTGTTGTCGGTAAAGACCGCATCCTGACGCCTGTTGCCAACAGCTGGGATTCGTTTTTTCTGCAAGGTCCTGCGGTAACAGACGACTTTATGGCTGAACGGGCAACACAGCAACAGCAGGACCGGGAAGCCTTTTGATGCTGAAATATATGCTGGATACCAATATCTGCATCTATGTAATAAAACGCCGGCCGCTTGAAGTACTGCAAACCTTTAACCAATATGCAGGCTTAATGTGTATTAGCGCCATTACCTATGCCGAGCTGTGTCACGGCGTAGAAAAAAGCGCGCGGCCCGAGCAAAACCGGCAGGCCGTGGAAGATTTTTGTTCGCGTTTGCAGATACTAGCTTACAGTGAAAAAGCAGCTCAGCATTATGGCGAAATCCGCGCAGAGCTGGAAAAGCTTGGTATCCCTATCGGCGTCAATGATCTGCATATCAGTGCGCATGCCCGCAGTGAAAGCCTGACGCTGGTGACTAATAATCTGCGCGAATTTGAGCGCGTTGCCGGCTTGCGGTTAGTTAACTGGCTAAATTAGGCGCTATTAGCCGCAGCGGAAGCCCAGGCAACGGTAATTTAATTAAATATTTTCACACCTTTTTCCCTTGCCCTGTGGTGATTTAGCAGCGATTTGCTGCTAAATAAGCGCTTGCTGGTTTGATCTCTGCAAATAAAATCTGCATAGTAAGCAGCAGTGCTGCGCTGCGCCTGAAAATGGGCGGCCAGTTGCATAGCTGTATCAGGGAAGAATGCCGCATTCAGGACGCGCCGGCCGGCTTATGCTATTACAACAAAAACAGCATTTTCCTATTGTCAGGGTTGCGCCATGCATTCTAATTCTCAGGCCAGTCTCGCGCTTAGCCTGCCACAAACTGCTGTGCCCAGCGAACCACACTCACAGCAAGGTGGTCACTGGGCATTATTGTTTCAGCGTGATTTTCAGATCAAACGCGCCGTTAGTAGCGACGAGCAGCAACAAAGCTATCGCTTGCGCCATCAGGTATATTGCGAAGAGTTAGGCTTTGAACCCACCAACGCCAATGCGATTGAGCAGGATCACTACGATCAGCGCTCTGCCCATTATCTGCTGCAACACCGGCAAAGCCGAAGCCTGGCAGGCACTATGCGGATGGTGTATTGCCGTACAGCTGCCGAACAGTTACCGGTAGTCAGTTATTTTGACGACCATTTTACTGAACCACAATTGCAGCCAGCTGCCTTTGCGCCGCACAGCGTTTGCGAATTATCACGCCTGGCGCTGGCCGGTGAATTTCGCCGCCAACAGCAACCGCATAATCCGGCACTTAGCCAGTTGAATCCGTTGCAGGTTAGCCCGAACAACAGTCATTATCGTTATCTGGCGGCGGGTTTGTATCTGGCTGCGCTGGAGCAAGCCTACAGCGAGGGCATAGCACACGCCTACGCTGTGGTTGCGCCCGCTCTGGCCAGAATGCTCAACCGGGTCGGCTTTCAGTTCCGACAAATCAGTGCGCCGATTGAACTGAATGGCCAGCGCGCTGCCTATTATCTGGACGTAGACAAAAGCCTCTATACTCTGTGTGATGATTATAAGCTGTTACGGCAAGTGCTGGCGGCGCAACTGGCGCAGGTTAGCCTCTCTGGCATCCGCTAACATCTGACGGATTACATAGCACTATGGATTCATTAACCCAAATTGCCCTTGGCTCGGCGGTTGCCGTTGCTGTAGTGGGCCGCAAAAGCTCAGTTAAAAAAGCCGCGCTCTGGGGCGCGGTGGCCGGCACGCTGCCGGATCTGGATATCTTGATCGACTACGGTGATGCGCTGAGTAATATGGTGTACCACCGTGGCTTTAGCCATGCGCTGTTTTATCTGACTTTGTTATCACCGCTGCTGGCGCTGCTGATCTGTAAAATTCATCAGCAAATGCCGCTATACCGTCATTGGTTGCTGGCGATCTGGCTGGTACTAATTACCCACCCCCTGCTGGATACTCTTACCATCTATGGCACCCAGCTGGCGCTGCCCTTTAGTAATCATCCGTTTGCGGTGGGTAGCATCTTTATTATCGATCCTCTTTATACCCTGCCATTATTGCTCGGCCTGGTCTGGGTACTCTGGCGTGGCAAAAGGGCCCTGGCTGCTAATACCGCAGCGCTGGTGTTCTCCAGCTGTTATTTACTCTGGGGGCTGGCTGCGCAGCAGCATGTATTACAAATTGCTGCCAAGCAGCCGGTAAGCAATGACGCCAGGGTGCTGGTGGTACCGACCGCACTGAACACCTTGCTGTGGCGGGTACTGCTGGTGTCCGAAGAAGCTTACTATGAAGGTTTTTACTCGTTGCTGGAAAAGAACAGCGACATCGTGTTTCAGCGTTACCCACTGGATCCTGAGTTATACCAGCGTTATCAGCAGCATCCGGATGTGCAGACACTGGCGGCTTTTACCCAAGGCTTTTTCGCCCTGGAACAACAGGGCGAGCAAGTGGTGATGACAGATTTACGGATGGGGCAGCAACAAAACTATGCCTTTAGTTTTGTGCTGGCCGCGGAGCCGGGGCTACCGGTTAGCCGTATACCTCGGCAGTTTCAGCTGGCCGAAACTGTAAGCTGGGTGTGGCGCACCCTTACCGGTGAACTGAGTGCTGCTAACCAATTACCTCGTAACCTGACCAGTCCGGACGCAGAGGCTGAGCCTGACCGCCCGGTAGCAGCTCAATATAGTAACCACTAGCCTGCTGTAACGGCAGGCAGTCGTCCAGCTGCAGCAAATCATCTTTGTGCGGGCTATCGGCATCGGTCAATAGCTGAGCTTTAGCCCTTGCCTTAGCCTCTGCCGCACTCTTCGCCACACAGAGCATAAAATCATGCTGCTCGGCAATCTTGCCCGCGTAATAGCCACCAAAATTAACAAAAAACAGCTTTTCCGCCTGCTCAACCGGCGTCGTCGACAGACGGATCTGATAGCCATCAACATTATGTAGCGCCAGATAGCTGTCTAGATGCAGGCCTTTAATCTCGCCAAACCATTGCTGGCGCAGCTGAGGGTAAGTCTGCTCAATAGTCTCGCCAACCACAAAACGCACATCGTGCAGTTCAATATTGGCACCGGGTGCGGTGCCACCTAAATAAACTAAAAATAGCTGCATCAGCTGTCCTTATAAACGAATACTTAAACCATCAGTCAGGGCACGGCGATAAGCCACCAAGGCCGGTACGCAGGCCAGTAGCGCAGCGGCAGCCAGAATGCCGCCAGCCCAGTACAGGCTTTGTAAGCTAAAGGGGCTCAGGCTGATAAAGAGGCCATAGTTTGCCGCCAGATAGTCCTGCACACCCCACAGCGCTGCCAGCAGTAGGACGGCACTGCTGAGCATCGCCACACTGGTCAGTAACAGCACTTCCAGTTGGATCAGCCAAAACAGATACCAGGGGCTGGCCCCCACTGCACGTAAAATCGCCATTTCCCGTTGCCGCTCCCGCATCGAAGCCAGCAAGGTGGTCATCATGCCAACTAAAGCTGCCACCAGCACCAATAAGGTGATCAGCAGCAGCATATTCTCTACCATGCCCAGCATCTGCCACAGCTCAGCCAGTGCCACCCCGGGTAAGATGGCAGTCAGGGGTTCGCCACGAAACTCATTGATCTGCCGCTGCACCACAAAGGTGGCCATCCGTGAATTCAACCCCACCATAAAGGCGGTAATCGCCTTGGGAGTTAAATCCATTTCCAGCGCCTGTTCGGCACTGACCTGCCGGCCAGGCATAGGCGCGCCCTGCTGCCAGTCGATATGGATGGCTTCAATGCCTTCCAGGCTAACATGCACCGTTTGATCAACAGGGGTACCAGTTGGCGCCAGGATGCCGACGACAGTAAAGGGCTTGTCTTTATGCTCGGAAAAACTGACAGCGCCGATACCATGCGCCAGTACGATTTCCTGTCCCAGCACATAGCCCAGGCGCTTTGCCACCTCAGCGCCTAATACCGCATCATAAACACCGGCAAAGGGCTCGCCCTCGGCAAACTGCAGCTGTTGCGATGAGGCGTAGCGAAAATGTTCAAAATAGCCCTGATTCGTGCCTAATACCCGGTAACCGCGGTGCGAATCGCCGAGCGATAACGGGATGGTCCAGGCGATTTGCGGATGCCGGCTGATCCGCTCATAGGTCGCCCAGCTGACATTCGCGGTGGCATTACCGATCCGGAATACCGAATACAGCAACAAATTAAGCTGACCAGAGCGGGCGCCGACGATCAGATCAGTACCAGACACCGTATTGGTAAAGCTACTGCGGGCTTCTTTACGGATATGATCAATTCCCAGTAGCAGCACCAGACTAATGGTTAGTGACAACAGGGTTAGTAACACAGTGCCCCGGCGGTTCCATAAACTTAGACGGGCGAGTTTAATTAACATGCCACTACTCCTTGCTCCAGGGCTGTCATCGCCAGTTGATAATGAAAATAACGCTGCAACTGACTGTCATGGCTGACAAAGATCACGGTAGTGCCGCTTTTATCCGCTTCACTGAGCAATACCTGCATAAAGGCATCACGGTTATCAGCATCCAAGGCTGAGGTGGGTTCATCGGCAATCAGTAAGGTTGGCTGGGTCAGTAAAGCCCGGGCAATGGCGACCCGCTGCTGCTGGCCGACGCTTAACTGGCTGGCTTTTTGCTGCCAGTAATTATCTCCCAGCCCCAGTGCTGTTAACAGTTCGCGGGCCCGCTGCTGCATTGCTGCGGCCGGCGCCCTGGCAAAGGCAGCGCGTAACAGCACATTATCCAGCACACTCAGATAGGGGATTAGGTTAAGTTGCTGAAACACCACCCCAATCTCCGAAGCGCGCAATTTATCGCGACGCGAGGCACTGAGCTGATGCAGCGCCACGCCGTTTAACCAGATTTCACCAGCGTTAGGCACGGTAATACCGCATAACAAATTCAATAGCGTGGTTTTACCACTGCCAGAGGCACCGCGTACAAAGAGGTGCTGGCCGCTGCTTAGCGACAATTTTGGGATGGCCAGTTGCCAGCCGCCGGGCTGATACCAAAATTTAAGATCTTTGAGTTCAATCGCAGGAAATTTCGGCTTGGTGGTCACAGGGTCTCCTTTCTGCATGCTATGATAGCGCAGCATAGTGCAATGTGCTGTGCAGTGTTCTGTGCCGTATTATGCGTTAATTAAGAGGCGAAACTCCAATGTTCAACAAGTTGTCTGTTGCGTTTTCTTTGGTACTGACCGCAATGTTGGCTTTTAGCCTGCAGGCGGCCGAGGTTAAAACCATTGAATGGACTGATTTAATGCCGGAAGAGGACCTGAAGCTATTACAGTCCTTACCCGAGGTGACGCACGACTATAGTCAGCCTTCACCGTTTGAAGATAACTACAATGGTAATGACCCTACTGCCCAGGCCTGGCAGCAAATTTTACAGTCAGCCAAGGTAAAACCGGAATTTAATAACGTTAAGGTCCGGATCCCGGGCTTTATTGTGCCGCTGGAATTTGATGACAAACAAAATGTGACCAGTTTCTTCCTGGTACCCTACTTTGGTGCCTGTATCCACGTACCGCCACCGCCACCAAACCAGATTATCTATGTTACCGGCGCGTCCAATCTGCGCGCGGATATGATCTATTCGCCATTCTGGATCAGCGGCACCATTACCACCGACAGTGTCTCGCATGACTTAGCCAATGCGGCTTACAGCATCAAGGCCGATAAGGTAGAAGAATATACCTGGTAACGCCCCGTAACAAAAATTAGTAACAAAAACAGTTACAAAAAAGCCGGTTTGCTGTTTTAGCAATACCGGCTTTTTTATGGCGCTGCTTTTCCAGCGCCTTGCAATACAACTGCCGTTAGAATCGAATACTGTTGTTATTCAGCGTTGCTGTAGCAGCGCCCTGGCGACCGTTAATCACCCACTGCACCTCCACCTTTTCCAGTGCCGGCGTCAGACTGAACAAACCCAGCTCCAACTGCTGCAAACGCGCCGGATTCTGACACAACAAACTGATATTGGCATAAAAATCACCATGACCAGTGTAACCCGGTTCGGTCAGATCAGTATTAGCATCGGCGCTTTGCACTTCGCAGTGGGCGTCGCGGCTTAAAGTAAGCCAGGTTGCCTGAGCAAGATTATCCAGCGCCAGCGCAATTTCCTGCCGTTGCTCGTTATTGCTTGGCGCATGTTCAAAACCGACGATATTGTAGGCGGCAGATTGCAACGCCAGTTGCAGTTCATTGCCTTCCAGCACCAGTGTCAGCGTCGCCGCGCCATGCACATGGGCACCCAATTGAGTCATGTCATCATGATCATGGTCGTGCTCATGCTTGTGGTCATGATCGTGTTTATGATCATGATCGTGATTATGTTGTTCAGCCTTAGGCGCTTTGTCGTGCTGATGTGCCGGGTGCGCCTGAACCAGCGCAGCCGGGCCCAGCAGTAAGGCGGGCAGCAGCAGGGCGAGCAATTTTGATGACATAGCCTTCTCCTCAAATGTTATTGTGTCACATCATACTCAGTTTTTACGCGACTGCAACGCTAACGAATGATCGCCAAAGGGCCCGCGCCCGTACTTGCCATAACTCTGATTAACTGTGGCCGCTATGCGCAAACTGATTATTATTCTGGGCGATCAATTAAGCCCGGCCCTGGCCAGCCTGCGTCAGGCAGGTCCTGACGACCTGATTCTGATGGCAGAGGTGAAAACCGAAGCCCGTTACGTGAAACATCATAAGCACAAAATCATTTTACTGTTTAGCGCAATGCGTCATTTTGCCGCAACCTTGCGGCAACAGGGCTTTGCGCTTTGTTATCTGGAATACGGCGCTCAGCCGGGTATTCACAGTATGACCGATGCCGTGGCCTATGCCCTGCAGCAGCAAGAGTTCAGTGACATTGTCATCACCGAGTGCGGCGAATACCGGTTGCAACAGGAAATACTGAGCTGGCGCGAACGCTTCAGTTTGCCGCTGCACGTGCTGGAGGATGATCGTTTTATCTGTTCAACGGCGATGTTTGCACAGTGGGCCACTGATCGCCAGCAGTTGCGGATGGAGTTTTTTTACCGCCAGATGCGCCGCTACACCGGCTTACTGATGGATGCGAAGCAACAACCTGTCGGTGGCCAATGGAACTACGATAAAGACAATCGCAAAGCCTGCCCTCCGGATCTAAAGCAAGTTCCGCCATTGCAGTTTAGCCCCGATGACATTACCCGGCAGGTGATGGCGCTGGTTGAAACCGAGTTTGCCGACCATCCTGGCAGCGTCGGCGAATTTCACTATGCCGTCACCGGTAAAGCCGCCCGGCAGGCGTTCTTGCATTTTGTTGATCAGCAGCTGGCCAATTTTGGCGATTATCAGGATGCGATGCTGCTGGAGCAGCCATTCTTGTTTCACAGCATCTGTTCGATGTACCTGAATGCCGGTTTACTGGATGTGCGCTGGATGTGCCAGAAAGTCGAAACCGCGTGGCGCGAACAAAGCGTCAGCCTGAATGCCGCCGAAGGCTTTATCCGGCAGCTCATTGGCTGGCGCGAATATGTCCGCGGGCTGTATTGGTTAATGATGCCAGACTACAGCCGCCATAATTTCCTGCAGGCGCATACACCTTTGCCCGGGTTTTACTGGCATGCCGGAACTAAGATGCGCTGTATGCAGCAGGCGATCAGTCAAACCCTGCAACATGGCTATGCGCATCATATTCAACGCTTAATGGTTACCGGTAACTTTGCCTTGCTGGCGGGCTTAGCCATCGATGAAGTCACGGCCTGGTACCTGGCGGTTTATGTCGATGCCTACGAGTGGGTTGAGTTGCCTAATACGCTGGGAATGGCGTTATTTGCCGATGGTGGCATTCTGGCGTCAAAACCCTATGCCGCCAGCGGCGCCTATATCAACCGGATGAGCAACTATTGCAAACATTGCAACTATCAAGTGAAAGAGGTGACAGGTGCCAAAGCCTGCCCTTTTAACGCCCTATATTGGGATTTTCTGGCCCGTAACGAGTCGCAATTAGGTCAGAATGCACGGATGCAGCTGGCTTATAAAAACTGGCATAACAAAACGCCGGAGCAGCAACAGGCGATCCGTGCCCAGGCTGCGCAGTGGTTAATACAGATTGAGCAGTTATGACAACACTGGTACTACTAAATAGCGGCTTACGGCTGGATGACAATCCACTGCTCAAGGCGCCAGCGGGGCCTGCCGCTGCCGTTGTGGTGCTTGAGCAGCAGCAGTGCTTTGGCCGCCAGTATGGCCTCTATCGCTGCAACCTGTGGCGCCTGAAAACCCAGCTGCAAGCCGTTCAGGCGCTCACTGAGGCCCTGGCACAGCACAATATTGGCCTGATTATCCGCTTTGGCGATACCCGCAGCGAACTTTTACAGTTAGCAGAACAGCTGCAGGCCGATAGGCTGCTGGCCAGTGAGCCAACGGCACCGGAGGAATACCAGGCGCTGCGTGCTCTGACCCCCATGCTTGCGCTGGAACTGCAGGATAATAACAGCCTACTCGGCGCTACGCTAAGACCAGAACTTGGCCGCTTGCCCGATCGCTTTACGCAATTTCGCAAACAGTTGGAGCCAAGCCTGTTGGTCACGCCGCCGCAAACGACGCAGCCTGCTGGTGACTGGTTAAGCCCGGCAGCTGCCGCTACTTACTCGCAGCAGGCGATACTGCAGCAATGGCTTGGCAACAGCGTTCCGGCGCGCAGGGATGAAACTAAGGCGCTGGCGCGACTTAAGCATTTTATCTGGCAGGGCCAGCATATTCTGCATTACAAAGACAGCCGCAATGCGCTCATCGGTGAGCATTACGCCAGTTTTTTCTCAACGCCGCTCAGCCTGGGAACCTTGTCGGTGCGCCGCTGCTGGCAGCAGGTGGAACAATTTGAACAGCAGATCGAAGCTAACGAATCGACCTACTGGCTAAAATTTGAATTACTGTGGCGGGAGTTTTTCCGCTGGCAAATGCGCAAATATCAGGCGCGCTGGTTTAGCAAAACCGGCATCAGCGGTAAGGCTGATTACAGCAAACCCAACCTGAACAACTCGCAGCAGCATGCTTTTGCCAACTGGTGTGCCGGTAACACTGGCGTGCCTTTTATCGATGCCAATATGCGGCTGTTAAATCAGAGCGGTTTAATGAGTAACCGCGGCCGGCAGAATGTGGCCAGCTATCTGGTGCATGACTTGGCGCTGGACTGGCGGCTGGGCGCTGCCTACTTCGAGCAGCGGCTACTCGATTATGATGTGGCCAGTAACTGGGGTAACTGGGCCTATATCGCAGGCTATGGTAATAGTGAAGCCCGGCCCTTTAACCCGATTAAGCAGGCGCTCTGGTACGATCCGGACGCGGCCTTTGTGCGGGAGCTGCTGCCGGACATCAGCGGCGTCGGTAAGGCAGCGCATCGCCCTGCCGCGCACGCCCGCCTGTTACCGCAATGGCGCAGCTGGTTAAGCGAACTCTAGCGATGCATCTGCTGTGGTTTAAACGCGACCTGCGCCTCGAAGACCACGCCGCGCTGTTTTATGCCGCCAAAAATGGCAGCGCCGTGTTACCAGTCTATATTGTCGAGCCGGATTATTGGCAACAGCCTGACGTGTCGTTACGGCACTGGGCCTTTGTCAGCGAAGCTCTGACGCAGCTGCAGCAGCAACTGACAGCACTGGGGCAGCCGCTGTTAGTATGTTATGGCGCCGCGACCCGGGTACTACGTGAACTCTGTGCCCGCTTTCCGATCAGCGCTGTCTATAGCCACCAGGAAACCGGTAATTTATGGAGCTATCAACGTGATCTGGCAGTAGCACGTTTACTGGCAGAACTGGCTCTGCCCTGGCAGCAATACCCGCAGTTTGCGGTGATCCGCGCGCTCAGCTCCCGTGATCACTGGTTCGAGCAAGCTGATCATTGGCTCAGCCAACCGCTTTACCCCTGCCCGGCGAGGCTACCTTTTATTTGCGCCGCGAACTGGCTGGCGCCGCTGCCGGTACCGCAACGTAGCCGCGATTTGCCGGCGTGTCAGCAGCGGCAGCATGGCTGGCAGCTGCAACAAACGCTGGATAGCTTTCTACACCAACGCAGCCAGCACTATCATGGCGGCATTTCTTTTGCGGCGCGCGCAGTAAACAGCTGCTCCCGCCTCAGCCCCTTTCTGGCTTATGGCCAGCTTAGTATCCGTCAACTGCAGCAGCTTACCGAGCAACAACGTAAGGCCAGCGATTCCACGCAGCAAAAACGCGGGCTGCAGGCGTTTTACAGCCGGCTGCGCTGGCATTGCCACTTTATACAGAAGCTGGAAGATGAACCGGAAGTGGAAATGCGTAATATGCATCGCGGCTTTGATGGCTTACGCGAGGACGCCTTTGATGCGGCGCTGTATCAAGCCTGGGCCAGCGGTCAGACCGGCTATCCGCTGATTGACGCTGCCATGCGCTCGCTGCTACATACCGGTTGGCTGCACTTTCGTGGCCGCGCCATGTTGGTGGCCTTTGCCAGTTATCATTTATGGCTGCACTGGCGGCCGCTGGCATTACATCTGGCACAATGCTTTGTCGACTACGAGCCGGGCATCCACTATCCGCAAATACAGATGCAAGCCGGCACGACCGGGATCAACCCCAACCGCATGTACAACCCGGTAAAGCAAAGTATGCAAAAAGATCCCAAGGGTGATTTTATCCGGCAATGGCTGCCGGAATTACGCCGGGTGCCGGACAGCTGGCTGCATCAGCCCTGGTTGATGAGCAGCTCGCTGCAACAGCAATACGGTTGTGTGATAGGCCGTGATTATCCGGCACCGGTGGTCGCGGCCAGCCAGGCCGTAAGCGCCGCCAGAGCAAAACTCAGTCAGTGGCTGGCACAGCAACGCGGGCAGTTTGAACTGGAAAAGCGTCAGGTATTTCAGCGCCATGCCAGCCGGAATCGGCCAGCAGAGCGGCGCTCAGTAAAGCAGAGCAGTCAGCTCGGGTTATTCGACTAACACCTTGGCTTAAGCTGACTAGTGCAGCTTAGATGGCCTCTTCGTCTTCTTCACCGGTACGAATACGGATCACCCGTTCCACATCAAACACGAAGATCTTACCATCACCAATGCGGCCGGTTTGCGCTGTGGTCATAATGGCTTCGACACAACGTTCTACCTGCTCATCAGTGACCACGATTTCCAGCTTCACCTTAGGCAAAAAATCCACCATATATTCAGCGCCGCGGTATAACTCAGTGTGGCCTTTCTGCCGGCCAAAGCCTTTAACTTCAGTTACCGTCATGCCGGTAATATTCAGATCGGCCAGCGCTTCGCGCACGTCATCGAGCTTAAAGGGTTTAATAATGGCTTCAATTTTTTTCATGGTAGAACTCATCGCTCTGCTTAGATGGTGGCCGCAGTATAATACAACAGACGGCCGGCTTCAGCTGTCAGAGCGCATTTTGTTGATCCTTTCAGCAATAAATCCGTTAAGATATCAATAACCAACAGCGAGGCCACTATGAGCATAGAACAAGCAATTATCCGGGAAATGCGGGTGCTGCCGCAGATCGATGTCGAATTTGAGATCCGCCGCCGGGTCGATTTTATTAAAGCGAGGCTGCAAAGTGCCGGCTTAAAAACTCTGGTACTTGGCATCAGTGGCGGTGTTGACTCCACTACTTGTGGCCGGCTGGCCCAGTTAGCAGTGGATGAGTTAAACCGCGAGCAGAGTGGTGGCTATCAGTTTATCGCGGTACGGCTGCCATACGGTGTGCAAAAAGATGAAGATGAAGCGCAGCTGGCGCTGCGTTTTATCCAACCCAGTCTTAGCGTGACGGTCAATATTAAGGCGGCAGCCGATGCGCTGCATCAGAGCACCTTACTGGGTATTGAGAGCCTGCCGTTACCGGGCGAAGCGCAGCAGGATTTTGCCAAAGGCAATGTCAAAGCACGCTGCCGGATGCTGGCGCAGTATCATATTGCGGCGCTGCAAGGCGGTTTAGTGCTGGGTACCGATCATTCGGCAGAAAATATTACCGGCTTCTACACCAAATGGGGTGACGGTGCCTGTGATCTGGCACCGCTGTTCGGCTTAAGTAAACGCCAGGTCCGGGCCTTGGCACGGCATCTGGGCGCGCCGGAACTACTGGTAGAAAAAACACCGACAGCCGATCTGGAATGTATGGCGCCGCAAAAGGCCGATGAAGCGGCTTTGGGACTTACTTACCAGCAAATTGATGACTTTTTGGAAGGTAAGGCCGTGGATGCGGCGGTCAGCGCGCGTTTAGTGCAGATCTATCAAAAAACCCAACATAAGCGCCAACCGATCCCAACGGTGTACGACCCTTTGTAACAGCGCACATCCCCTAAAGCGGGCAGAATGACCGCTTTAGGGCGTTTTAGCATAACAACCAACAACAATATAAATAACATTTATTTCACATTACATGTCTTCGCGCTAGACTTCAAAGCAGTAGCAAAGGAGTCTGGATATGCGCCAACTTGGGTTAACCTTACTTGAACTACTGATCGCGTTAACGGTGTTAGCTATCTTGCTATCCATTGGAGCGCCGGCGATGGATGAGCTTATCCACCAGCAGCGCGCCAAAAGTTATGTGCAGCAATTCAGCCGCCATCTACATTTTGCCAGGCTGCAAGCCAGTAGCCACCTGCAACCGGTACGCTTATGCCCGGTCAGCGGCAATCAATGTCTGGGTAACTGGCAGCAAGATCCCATCTGGTTGACGTTACAGTTGCCGGAGCCGACACCGCCACAGCTATTACGGGAACTACCGGCGCTACCCGGCGGGCATCGTCTGAGTTATAACCGCCAGCAGCTGGAGTTTCGCCGTGATGGCAGTTTAAATGCGCTGGAAAACGGGACCTTTTATTACTGTCCGCCCAGCCGCTTTAACTGGCATTACCGGCTGGTGTTAAATCAGGCCGGACGCAGCCGGCTGCACTATATCAATACCGCCTGCCCCTGAATGGATTTCGCTTTAGCTTGCATCGCCAAGGCTCTGCGCCATATTGGCATTGCTGCTCTTTTAACTGCAGCATAAGCGGACTTGCTGATGCCGCCCGGCCATTGCCGCTACTCCCAACAGCTTAACGGTTCAGCCAAACCGGGATTGCGCTGACCAAGATGATTCAGACTAAACTGCCGGCAAAGCTGATCCTGTTGTTGCGGCCCCTGTGCCGTTAACAGCAGTAAATAGCTGTGCGGTGCCGTGCTTGCCGACAGCTGTAACTGATATCGGCCGTTAAGAGTTAGCGCTGAACTTAGCCCCAACTCAATCGCATTAGTGGCGTAACGACCTTCTGCCAGCAGATATTGCTCTTGCCGGGCCGCCAGTTCCAGTAAGGTAGTAACCGCCTGGGCACGGTAGGAGCGCAGGATATATTGCTGATAAGACGGGTAACTGATACTGGCCAGGATCCCCAGCAACAGCAATGTGATCAGCATCTCCAGCAGCGTAAAGCCACGCGCTTTCATTAAAAGGCCCCCTGCTCGTCTTTAAAGGTGGCCAGACGTCGGATAAAAGCTCGGGCATCCAGCTGCAGCGGCTCGCTGCAATAATGACAATCACCACTGATCCGCCGCAGTACCGGCAGAATCGTCAGTTGCAGCTCGGTATTAGCCCAGATCAGGCTGACACTCAGATCAACCTGCTGTTGCAATTGCAGGCGCCCGTCTGCCAGATAGGGGATGCTCAGCTGCCGGCTTTGATAGATCTGCCCCGCAGTATGTAATTGCACTGCCAACAGCTGATGCTCGGCTAGTTCAGGTTGGCAGCTGTCAGCAGCCGGGCGTATTAAAGGCGCATAGATCACACCGGCAACCACTCGTGGCAGCGCCGTTAAGCGACCGTTTAGGCGCATTTGCCAACCCGCCGTTGCCAACAGATTACGCCAATCAGCAGCGCTGAGCGTAAGTTGCTGCTCCGCTTCGGACAACTCAGTGCGATCTGTGAGCTGAGCGCCCTGGACAAAGGCCTGCAGCGCCGGATTAACGCTATAACGCAGCAGTAGCAGCACATCCTGGTCTGACAGCGGGTCGCGGCCAAGCAATAACAGCAGATGCTGCTCCAGATTTTGCCAGACTGCCGGTGCCAGGCGGGCTGGTAATCGCGTTCTGAGCAAGCTGACGCTATAACGAAACTGCAGCCCAAGTCCGGACAAATCAGCCAGTAGCACAGGCGTACCCAGTTGGTTGCCGGAAAGAGCCGCCCGCCAAATTAAGCCTTGTTGATTCACCAGCCACAGATGATCCGCCAGCCCATCCAGATCCGCATCTTCTGCCAGTGGTTGCGCAACGAAACTGCCGGAAAAAGCCGGATGATTCAGCGCAATGCTGGCGAGTAGTTGCTGATCTGCTGCGCCGAGCACCTGCAGCTCGGCAGGCTCTGACGATGCAGCAGCCCAGCTAAGCTCCGCCTGTACCGTCTGTTGCTGATGTTTAAGCGTTAGCCGTGTCGGCTCAGTCGGCAGAAACTCCGGGCAAGCCGCAGGCAAAGCCAGACTATGCAGCAGCAGCCAAAGTAGCAGAATACGCGGGCTCATGGTGCAAGCTCCGGGATCTGCAACCTTTTGCGTAGCAGCATGCTGCCATAGCGGGTATAAAGCGGGTATTGATGATGTTGCTCTGCGGTTTCAAATAACACCAACTCACATTGCATGCTGGCATCTGACCAGGCGGCATAGGTTCCCGGGCAAGAGGGCAGAGCGGATACCGGATCAGGTAGCAGTTCTGGATCTAAACCAGATAGCTGTAACAGATGCGCTTGCAATGCCTGCACGTCTAGCTGCAGTTGTTGCTGCGCCGCCTGAGCCGATTTCACGCTAAGCTGGCTAATATATAAATTACTACTGACCATTAATAACATAACCACTAAAAACAACAGTGCACTGAGTAAAACCATTCCTTGCTCTCTCATAGCTCCTCCGTAGTTTCAGTAACGATGCTCTGGATTGTCGTCCTCACTCTTCTGCCGTACTGGCAAAACTAAAATTCACCGCCCCACTTAACAGCAGGCGCCGGTAGTGATCGCCGGGCGCAGCAAACTGCTGTGAGCCCAGCTGATATAACCGCTGATTCTGATACCGCCGATCCGGTTCCAACGCCCGCAGTAACACAAAGAAGCGTATGCCCAGGATCCGCGCTTCCTGTTGTAACCAGTAGCCGCTGGTCATATCGGCGGTGGGTACTATGGCATCAGGTTGCCCGTCCTGATCCAGATCGAGCAGAAACTCAAAGTGCAGCCGCTCTACACCATCGACTACCGAGTCAGTACTGATACTGGCTTGCCCGCCTGCAGAGCGTACCAGACGCTTGCGCATCAAGACCGGTATACTGCCAGTGCTGTGTTGCTGCCATTGGATATACAGCACTAAATGCTGGTACGGAAAAAGCAGTGTCTGAGCCGGAATAGCACTGTCACGATCGACGAACTGCGCTTGCTGCCACTGCGGCCAGAAGTAATAACGGTTGGCACGCATTTCATCAGGCGTTACAGCTAAACCCAAAGTACGCTTGAGTTGGATAAACTCAGTACCATTTGCCAGATTAGATAAACAGGATAATTGCCCGCTGCTACCGGCCGCCGCGGCATAAAGCGTCAGAAAAGGTTCAGTAGCAAGCGGGAAACTGCCATGCGTCATCCCGGGCAGCCGGCAATCGGCAGCAGGTGGCGCAGCCTGGCTACTACTTTGTCTGACTTGTGCTAGCGATTGCCCGGCCCAGAAGCCACTGTTTTCAAACTCGTTATACAACAAATTCAGTACCAGCTGGCCATTTTGCTGCAAAAACGCCAGCTGCCGGCTCTGGGTAGAAGCAGCACTAAGACTGCTAAAAGCAGTTAACATCAACGCTAACAGCAGCAGCGCCAGCGTACTGGCGATCATTAATTCGATTAATGAAAAGCCTCCTTGCTTGCCTGTCATACGCTACTCCATGGCAGGAACCTGTAGACCGGCCCGGCCTGGCCCGCCGCCGCAGTGCTGGCTGGCCAGGCTCAGCGCCGAGCGCTGTTGCCAGCTGGCTTGCAATCTGATGTGTCCGGCTTGCTGCTGTAGGCAAAACTCGGGCGCCAGCAAGAGCCCATAGCCACTATCGGTTAGCCATTGCTGCTGCCAGCGCGCCAGCAAATGCTGGCGGTAATCTCCATCACCGCAACCCGATGCGCAAGGCGGCATACCCGCTTCCGGCAATACATCGAGAGCGGTATCTGTAGTAGTATGAAAACTGGAAAGTTGTGGCAGGATATCACGCGCCAGCGCCACAGCTGTGGTGGTTTGCAAGGCATCGGTAGTCAAGCGCAGTGCTTGCAGCTGAGCAGCAAGCACTGTCAGTAAGCCGACTTTTAAGATCAGTAAAGTGACCAGTACCTCGACTAAAGTCACTCCCTGTTGGCGTAACATGGCGACCTCGTTTAGCAACCCTCAGGTAAATAAACTTAGACCACAATGTTAAAATTTCAACAAAATTTGTGAATTTTTCTACCAACACCTTTGTACTGTTGCCAGGTCAAAACCACCGTTAGCCCCTTTGCGCCCCGTCTGATCATAGGTCAGCACACCGCAACCATCCGCAGCCTGGGCTGCGGATGGGGTTGCGGTAATCCGATAGGTTCTGGCGGCCTGATTATCCAGCGCAAAGGTATAGCGCTGGTTAAGATCGTTAATACACTGACTAGCAGGCAAGTTTAGCCCAAGGTAGCTAAAGTTCGCCGAATAGCCGCGCTCCATAAAGTGCGACAGTTCCATCACGCAAGCGGTAGCCGCACCACGATTACTGCGCAATACATAATCGCGGTAGGATGGGTAGGCAATAGAGGCCAGAATACCTACTATTGCCACCGCCACCATTAACTCGATTAGCGTGATACCTTTAATTTTATTTATCATCATGGATTACTTAACTCCCGCCAGGATACCCTGCCGCGTAAAAATTCCAGTTGAGTATTTAATGCTTGCCGATCTGCATTTGACAAACCCTGGATTAATTTATCACCAAAAAATACTGATTCACTGGTCATTGCATTAAAGCGAATTCCGCTCACCTCAATCAATTCGCCATTGTTTTCTCCAGGAATACTAACTGAGTCATTATTATCAAAGACACCGTCATTGTTGCGGTCAAAGAAGTTGTAACGTAAGCGACTGCCGCTGTAGGGATCGACAGACATTACCCAACCACTACCTTGTGGATTGCAAAGATTGTCACCGGGGATAACAGTGTTTATTACCATCGCACTTCCTATAAGCTGTGGACGGTTGACCACTCGTTCACGCTGATCAGCAAGGTCAATAAACCATCCGCGCTTTGTCACCATGTCATTGGGTGCTCCAAGTTCAATCACCCGAGCACTATTGGCCTCACCTACAATCCTGCGCTCTTGCAATTCGCTACGATCGTTAACTTTGGCACCATCTCTAATGCCATACCAGCTATTCAAGCTGCTGGTCAGTGGATCTTCATCTGATAACATCCGGCCAGTGCCAAAATTAACCCATAGATAACCTGTTTTTGGATCTGAGCTCAAAGCCAAACCACCGGTAATAGGTTGTCGCACATTATTTTTATCTCTGGCTACAAATAACGGCTCACCGTCATATGCAACTGACCAACTGGATGAATTGTTTGAAGACAAATCAAACTTCCACAGATTTCCTTGTAAGTCACCAACGAAGAACCAGTCAGTCTTGCCATCACCATTAGCATCCCAACCTTCAATCTGGCCAGTACCGTTATTTAGAGCACTACCCGCATCTATTTTGCTTAATATTTCTCCAGTTTCCAGATCAATGACTAGTAAACCAGCTTTATTAGCACTGTTGTTATAACCGTAGCCAACAACAACAGCCCATTTATCATTATTTAACCGCGCAACGACAGGTCGACTGGTCGTAAGCCCCAACTCAGGATAACTCTTGTCCCATAACACCCGGGCAGCAGCATTGTCGGCTAGAGCGGAAGGAGAGGTTACATCAATTGCGAACAAGCCAGTACCTCCGCGTCCTAACGAGCCCACAAGTATTGTTTTCCAACTACCATTAAGATAAGCATCAAAGGCCACCGGTGAGCCATCAACATAATAACGATGCTCATACTCAATACTAGCGAAGTCTGCCAGATTAGCTTCAGGTGTCAGTACCGAAGCCGGAACATAGGCCATAATTTCAATACCATTAGTGGCATTAAACGCATGTAGCATACCATCATTAGCACCTACATAAACGACGGGTTGCCGGCTTTGTTGTGCAGAAAGAAATTCTCGGTAGCTCGCTGCACCTGCCCAGTTATAACGTTGGAAATTTCGATTCTGCGGCGCTGCGAGATACAGTGGCGATGAGTTAGCAATATCGCCCAATATACTTGCCCGTCTCCTGAATTGGGCGTTATCACCCGATTCTTTACTCTGGTCACCGCGTAAATAATTAATCAGATCTGTGTTACCGCTCAAGGCATTGCCATCTGCAGTAACATTAGCAGGAGTAAAGGTTGCCGCACCGCCATTATTACGCTTACCAAAAATAATATTCCTACTGGTCCAAGCTGGGAAATTGGCTTCCCAAACCGGATTTACCAGATCATTAATGTTGAATGACTTGATTGAACCACTCCATTCACCGGAATTAAAACTCCCTTGAAACACAAAGTTTTCAGCTTGGGTTGAGGTGGTCGTTCCGGCAAGATTTGATGCTGAAGCAACTCGCTCCTGAATAGCTCTTAATGTCGTCTCTAATCGACGTGCAAAATCTTCGGGGTTGTCGGCCGTAAAGAAGCCGCCGCGTCCATTAACTGCCGCATGCAACAAATCATCCAGTTTAGCTGGCGAGGAGCTATTATCGTTAGGAGGAGGTGGCCAGTTAACGTTAGCTCCACTACCTATAGCCGCAAATGCTGTGATCGGGTCAACACTACCCAGTACACCCAGACCGACGCCGAATGTAACCATATGCTGCCAGAATGCCGGATTGATTGAGCTGGAAGGAACCCGATTCTCCAGGTCAGGACGTAAGTCATTCTTCCAGTACTTCATTGCTACATCTGCTAGCGTATTCGATATACCATCAGAAAAGGGGGGCTGAGGAGTATATTGATAATTTTCACCCGCTTCCCCTTCAGGCCGCAAGTGCAAGACACCGTTACTGCCATCCTGATTCCCTACACCACTCAATGACTCCTGACTCCAGTAACCATCGGTCATCAAAATGGTAAAACTCTGCCGGCAAGTAATATGATCTAAAGTCGCTTCAGTACCTGAGCCTGGATTAAGACCCCATGGCCCCCTACTATCCGTTCTGGAAAAATATTCACCTGCTGCTATAAGCGCAGATCTTAGCGGGGTTCCTGAATTTGGAATCGTTCTGCCATACAAATCAGCATAAAAGTTAAGCTTGTTATTGCCACTAAATTCCCGCACCCCACGCACGATAACACTGGTATTAACACCATCTACGTTCGTACTGCTCTTGTTCAAAGCTCCAAAGCCAACCCGCATTTTTTCTGACTGATTAACAAAGGCTTTACCGATACCCGCCCGCGACGCCAGTATTCTCGAACGGTAATATGTATACCAGTTAGCAAAATTCTGTATTTCTTGCTGATAGGTACAGACGCCATTAGAACAGTCGGTGCGATTGGTGCGGCCATGGCCACTGTATGTTGCTTGTGTACTTCTAATTTCAACCTTTGTGTAGCTGTTCCAATTCCATACGCTGCCACTATTATAAAAAAAATAAGTAGCAGGCCAAAAGGCTCTGTCTTGTGTGTCATTACTACACGAACCTGAAGAACTACATGCATACCAGCGGTTAGAGTTATATCGACCATTATTGACGGTCAAATTACGTGCAAAACCGTTAGTTGAGTTAGATTGCGAGCTTCCCGGACAAGCCCCTTCCCGCATCGGATTATGGAAAGCACACGCTGGGTTTGCATTTGGAAACAAAGTACCATCCGCACGAACCCAGGGGGTGTAAGTTACAGCCGGATTGTAGTACGTAGTATTATTGTGAGACGATCTGGCAAAGGCATTATAAGCCTGCCCATCTTGAACGGTTGGCACATAATTATTGTAGTCACTACCGCCATACACTCCGTCAGCCCGGGGGAAAATATAACGACTTTCGCCAAAAATAGCGCTATCAGGCATCAATTCAAAATGCATCGACCCCGAGTCATCGATAATAAACATAATATTGGGCGGCACAGCACTACCGGTTTGCAGTGGTACATTCGAGATCTGGATTGCACTGTGGGCACTGGCGGCGCCAAAGAGCAATCCGAATAAAAACGCCGGTTTACTCAGCATAGGTATTGCGTTAAAAGGTTTCATAGCTTGTCCTCAACGACGCCAAACGGTTTGTAACATGGTTTCTGCCCGGCCATCATTCGCTGGTACCCTGGCGGTAATTCTAAAGGTAGGTTGCAGGCAATTTGGCGGTATCGTTAACGAATTGTCACATTCCGGCGGATAGGCCCAATCGCCCATATACTCGATAATATATTCTGCCTGTACCACCATATCGTCATTCATCGCCGGCCCCGGTTGCCACTGCGAGTTATTCCCCGGTGCCCAACGATCGGCCGCCAGCGGATTGGGTAAATTGTAAATGCCCGGCTGACCTATCAAGCCAACTGGGCCAGCCGGCAAAGCTGCATTTTCTAAACGCCGCTCAGCGAAAAGTAAGGCTGCTTCCGCTTGTTGCATCACCAGCTGACTGTCATAGAGGTTACCTGTCATCCGCTCCTGTACTGTGGTACGTCGCATATTACTGACTGCAACCAGAGTAATGGCTAACAGCAGCAGTAAACTGACCACCAAAGCAACACCTTGTTGTCTGGATCTCATCATAATTACCCCAATCTATTACGCAGCGATACTAAGAAACGAATCGTTCTGGCGTTTGCCGGTACCTCTGTTCCTTGCAAAATAGCCGGATCTAAGGTTAGGGTGACGTTGACCGCTATCACCCTGCCCCAGGCATTAGCAGCGGTCACCGCCGCCGCTGTTTGAAATGCCATGGTGTCGCCATTTAGGTAAGCAAACTGCAGATTGTTTACGCCAAATAGCACCTCTTCATTTAGCTGCCCGCCATTAATCAACGAAGCGCGAAACAATGACGAAACATTGACATCATCCAGGCTGGGCGCGACAAACCAGGCCACGGACTCCAAACGCATTAGCATGGCGCCATTATTAAAGTTACGCGCCGGGTGCACACCGCAGGCCCAATCCTCCGGCGCGACAAAACCCAGATTAGCGTCACAATTTAATCCGGCTACCATATGCTGAACCTGATCCTGTGCAGCACCGCCGACCTGACTTACCTGAAAAATACTGGCCAGGTTCTCATCACAGGCAATGGCCAACTCACCAGCCCCGACCACAGAGGGGCTATTTAGTGTCAGCGTTTGGCCATCATATAAACGAATGGTATTACTTCTACCACCACCGTAGAGCACCCGTAATGCTTCTGAGCCATCATTAGCATTGCGGCCATTAATAGCGCCAACCGGTGCAGGCAAACCTCGGATACCCTGACCATCGCGCCAATTGGCCCAAATTGGGTTAGCACCTGCAACCGCGACCACATTTGCTACCCTCGGCGAGTTACCACAACCGGTAAAGCCAGCATTGCGGATATCATGTGCCATTAACAGATGAGCCATGCGGGCGGTATTCTGAATTTCTGCCAGCGCCTGATTGGCGCGGCCAGTGGTTTGATTGGCCAGGAATACTGTCAAGGCACCTCCCAGCACCAACAAGCCCAGCACCATCGCCACCATCAATTCAACCAGCGTAAAGCCTGTTAACTGCTTGTTCATGGCATAATTTCCGTAATAACCCGGCTCTCAACACCGGTTCGCTCATCGCCCCAGACAATGCTTACCAGATAGGTTCCATCCTGCCAGGTTACAACCGGGCAGGTATCAGCCCGTGTCGCTTGTTTCACGTCCAATACCCAGCCATGCGTGCCCAGCTCAGTACTGCCGGTACAATCACTAAAGGCAAAACTGCCCTGCCGTGCCAGCTGTGGATTCGCACGCAGTAACTCAGACAGGGTTTCGGTCAGGATCACTGCCATAGTCCGCTCCAGGGCATTATTGGTATGTCTGACACTGGCACCTTGCAGCGCTGCCACGCCTAATAACCCTATACCCAGCACAAAAACTGCGATCATAACTTCCAGCAGGGTGACACCCCGCTGCGTAGTTTGGCTTTTGTAGCTATTGCGATTTTTTTGTTTCATCACTGCACCTACGCTAAGTTTGCCGGGGCATTACAGCCAGCGTTATGAATTTGCACAATTCTGACCCGTCCGCCGGATCTCAGCTGGATATCCCGTGAATTGGGATTGATACTGGCGACATTAGTACACACCCGCAGTACACCGTTCAATACCGCTTCTTGGTTGCCCTGGCGCACCACACCTTGCGGATTAAAGCGAATCACCTGGTTAACATTATTGCGGGTCGAGTTATTTACAGCCGGGCTGGCCAACAGGATAAGGTTGGCTGAGCTAAGACGACCGGCTGCAATCACGGTATTATCAGTGGGCCTTAATACCAAATAACCACGCCAGCCCGCAGCCGGTGCATTTTCGCAAACCAGCAGATCATTACTGTGGCAAAATACGATGTCCTGATTTTGCTTAATGGCTTCATTTCTGGCCAACGCCAGTGCACCCAGTATTTCATTTGATTGGCCGGTTAAACGGTTTGCGGCCAGTAAATTGCCAAAGCTGGGCACGGCTACAGTAATCACTATTGCCAGCACCGCCACTGTTACCATTACCTCGATTAACGTAAAGCCGGATATGTTTGCTTTTTGCACAGCCACTTCCTTATCGGGTTGTGAAAACCTGTCTCAGTTTTACTATAGCGGCGAGTACAAGCAAGGTAAAAGCCGGCTTGACCAGCGGTTGAAATTTCAGATAAGCGGTTAAACCAGCGCTTGTTTAACCTGGCTGAGCAGACGGCGGCTAACTTCCAGTAGCTCAGGGCGCCCCTGGCATTGCATATAGTGTTTGCCATCCCGGGTTAACAGCGCCTGACAATGCGCCTTATGCACCAGCAGACTACGATGGATCCGCAACAACTGATTTGGAAAACGTTGCTGTAGTGCCAACAGACTTTCTTCCAGCAAGATCTCCTGCGCCGGCAGTACCGCCGTCACATATTTATCGCCGGCGCGAAAATAACACACCTCACTCAGTGACAGTGAGCGTTTAATTCCGCCCTGCAGATAGACTAATTTCGCCGTGTCAGACTCCCGGGCTCGCTGGTCCGCCCGCGTTACCAGACTCAACTTCGCCAGTGCTTTATCCAAACTTTGCTGACTGACAGGTTTCAGTAAATAGTCTTTCGGCGCACAGTCATAGGCTGCCAGTGCATGTTCTGCATAAGCGGTGCAAAAGATGATTGCCGGAGGTGTTGGCTGAATGGCAAAAACCCTTGCCAGCTCTAAGCCATTTTTGCCGGGTAAGTTAATGTCCAGAAACACCACATCTGGCAGGTGTTGCTGATTGAGCAGGAGCGCCTGCTCAGCGTCCGCAGCTTCATCGATTTCTGCAAACTGCGCGCTAGTTTGCAGTAAACGTTTTAAGCGGGCCCGTGCCAGAGGTTCATCATCTATGATTAGCGCCCGCATCCGCTGTCTCCCGTTTTATGATAGGTAACACCAGTTTAACCCTGAATACACCATCCTGCGCGCTGCAGCTAAATTGCTGTCGCTCGGCATAAAGCAGATCCAAACGATTGCGGATATTACTGAGCGCAATACCGTTTTGCTGCGTTAAGGCCGTGGCTGGCTGCATAGTGGAGTGGTTAATCGGATTCGTGATTAATAATACCAGCTGCTGCTGTCCAACCAGTAATTGCACCGAAATGGTGACCGGTTGCGACGCTGGTTCAACACCGTAACGTACTGCGTTTTCCAGCAAGGGTTGTAACGTCAGCGCCGGCAGCTGAGTATCCGGATAGTCTGCTGGCAGTTGCCAGTCCAGTTGCAGTTTATCGCCAAGCCGGATCGACTCCAGCTGCAAATACTTGCGCGCTAATGCCAGTTCCTGACTAAGCGGGAGCAATTGCCCCGCCTGCATGGCGGCCCGGAATAAATCAGCCAGATCCAACAAACTCTGCTCTGCCGCCGCACTGGATTGATGCGTCAACTCTGCTATCGCATTTAAACTATTGAACAAAAAGTGCGGTGCAATCCTGGCCTGCAGGGCATCTAACTCGGCCCGCTGCTGGGCAACCAGCAGCCTGGCACGCTCGGCATGCATTAACAGTAGTTGAATTAACAATAACGAGACGACAAAGGCCAACAGCATATTCGCTGCAGTAAAATGCCAGACACTCTGATATTCCGGCAGGCCGGCAGCGAAGTACCACCAGATCACCAGTGACACCAGGACGGTTGCTAACAACAGGGTACTACCGACCAGCGTCGCCAGACGAGGCAAACTGACACCCGGCAAGCGTTGCAAGGCCGGACACAAGAACCCGAGACTTAACAAGGTGATCCAGTGACTGCACAGCGATATCACCCCCAGTCTGAGCCAGGGGTCGCCGCTAATTCCGGGAGCAAAGGCCAGCAGGATAGCTACGGCCTGGGTTAACACCAGCAGCCGCAGCAGCATTTTACCGCGGCAAAGTGATGGAAAAACGCCAGACTGTTCGGGAGCTTGCGTCACAGTCTGTCGCATGGTCGTCTCCGCTTAACGCAGCTCAGCCGGAATGGCGAACACCACATTCTCTTCGCGGCCGGTGGTTTCGGTCACAGTTTTACCGCCCCACATTTTCAACTGGCTAATCACATCCTGCACCAGAATTTCCGGCGCAGAAGCACCGGCGGTAACGGCAACCCGGCTGATACCGTCGAGCCAGCTTTGCTGGATATCGTTGGCGGTATCAATTAAATAGGCTTTGCAACCAAGCTTCTCCGCCAGCTCGCGTAAGCGGTTAGAATTACTGCTATTTTTGGCACCGACAACCAGCATCAGTTCGGCTTTAGCGGCCAGTTCGCGCACCGCATCCTGACGATTCTGCGTGGCATAGCAAATATCATCTTTGCGCGGCCCTTCAATGTCCGGAAAACGGGCGCGCAGCGCATCAATCACATCGGCGGTATCGTCTACCGACAAGGTAGTCTGACTGCTATAGCACAGCTGTGCCGGATTTTTAACCTGCAGTTTTGCCACATCCTCGACCGACTCCACCAGATAGATGCCACCTTCAGCGTTATCATACTGGCCCATGGTGCCTTCTACCTCAGGATGTCCCGCATGACCAATCAGGATGCATTCGGTGCCTTTGCGGCTGGCGCGGGTCACTTCCATATGCACCTTGGTCACTAATGGGCAGGTGGCATCAAACACCTTTAAACCGCGCTGCCGTGCATTTTCACGCACAGCTTGCGACACACCGTGGGCGCTGAAAATGACAATATGGCTATCCGGCACCTCGTCCAGTTCATCAACAAAGACTGCGCCGCGACGGCGTAAACCATCTACCACAAATTTATTGTGAACCACTTCATGCCGCACATAGATTGGATGCGGAAACAGCTCCAGCGCCCGCTCTACGATACTGATCGCCCGATCAACACCGGCACAAAAGCCCCGCGGGTTAGCGAGTAAAATATCCATCTTTAGCTTACCTGCACAATTTCGACATTAAAGGTCAGGGTCTGACCCGCCAGCGGATGATTAAAATCAACGGTGACCGAATCGCCCACCACTTCCCGCACTAAGCCAGGCAATTCCGAGCCATCCGGCATCGCAAAGCCAATAATGGCGCCAACTTTAGCCGGCGCATCAGCCGAGAATTTACTGCGGTCAACGTAATAAATATTATCCGGGTTAGGCATACCATAGGCGTCTTCCGGGGCCAGGGTAAAGCTTTTTTTCTCCCCGGCCGTCATACCTAACAGCTGGGCTTCAAATGCCGGTGACAAGCTGCCATCGCCCATCTGTAATTTTGCCGGCTTGTTGTGCACCCGGGTACTCTCGGCCGCACTGCCGTCGGCCAGCGTGATATCAAAGTGAAAAATTACTGTACTTTTGGCCTGAATTTCGCTCATTTTTTTGCCTCGGAATCACTGCTAAAACTGTCCCAGATAATCAGGGCGGCGCCAATACAGATCGCCGAATCTGCGATATTAAAGGCCGGATAATGCCAGGTCTGGTAATACAGATGGAAAAAGTCTATTACGTAACCATAGATGCTGCGATCAATTAAATTACCGATAGCACCGGCAAACACCAGGCTTAATGCCAGTCCCAGCTTAATCTGCTGCCGAGGTAACCGGCTCATCCAGACCGCAATCACGCTACTTATCACCACCGCCAGAATCGTAAAGAACCAGCGCTGCCAGCCACCGGCGTCACTTAAGAACGAAAAGGCCGCGCCATAGTTACGCACATAGGTCAAATTAAAAAATGGCAACAGTTGAATCGAATCGTACAGTGCCATATTTTGATGTACCAGCTGTTTGGTCAGCTGATCCAGACCGATTAACAGCAGGGTCAGCCACCACCAGCGCCAGGCGGTATTATTAAACAACTGCATCAGGCAAATTCCCGCTGTTCGCCATGGCCTTCAACATTACTGACGCAACGTAAACAAATGCCCGGATGGGCGGCATCGGCGCCGACATCATGACGGTGGTGCCAGCAGCGCTCGCACTTGGCGGCGGTAGAGGCTTCTACCAGCACACTTAAACCTTTAATGGCGGTGGCCACCGCCGCAGCAGCCGGTTGCTCCGCACTCACCTTAGCGGTTGACGTAATCAGCACAAAACGCAGCTCGTCGCCCAGCTGTGACAGCGCCTGCGCCAATTCAGCACCGGCGAACAGTGTTACTTCAGCCTGTAAAGAGGCGCCGAGCTTTTCTTCGCGGCGCGCTGCTTCCAGCACCTTATTCACTTCATCGCGTACTTCTAACAGCTGTTGCCAGAAGGCATCACTGAATTTCCCTGCCGGTAAGTTAGCAAAACCCGGATACCAAACATCGGTAAACACATAAGGCGTGCTCTGGCCTGGTAAGGCCTCCCAGATTTCCTGCGCGGTAAAGCTCATTACCGGCGCCATCCAGCGTACCATCGCCTGAGCGATATGATACAGCGCAGTCTGGCAGGAGCGGCGGGCTTTGGACTCGGTGTGCGCGGTATACTGGCGATCTTTAATCACATCCAGATAGAAACTGCCAAGCTCCACGGTACAGAAATTCATCAGTTTCTGACTTACCTGATGGAACTGGTAGTTATCGTACGCATCAATAATTTCTTGTTGTAACTTCGCCGCCCGGTTTACTACCCACAGATCCAGCTCCACCAGTTCATTAAATGGCAAGGCATCCGTTTGCGGGTTAAAGCCATTCAGGTTGGCCAGCAGGAAACGCGCGGTATTCCGAATACGGCGGTATTTATCAGCGGCACGGTTCAGAATTTCATCCGATACCGTCATCTCCGAGGTGTAGTCCGTGGTCGCCACCCATAAGCGCAGAATATCAGCACCCAGTTTGTTCATCACATCCTGCGGTGACACCACATTGCCCAGGGATTTCGACATCTTGCGGCCTTCACCATCCACGGTAAAGCCATGTGTCAGTACCTGTTTATACGGCGCCTTGCCTTTAATGCTAACGCCAGTCATCAGTGACGACATAAACCAGCCACGGTGCTGATCCGAACCTTCTAAATACAGATCAATTTCGGCACCATGAAATTCCGGCCGCGCATCGACGACTGCGGCATGGGTTACACCTGAGTCAAACCAGACATCAAGGGTATCAGTAACCTTAACGTAATCCGCAGCGTCCGCGCCCAACAGCTCAGCAGCATCCAGATCAAACCAGGCCTGAATACCCGCCTGTTCAACTTTTTGTGCGACCTGCTCAATCAGTTCGGCCGTACGTGGATGCAAGGCGCTGTTGTCTTTGCGCACAAAGAGCGCAATCGGCACGCCCCAGGTACGCTGGCGTGAAATACACCAGTCGGGCCGGCCGGCGACCATATTTTCAATCCGCTGCTGACCCCAATCCGGAATCCAGCGGGTTTGCTCAATTTCCGTTAATGACGTCTGGCGCAGGCCTTGTTGCTCCATGCTGATAAACCACTGCGGCGTAGCACGGAAGATAATCGGCGTTTTATGGCGCCAGCAATGCGGATAACTGTGCTTATAGGCTTTGTGTACCAATAAGGCACCGGCCGCTTTCAGCGCTTCAACTACCGTTTCATTGGCTTTAAACACATGTTGCCCGGCAAACAGCGGCGTATCCGGCAGATAGACACCGTTGGCACCCACCGGGTTAGCGACTTCCAGACCATATTTCTGGCCAACTACAAAGTCTTCCTGACCGTGTCCAGGTGCCGTATGCACACAGCCGGTACCCGAATCCGTCGTAACGTGTTCGCCTAACACCACCGGCACGCTAAAGTCATACAGTGGATGCTGCAACTGAACTAAATCCAGCGCCACGCCCTGACAGAAACCCAGCGCATGGTAATGCTCGATATTCGCGCGCGCCATCACGTCTTTAACCAGATCGGTGGCCAAAATTAAGCGCTCTGCGCCATTTGGACCTTGTTCAACCTGCACCAGCGAATACTGTAAGTCAGCGTTGAGGGCCACGGCGCGGTTCGCCGGAATAGTCCACGGAGTGGTAGTCCAGATCACCACCGAAATCGGGCCCTGACCGGCATGACCAGCCGGATGATCAAACTTATCCGCAACGCTGTCATCCAATACCTTAAAGCGCACATCGATCGCGGGGGAGACCTTGTCCTGATATTCTACTTCGGCTTCGGCCAACGCCGAACCACAGTCGGTACACCAGTGCACCGGCTTAAAGCCCTGTTGTAAGTGGCCATTGCTGATAATTTTGCCCAGACTGCGGATAATATTGGCTTCGGTCGCATAATCCATAGTGCGATACGGCTTATACCAATCGCCTAATACACCTAACCGGATAAAGTCAGTGCGCTGGGCTTCAATTTGCGTTAGCGCATACTCGCGACATTTGTCACGAAACTCCGCAGGAGTCAGCTTGGTACCCGGCTTGCCGTATTTTTTCTCCACCACCAGCTCAATCGGCAGGCCATGGCAATCCCAGCCCGGGACATAGGGCGCATCAAAATCAGACAGGGTTTTGGCTTTAACAATAATATCTTTCAGAATTTTGTTAACGGCATGACCGATATGGATATTGCCATTGGCATAGGGTGGGCCATCATGCAGGATAAAGGTTTTCTTGCCTTTTTTTGCACTGCGGATCTGACCATAGAGATCATCCTGCGTCCACTTGGCCAGCATTTGCGGTTCCCGTTGCGCCAGATTACCGCGCATGGCAAAGGCCGTTTCCGGTAAATTAAGGGTATGCTTGTAATCGCTCATCCGTTTCGGTTCCGTTAGGTTGTCGGGGCCTGCGCGGACGCGGCCTCACTAAAATACTGTTGTGCTGCCGCAACATCGGCGGCAATTTGTTGTTGCAAAGCATCCAGACTGGCAAAACGTTGCTCGGCTCGAAGTTTATGCCGTAGCTCTACCCGGATCTGGCTGCCATATAAATCCTGATTAAAATCAAATAAATGAGCTTCTAACTGCTCACGGCTGCCCTGCACTGTTGGTCGGTTGCCAATATTGGCAACACCGTTAAAAACACCATAACAAGTATGCGCTGTAATAGCGTACACACCTGACACCGGCAGCTTACGCCGGTAAAGCCAGACGTTGGCCGTCGGAAAACCCAGATCCCGCCCCAGCTTACGGCCATGGCGCACCCGGCCGCTTAGTGTAAAAGGCCGTCCCAGCATGGCTGCGGCTCTGTCCAGTTGGTCTTGTTGCAGCGCTTCGCGAATCAAAGTGCTGCTGACCCGCTGCTCGCCCAGTTTTAAACTGGAGGTGCTGTTTAAACCAAAGCCATATTGCGCCGCGGCCTGGGCCAGTAAGGCATAATTACCGCTGCGGTTTTTGCCAAAATGAAAATCATCGCCCACAATCAGATGCCGCACGCCCAGCTTATCCAGCAACAGGGTTTTGATAAACTGCTGCGGATCCTGAGCGGCAAAGCTGCGGTTAAAATTCACACACAGCATGCGGTCAATCCCAACGGCGGCCAGCGCCTGATATTTTTCGCGAAAGCGGCTTAAACGCGCTGGCGCGGCATTACCGGCAAACAGCTCCAGCGGCTGCGGCTCAAATACCATCACGCAGGATGGCAGCTTAAGTGACTGCGCTAACTGCTGCACCTTTGCCAGCACCGCCTGATGCCCCAGATGCACACCATCAAAATTGCCAATAGTCAGTACACAGCCTTGATGCTGCGGCAGAATATTATGGATACCGCGGATTAACTCCATGCCTGCAATAATGCCTCTGGTGCCTGTAAACGCCGGATTATAACCGGATTAGTGACGGCTTTCAGCAACAGATTTCGCTTTAAAATCAGCCAAACGTACCCCGAAAAGCAACAGCAAGGCGAAGTACAGCAGCACCGCGCCGACACAAAGGCTACTTAACAACAGAATTTGTGCTGCCAGTGGCCGGACAATCCAGTCATTCAATTCTGGACTTAACCACCACAAGGTTGCCGCCATTAAGATCGCGGCAAGGCTAAACTTGGCCAAAAACCAACAGTTTTGCCGGCTTAGCTGATAAATTCCGGCCAGCTTTAAACCCCGATATAATAAAAACGCATTTAAACTGGCCGACATGGCGGTAGCCAACGCCAGGCCAACATAACTTAAAAACGGTGCCAGCATCAGGTTAAAAGCCATATTGGCGACCATGGCAATAATGCCAATTTTTACCGGGGTTTTAATATCTTGCCTGGCGTAGTAGCCCGGTGCCAACACCTTAATCAGCATATAGCTGAGCAAACCACAGCTATAGGCCACCAGACTGTAAGACACCATCAGCACATCCTGCTGGGTAAATTCGCCGCGCATAAAGAGCACACTGATAATGGGCTGCCCCAACACCATCAGCGCCAGCATCGCCGGCAAGCCAAACATCACCACAAAACGGATCGCCCAATCCAGCGTATGCGAAAAACGCTCCGCATTGGCAGTGGCATGATGGCGTGACAGGTTCGGTAGAATGACAGTGGCAATCGCAATACCGAATAAACCCAATGGAAATTCAATTAAGCGATCTGAGTAGTACAGCCAGCTGACCGCACCGGTTAATAAAAACGACGCGATCACGGTATCCAACAGCAGGTTGATCTGACTGACAGATACCCCGAAAAGCGCCGGCAACATCAGGGTGCGGATTTTCGTCACGCCCGGATCGCGCCAACCCCATTTTGGCATCACCAGCAAACCGGCTTTGGCAAGAAACGGCAGTTGAAACAACAGCTGCACCACGCCACCGATAAACACACCCCAGGCCAGGGCCAGCGCAGGCTCATCCAGCGTCGGTGCCAGATAGAGCGCACTACCGATAATGGCAATATTTAAAAATACCGGCGTAAAGGCCGCCACCGCAAAGCGGTTATAGGTATTTAGAATGGCACCCGACAAGGCAACCAAGGTGATAAACCACAGGTAGGGAAAAGTGATTTTCAGCATTAACGAGGCCAGCTCAAACTTATGCGCATCCGGACCATCCTTAAGCCATTCGATAAACCAGCCCATACCAAACAGCAAGGCTAATAGCGGTGAGGCAATAACACCAAACAAGGTCACCAGCGTAACAATCACGCCGAGAGTACCAGCGACTTTTGCCACCAACTCACGCACCGCATCATCGCCATGCTGCGCTTTCACCTCACTTAATACCGGCACAAAGGCCTGCGAGAACGCGCCTTCGGCAAATAAACGGCGTAAGAAATTTGGAATGCGGTTGGCAAAAAAGAATACATCGGCCGCCGCACCGGCGCCGACAAAATTAGCAACCACCACATCGCGGACCAGCCCCAATACCCGTGAAATCAGGGTCATAAAACTTACAATCAGCCCTGACTTTAATAATTTTCCCGACACCTGAAACTCCTGTGTATAATGCGTCGCTATTTTCACCTGTTCGGGGCGCCAATTACCAGCGGTAATCCCAATTAAATTGCTGGCCTTTTCGCGGAAAGCATTTGACAATGGCACAGTAAATAGGCATATTATGCGGCCTTTAAAGAGTCCGGTTTAGTTTTTAGGAGTGTTACCTTGGCTAACATTAAGTCTGCTAAGAAGCGCGCAATTCAATCAGAAAAACGTCGTCAGCAAAACGCCAGTCAACGTTCTATGATGCGTACTTTCATCAAGAAAACCTACGCAGCGGTGTTAACTGCTGACGCAGTTGCTTCTCAGGAAGCATTCAACAAAATGGTTCCGGTAATTGACCGCATGGCGGCCAAAGGTCTGATCCATAAGAACAAAGCAGCTCGTCATAAAGCTCGCTTAAATGCACATGTTAAAGCGTTAAAAGCCGCTTAACTGTCAGAGTTCGACGAAAAAGCCAGCTAATGCTGGCTTTTTTGTTTTACGCGATTCTTCATAGTAAAGGTCAACAAACCCTGATAGCGGCCAAAAATAAAGGCTGCCGTAGCAACCTTTATTCTGAACAGTACAATTTATGCATCAACGCGATCAAGGCCTCGGCCTCGGCGCTGTTAAGGCGGTAAAATACCGTTTGTGCTTCTTTGCGGGTTTTCACCAGTTTATGCTTTCGTAACAATGCCAAATGCTGCGAAAGGGCTGACTGACTTAAATCCAGCTTTTCGTTAATTTCACCCACCGACATTTCACCTTCTAACAGGTGACATAAAATAATCAGCCGCCGTTCATTCGAAACGGCTTTCAGCAATTTCACCGCTTGTGCTGAGTTCTTCAGCATATCTTCTAAATTCATTTATTGTTACCGTACCTGACTGAACCTGAAAAAGAACCCAGAGCTGACAACTGAAGCCCTGATACGCCTGACCAGCCTCAGACCAACAATCAGAGCAAAGGTTGCACCAGATGACTAATTCGCTCTGCCGAAAATGGCTTCACGACAAAAGCCTTGGCACCACCTGCTACTGCCGCTTTCAGGTTGTCGACACTGGAGTGGGCCGACACCATAAAAATATGCGAGTGCTGATCAATACGCCGGAATCGTTGTAAGAGTACCTTACCGTTGATGTCTGGCAGCTGAATATCCAAAAAAACCAGCTGCGGTTGCTGTTGCACAAATAAGGCTTCAGCACTGGCGCCATCTGCGGCCTCATGCACTACCGCTACGCCAAGCGACTGCAGGATCTGTTTCAGATAATGTCGGCTGGTTAGCGTATCGTCTACCACCAAAGCTGTCAGGCCTGATGATGCGTCTCCCTGTGTCTGCCCTTGCATCCTGAAGGTACTCCTTACTCAGTTAGTCTGGCTTTTTCTTACGTTAGCCGCTAAATCTGGGTTTAATCCGTTAAAGATGATAAATTCGAAAAAATCTAAACTACCAAGGTCACTTAGCATATGAAACTCTGGATCAGCACAATAATAGCAGCTTTTAGTCTGAATGTGCAGGCAACAACCCTACCACTGGATAAAGATTTAGCCTATAAGCTGGTGGAATCCTTAACCGTCGAGGTCGGACCGCGGCTGGCTGGCAGTGAAGCTGACATCCGCTCTGTGATCTGGGCCGAGCAACATTTTAAACAGTTAGGCTTCGATAAAGTCTGGCGCGAGCCGTTTGAGATGCTGTATTGGGAGCGTGGTGACGCCAGTCTGCGCGTTGGTGCTCCTTTCAACCAGGCATTGGTACTCACCGCTCTGGGTGGCTCTGTGGGTACGCCTTTTGATGGTATCACGGCGCAGGTCGTGATGTTTAATACGCTGGAAGAGTTGATTGCCGCCGAGCCGTCACAGGTCAAAGATCGTATCGTCTTTATTAACCATGCGCTGGAAAAAGACATCCGTGGTGGCTTCTACGGCCAGGTAGTCGGTGGTCGCGCCCGCGGTGCTGTCGAAGCGGCAAAACTCGGTGCCAAAGCCTTGCTGATCCGCTCGGTCGGCAGCAGCAGCAACAGGTTCGCTCATACCGGTCAGATGCGCTATGAAGAGGGCGTAGCGCGGATCCCGGCGGCGGCGATCTCGGTACCTGACGCCTTGCAGCTTAGTAAAATGCTCAGCCGTAACCCGGAAGTCAGCTTAAGCTTGCAAATGAACAACAAGCTGCCAGGCACCGTCACCAGCCATAATGTGATTGCGGAAATTACCGGCAGTAAAAGACCGGATGAAATTGTGTTAATTAGTGCGCACCTGGATTCCTGGGACGAAGGCACCGGGGCTTTGGATGATGGCGCCGGGGTGGGCATCGTGATGGCGACGGCCGCCCTGCTAAAACAGGAAAAGCCGGAGCGCACGATCCGGGTTGTGCTGTTTGGCAACGAAGAAGGCGGCCTGATTGGCGCCCGTGCTTATGCCGCCCGTCATCACCAACAACTGCATAAGCATGTCTTTGCCTCTGAATCTGACTTTGGTGCCGGCCGGGTTTGGCGTTTTGATACCGGTATGGGCGAGCAGGCGCTGCAATTTGCCAGACAGATCCAGCAACAACTGGCACCGCTGGGTATTGCCATGGGTCCGAATACCGCCTCAGGTGGTCCGGATGTGTCAATTTTAAAGGCTCAGGGCGTGCCAGTCGCCAGCCTGATGCAGGATGGCACCGATTACTTCGATTATCACCATACGCCAAACGATACCCTGGATAAAATTGATCCAACGGCACTGCGGCAAAACCTGGAAGCCTGGCTGATTATGACCCGCGCCATCGCCAATAGCAGCGTTGATTTACGCCAGTAAACTCCCCCCTGCCCCTGCTGTCGCCATTATGACAGCAGGGTTACATTTATACCCAAGTGACCTCAAGATACGAATTTCAGCTGGAGAGCAAAGCGCTTTAGGCAAGGCGGCTGTTTGAAGCTTTGGTGGTTCCAAAGTGAAAACAGCTAACGCGGCATAAAGCGCTTTGAACCCAGCCCTACGGGAGCCTTTGGGCGCTTCTACTGCGGCGTTACCCTGGCTAGCAAGGTAGTCGACATTGCGTCGCCAGTGTGCCTTGCATTAAAAGCGCCCAAAGACTCTGAAATACGTATCTTGAGGTCACTTGGGTATATTACTTAATCTAATCCGAAACTCACAATATTCCTCAGTTGAGTAAAAACTCGACACTGCTCATAATGCGCGCAATTAACCTGCCGTATCGTGGAGCCTGCAGATGGAAAACTTAATTTATGACATTATCAGCTGGGTTGGCCTGACGATCTGTATCGGCGCCTTTTTTATCAAAGATGTATTCTGGCTGAGATTAGCTACATTAATAGGTTGCAGCCTGTTATTTGTCTATTACAGCCATATTGCCATTCCACAAGGGGTGATCTCCAATCTGCTGGTATTGCTGATTAACGCCTACTATTTACTGCGCTTTGCTGCGGCACGCAAAAAGGCCGCCAGCAGCGACACCGTACCCGCCGCCTTAAAACCGCAAGCCGAATAAGCCGCTTTTTTCCAAAGCGGCTTGCCGTTATACTTTCCGATCTTTCAGGTCTGGACCAGCGCTAGCTTTTTAACGTAGTGCATCCAGACCATGCTAATCGACGGAGACCGCTATGCAGGAAGATGAATTCGAGCTGTTTCTTTCTGAAATGGCCGATGTAAAGCCACTGACTCAGGATGCTGTGCTGCAAGCCAACGCTGAGTTTAGCCCTACTCTGGCGCAACAAGCCAGACGCAAGGCGGCGGAACAGGAAATGGAGTATGATCCGCATTACCTGAGCATGGAATATGTCGAGCTGGTAAAGCCGGATGACGTCTTTGCCTATTGTAAAGACGGTGTGCAACAAGGGGTATACCGCAATCTGCGCCTGGGCAAGTATCAACTGGATGCCACCCTGAACCTGCTGGGCAAAACACTGATCGAAGCCCGCGGTGCGCTACAGCAATTTATTACCGACTGCCATCAACGGGGCGTGCGTACCTTATTGATACAGCATGGTATGGGCCGCAACAGCAAGCCGCATCCAGCCATCTTACGTAGCTATGTTTTTAAATGGTTACCGGCTTTTGGTGTCGTTCTGGCAGCGCATACCGCTCAGCGTCAACATGGCGGCTATAGCGCCACCTATGTCCTGCTGCAGAAAAATGCCGAACAGAAACGCGAAAACCGGGAACGACACAGCAAGAAATAGCACAAAAGGCTACCGCACCGCGGCAGACAGATAAAAAATTAAGGGCCCAAAAGGCCCTTAATTTTTAAATCACCCAGCAAAAGGCTTCTGCCCGGGTGAGAAAGGCTGACAACGCCATTAAAATCACGGCAATAGCCAGAGTGGTAAAGCCAAAACCACGACTGGACGCTTTACTCATAACCTAACCTCAACATTTATTCTTATTATTCTGTCACGGCAACAGCCCTGGTTGCGACCGGCAGGCAGGTTACTGCGACCAAAAGAGTGTAGTCCGTTAATAACTCCTTGGCAACGCTGTAATTTTAACCAGTTAATAGCCCTGTTGCCGGTCGATTTGATTTAACAATGCTAAGCCGGCTTCACTACGCCGGTAATTCTCTGCGATCTGCGCCACCACTGTATCCACCCGGGTTACCGCTGAGATATGCGGTGTGACCAAAATCGACGGATGCGACCAGAACGGATGCGTTGCAGCAAGGGGCTCCTGCCGGAACACATCAAGACAAGCCGCCTGAACCTGCCCACTGTTCAGTGCGGCCAATAAATCTGCCTCCACCAGCAGCGCGCCACGCGCGACATTGACCAGTATCACTCCCGGCTTCATCAGGGCAAACAGCTGTTGATTTAACAGATCCTCGGTGGCACTGGTCAGTGGTAATAAACAGATCACCAGATCGGCATCGTTAAGAGCTGCGGCTAAGCCATCAACGCCGGCATAGCAAGTTACACCGCTAAGCTGTTGCGGGCGACGGGCCCAGCCCGTCACCTGATAGCCCTGCATCTGAAAAAATTGTGCGGCCGCCGCGCCCAGTTCACCTAACCCCAGCACACAAAGCTTGCGCAACTGACGTGGGCTTTTCGGTTTCCAATGCGCCTGCTGTTGCTGGCGATGAAACTGATCCAGGCGCAAACGGTAATAGCTTTCAATACCGGCCAGATAACGCAGCATAGACTCAGTTAACGCCGGATCAACAACCCGCGCCAGCGGTACCGCGGGCAGCTCGGGATCGGCAAGAATACTATCCACACCGGCACCATAACTTTGCAGCGCTTTTAAATTCGGTAACTGCTGTAAACAGCCTGCCGGGTGCTTCCATACCACGGCAAAGGTGACAGCAGCAGGATCATTCAGCTCGGGCCAGACCTCAATCGTTACCCCCGGTAGGGCGGCACTGAGCCGTTGTTGTAAGTCATCCAGTTTTCGATCAGGGATAATCAGGGCAATAGTCACAGCTCACTCCATATCTTGGCCAGGGTGCCAACCTTAGCATAAAAGCGGCACTTCGGCTGTCGTCAAACTGCCATAAAACTGCCAACTTGGCGTCATACAAAGGCATTAGGCTCAACTGTGTGACCCTATGTAACAGGTGAGAGGACAGAGCGATGCTGAATGTCGAACAAATGATCGAACAACAACTGCCCCAGGTTGACCGCCAGAGCTGGTTTTACCGGCCGGTTAAAGGATTCCTCAGCTACCTGTTACATGAGCAGGATTTTCAGAATTTTGCCAAGCGCTACCCGCACCTGCAGGGACTGGAGTTTGTGGAGCAGGTGCTGGACTATTTTAACTTCAGCTACGCCGCACGCGACAACGAGCTGGAGCGGATCCCGGCGACCGGGCGGGTGGTGATTATCGCCAATCATCCGATCGGCTCGCTGGACGGGCTGGCCCTGCTAAAACTAGTCAGCGAGATCCGGCCAGACGTTAAGGTTTTGGCCAATCAGCTACTGATGGCGCTACCGCCGCTGCACCCCCTCTTGTTACCGGTAAATAACATGACAGGTGGCACCGAGCGGCGCCGCTTAGACGCCATTGCCGCCCATCTGGCGGCGGAAGGCGCACTGATCCTGTTTCCGGCCGGTGAGGTATCACGCTTAAAACCCAATGGAATCCGTGACGGCAAGTGGCATAGCGGCTTTTTGCGCTTTGCCAGTCAAAGTAAGGCGCCAATTCTGCCGATCTATATTGGTGGGCGCAATTCGGCGCTGTTTTACAGTGCCTCGATGCTATATAAACCGCTGGCCACCTTATTGCTGGTAAAGGAAATGTTTAAGCAACAGCGCAAATCGATCACGTTGCGCATTGGTGAAAGCATTCCGTTTGACAGCTTTAACAACCTGCAGCTGGAGCTGGCAGATAAAGTTAAACTGTTTAAAAAGCATCTGTACCGGCTGGCAAAAGATAAAGCCCCGCTGTTTAAAACCCAGAGTGCGATAGCGCATCCGGAAGAGCGGGCTGTGCTGAAAAAGGCGGTAGAAAGTTGCCAGTTGCTGGGCGAAACCGGCGATGGCAAAAAAATCTACCTGTACCATCATCAGCAAAGTTCGCCGGTGATGCGCGAGATCGGCCGCCTGCGCGAGCTGGCGTTTCGGGCTGTCGGTGAAGGTTGTGGCCAGCGCCGTGATATTGACCGCTTCGACAGCCATTATGAACATCTGATCCTGTGGGATAGCGATGATCTGGAGATTGTCGGCGCCTACCGTTTTGCCAATACGGCCCGGGTGATCGCTGATCACGGCTTAGCCGGCTTATATACCGCCTCGCTATTTCAATTTAGCGCCCAGATGCAACCCTATCTGGCGCAGGGGCTGGAGCTGGGACGCAGCTTTGTGCAACCACGCTACTGGGGTAAGCGCAGCCTGGACTATCTGTGGTATGGCATTGGAGCTTACCTTAAGCAGTATCCGGAACTACGCTATCTGTTTGGCGGCGTCAGCCTGTCGAACAGCTACCCGCAAGCAGCCCGGGATCTGATGGTCTATTTCTACTCTTTATATTTTCAGGATGAACAGCAAACAGCGGTATCAAATCAGCCCTATCAGCTGCCGCACGCTATTCTGCAACAACTGCAGCAGCACTTCAGCGGTCAGGACTATGCAGCAGACTTTGTGCAGCTAAAACACCTGCTGGCCAATATGGGGGTAAGTATTCCCACCTTATATAAGCAATACAGTGAGCTTTGCGAGCCAGGTGGGGTGAAATTTCTGGCCTTTGGTACGGACCCGGATTTCGCTGACTGCATTGATGGCCTGGTACTGGTAGACCTGACACAGTTAAAAGCGCAAAAGCGCGCCCGTTATCTAAGCTAATCCACCGTTTCTTGTGGCTTAGTGTAAAGATCCGGTAAAGTTCAGCCGCGATTCAGCCGCGGCCCACTATAAGTTGTATACTTAATGTCCATCCCTCTGCCGGCGCAATCTATCGCCCGTGGTTAGGAGCTTGATATGACGATACAACGAACCCTGCCACAGCTACTGTTAGCCCTGGCGATTTTATTGCTCAGCGCCTGCGCCAGTCAGGCACAAAGCCGCACCAGTAACAGCGAGGCCGAGCTAGACCAGATGCTGGCCCCGATTGCACTGTATCCGGACTCAGTACTAACCCACGTCTTGATTGCCTCGACCTATCCGCTGGAAATTGTGCAGGCGGCACGCTGGTTAGAGCGTAACCCGGATCTTCGCGGCGAAGACGCGGTAGAAGCCGTGCAAGGCCAGGACTGGGACCCCAGTGTGCAGGCTCTGGTTGCCTTCCCGCAGTTAGTGCAACGCCTGAATGATGATCTGCAATGGACGCAGCGGCTGGGAGAAATCTTTTTAGCCGATGAGCCAGCGTTACTGGCCAGTATTCAGCGCTTACGGCAACGCGCCTATGCTCAGGGTTCGCTGCAACAGATGGAGCATGTGGTGGTGGAGCGCGAACGCGAAGTGATCGTGATTGAACCGGCGCGGCGTGAAGTGATTTATGTGCCCTACTACGATACCCGAGTGGTTTACGGTAACTGGTGGTGGCCAGCCTATCCGCCACTGTATTGGTATGAGCCGGTCGGTCACCGCAGCCGGGTCAGCTTTTACTGGAGCAGTGGTTACCATGTCAGACCGGCGTTTTATTTCAGCGTCTTCGACTGGCATCGTCATCATGTGATAGTGCACCACCATTACTATCATAAGCCACCGCGCTATTATCCAAAACGGCAACACTTCCACAATGCACCACGTTGGCAGCATGATCACTATCACCGCCGTGGCGTGCATTACCGGCACAGTCAGTTACGTGACCGGCCAGACTATCAGCACCGCCCGGATCGGCCACACCGTTATGACGATGCGCCGCACAGACCTCGCGAACAATGGCGTGCTGAGCGTAATCAGGAGCAGCGCTCACAAGCTGATAATCGCTTTATTCCGGCCGACAGCAAGCTACGTCAGGCTAACCGCGAAGCTGAGGCAGCACCACGTAGTGCGCAGCGCGAAGGCCGTCAGTATGACAGCAACCGTCAGCCGCGCCAGCATGAGATAGCACGAAGCGAACGGCCGCAACGTCAGGAGCGCCCTGCGCAGGGACGTATTGCTCAGCAATGGGCGGAAAATGAGCAGCGTATGCAGCCAATCCCTGTTGCAGACACCAGCCCGGCCGTTGACCGGCAGCGGCCGCAACGTGTGCAGGACAGTGCGCTACGCACACAACAGCGCAACGAGGCATTAAATAGAGAGCAGCGCGTACAGTATCAACAGCCGCAGCAAGAGGTAAGAACCGAGCGGGTGCAGCCACAAAGATTTCAGCAAGAGCGGGTACAACCGGTGAGCCGGCCAGCGCAGGATAGCCAACGGGTACAGCCGCAGCGGCCACAAATGGAACAACGGCAAGCCGTTGTCAGCCGGCCTGCAAGCGAAAGTCGGGCAACAGGTTCAATCTCCGAGCGCTCTAACCGCTTTGAAAACCGGCGCCAACAGCAGGACTAGGCCGCGCTGCGCAAAGGCGACCGGCTCCTACCACTTTGTTGATATAGAACAATACTTACCATTAAAGGCCCGCTTTGTAGCGGGCTTTTTTGATCCAGCCCAAGGTTTTCACCGCCAGCAAGCGCACAATGGCGCCAGTTATCTGACGGGAGAATACAATGAAAACAATGTTATCTACAGTAGCACTGGGCCTGAGTTTAGTTGCCGCCCCTGCCATGGCCGAATTTTCTGTCAACGTTGGCGCCATCAGCGTGATGCCAAGTGACAGCAGCGGCAATCTGAATGTGGTAGAAGCCGTCGCAGGCTTACCGGCCGGCTCAACTGGCGTCAAGGTGAATGACAATACCCAACTGGGCCTGACCTTTGACTACAAACTGGATAAAAACTGGGGCGTGCAGTTAATTGCCGCTACCCCTTTTACCCACAAAATCAGTGGCGATGGCGCTATTGACGGTTTAAAAGTAGGTAAAACCAAGCATTTACCGCCTACCTTACTCGGCCAGTATTATTTTGATGTTGGTAACAGCAACATTCAGCCTTTTGTTGGCCTGGGCGTCAATTACACCAATTTCTTTAATACCGAAGCCGATGGTCAACTGAAAAGCACGCTGGTCGCGCTGGGTGCGGCTGGTGCTAATGATCCTGTGACCATTAAGCTGAAAAATTCCTGGGGCCTGGCCGCACAAGCCGGCGTCAATATCAAACTGGCTGATAACCTGGGTGTCCACCTGATGATCAGCAAAATTGATATCGATACCAAGGCGCATGTCCGGGTTAATGGCAATACAGTGCAAAGCGTTGATGTCAGCATTGATCCGCTGGTAGCAATGATTGGTCTGCGCTGGACGCTGTAAGTTTTATCTTGCCCTTTGCCGTCAACATTACGGTGTTGACGGTATTTTTCCGGGCGCTCCGACCAAAGTCGGGGCTTTTCCCGCTCCGGCTTCTGGATTAGAGTGCTAATACTGATCTCAAGCCGGAGCTGTTATGCCAAGTCCTGTTTCCAAACTTAACTGGCAACACCTGCTAAAATCCGGAAACCGGATTTTTATTGGCTCCCATGCCGCGGTGCCAACCCTACTGATTGACGATCTGATTGCGAATGCCAAAAGCCTGCATGATATTGAAATTGTGCAACTGGTGACCCTGTCAGACAACAAATGGGCTAAACCCGAGTTTCAGCATTTATTTAAGGTCAATACCTTCTTTATCGGCGGCCATACCGTGCGTCAGGCTGTCGCTGAGGGCCGGGCTGATTACACCCCCTGTTTTATGACCGATATTCCGGCGCTGTTTACCGACGGCGTACTGCCGCTGGATGCCGCGCTGATTATGGTGAGCCCGGCCGATGAGCATGGCTATCATTCACTTGGTGTATCAGTTGATGTGATAGCCGCTGCAGCAAAGGCCGCCAAAACGGTGATTGCCCAGGTCAATCCGGCAATGCCGATCACTTACGGCCAGTCTTTTATTCATAAAGACGATATCGATGCTTTTTTCTATGCCGAGCAGCCACTACCGGAAGTCCAGCCTACCGAGCTGGATCCGCGTACTGAGCGTATCGGCCAGTACGTGTCACTGCTGGTCGAAGATGGCGCCACTATTCAGCTCGGCGTAGGTAAAATCTGCGAAGCGGTAACCCGCTATCTGAGCAATCACAAGGATTTGGGCCTGCATACCGAGCTGCTGACCGACGGTGTACTGGAGCTGATTAAAAAAGGGGTGATCAACAACAGGCGCAAAACCTTTCATCCCGGCAAAAGTGTCACCAGCTTTTGTATCGGTACTAAGCAGCTGTATGACTTTGTGCACCAAAACCCGCATATCGGCTTTTATCCGAGTGAATATGTCAATTCGCCCAGCAATATCGCCCGCAACGAGCGCATGGTCTCGATTAACAGTGCCATCGAAGTTGATCTGACCGGGCAGGTGGTGTCAGATTCAATCGGCCATCAGTTTTACAGCGGCGTTGGCGGTCAGGTAGACTTTAGCCGCGGTGCTTCAATGAGTAATGGCGGTAAACCCATTATCGCCCTGCCCTCGACCGCCAAAGATGGCAGTATTTCCCGCATCGTGCCGCATATCCGCGAAGGTGCCGGCGTGGTCACCAGCCGGGCGCACGTACACTATGTGGTGACGGAGTTTGGCGTGGCCTCGTTACGCGGCAAAAGTATCCGCGAGCGGGCGCTGGAGCTGATCCGGGTCGCCCATCCGAAATTCCGTAATCAGTTACTGGCTGAAGTCCGTAAACATTACTGGGTACCGCATTATCAGGTGCAAACCCCGGTCGAAGTACCGGAGCTGGGGCCTGTCGGCTTTAAAGAGCTGAGCGTAAACGGCGAGAGCTTTGATTTGCGGCCACTGAACCCTTCAGATGAACGGCGCTTGCAGGAGTTTTTTTACTCCCATACCAAAGAAACGCTGCAAATGCGCTATAACTCAGTGCCGACTCAGATGAGCCGCGAAAAATCCTGCACCCTGGTCAGCGTCGATCAGTCCAGGGATTTAGCACTGTGCATTGTGAAGCAAAAAGGCTCAGTCGTAGAGATCCAGGCCGTCGGCCGCTACTACCTGATTGAGAGCCAGAATAGCTGTGAAGTGGCCTTTGTTACCCGCGAAAAGTTCCAGGGCAAAGGTATGGCTAAGCGGCTGCTGGCAGAAATGATTAATGTGGCAAAAGCCCGCGGCCTGGCTTCAATGCAGGCCTATGTGCGCGCCGAAAACAAACCCATGCTCAAAGTATTCGAAAACGCCGGCTTTGTGCGCCTGCGTAGCGAAGATCCATCCGAAGCCTATTTAAAACTGGATTTAACTCCAGCAGGAGACAGCTGATGCCCATTACCATTTTCAGTCACCCCAGCTGTTACTACCATGAAAATGGCGTTGATCATCCGGAGTGTCCGGAGCGCCTGTCAGCGATTAATGACCAGCTGATCCGTTCCGGTATGGAATATGTGGTGATGCAGCGCGACGCCAGCCCAGCCACAAAAGAAGCGCTATATCTGGCACATGGCAAACGCTATGTCGATGAATTATTTGCCAAAGCACCAACCGAGGGCCATATCTGGCTGGATCCCGATACCATTATGGGCCCGAAAAGCCTGAATGCCGCCCTGCATGCCGCCGGCAGCGGTATCAATGCCGTGGATCAGGTAATGAAAGGCAGTAACGAGCAGGCCTTTTGCGCGGTGCGTCCGCCCGGTCACCACGCCACCCGCGAGCAGGCAATGGGCTTTTGTCTGCTAAATAATATTGCTATCGCGGCTGAGCACGCCCTGAATACCTATCAGCTAAGCCGGATCGCCATCGTTGATTTCGATGTACATCATGGCAACGGTACCGAGGATATTTTTCAGCACGAACCCAGGGTACTGTTTTGCTCCTCGTTTGAGCATCCACTATACCCTTACACCGGCGCCGACAGCAGTAACGAGCATATTATCAATTTACCACTGGCCGGCGGCTGCCGCAGCAGCGCCTGGCGTGAGCAGGTACAGCAACACTGGCTACCGGCCATTGATGCCTTTGCCCCACAACTGATCCTGATCTCGGCCGGCTTTGACGGCCACGCTGAAGATGAGATGGCGCACTTTATGTTGCGCGAAGAGGACTATCAGTGGATCGCCAGCGAGCTAAAACAACTGGCCGATAAACATTGCCAGGGCCGCATCGTCGCCATGCTGGAAGGCGGATATGCGTTAAGTGCGCTCGGACGTAGCGTGGTGGCTTTTTTAAAAGGCTTGCTCTGAGTAACAAATTAGCTGCTAAGCTTAGAGGTATCATTTGGATATCTCTTTTCTATGCAATTGATTAAAAACTACTTTCCAGCTTTATCTTATCTGGACCCGGCCAGTGAAGCCGAGTTCCGGCTATATCTGGTCGCCAGCACCCGCCATATCGCACAGCGGCTGGCGCTGGTCTGTGCCCTGTTGCTGCTGGTGTTCAGTGCCACCGATATTATCCTGGGCGACCAATGGCACAGCCTGAACAATCTATCGCGCTTTGTTGCCGCTACACTGATAGTCGGCTTCGCAATTTACAACCGGCGCCTGACACCCGACCACTGGCTACAGGGCTGGCTGGCGATAGCCGCCCTGGTGTTATTGCTGCTGGCGGTGACCTTTTACAGCTCGGCCCAGTATTTTGGCAAACTGGGCGAAGGCGGCCCCCTGGTGGTGGCCTTTGCGCTGGCCGCTATCCCGATTTTTAACCTGCAGCAAAAACTGCTGCTCTGGCTGCAACTTAGCGCCAGCATTTTGTTTCTGAAGTATTGTACCGATACCAACACCGGCTGGACGCTGTTTTATCTGAGTATTACATTATTACTCTGCCTGAGCTGGCAACGGCAATTTGATATTTTATTGCGCAGCCAGTTTAAAACCGTGCGGCTAGAACAACAAAAAGCCGAAACTGATCAGTTAACCGGCTTGCTGAACCGGCGTAGCTTCGAACAACGTTTGCAGCAAAAACTGCAACAACTGCCGCCAGGTCAACAATTATCGCTGGGACTGCTGGATATCGATTACTTTAAACGCTATAACGACCATTATGGTCATTTGGATGGCGATCTGGTGCTGGTGCAACTATCCAGGCTACTGTCTGCCGATCCCAAGCTGCTGGTGGTGCGTTTTGGCGGCGAAGAATTTATTCTGGTAGAGCAGCACAGTGCCAGCAGCCGCAGTACTTTACTGCAATTACCCGACAAGCTGGCGGCAATGGCGATCCCGCATCAAAACTCACCCTTTGGCGTAGTCACCGCATCGATCGGTATTATCACCCTAAATTACCCGGCCAGCGGTTATCAGAGTGGTCAGTTGATGCAGCAAGCCGATCAGCTGCTTTATCAGGCCAAGCAACAAGGTCGTAATCAGGCCCGGCAGCAGTTTTTAGCATCAACGGTGCAGCAAGCGACAAGCTCAGCATAGCCGGTTCCTTAGCTATAGCAGTACCCTTATCGAGTTAGGTTGCCCTTATCATGTTAATAAAACGCTAATTGACAGTATATTTCTTAACCGCTAAGCTTAAATCCCGACCCTAATTCAGGATGAATCAATGAAACACACTACACGGTTTCTGGGCAGCTTAGTCTTTGTGTGCGCCTTTTTGCTTCCCTTACAATTGCACGCCCGATCTGCACAGTCGCAGGAACTTGCCTGTGTATCAGGCAACTGCAACAAAGATATCAGGGATTTACATAAGTTAGCCCGTCACGGTAGTACAGAAGCCATGACTCTACTCAGTATGATTTACGCTACCGGTGATGGCCGGCCGGCTGAACCGGAGCGTGCGCTGCGGATGCTGCGCCGGGCTGCGAAGTCGAATCATGAACCCGCATTGCTGTTAATGTCGGACTGGTATGAACGGGGTTTTGTGGTTGAACAAGACCCGGCACAGGCCGCTTCCCTACTACAAAAAGCAGTGGATTTGGACTATGCACCGGCCCTTTATAAAGTTGCAGTGACGAAATTATTGGATCCAGACCCGGGTATCCAGCGTGACGGCTTAGCGTTATTGGAAAGGGCCAGTGAGAAAAAACTGCTTGATGCCGTCTTTTTACTCGCCCGGATGAAACTGAGCGGGGAAATTGCGGAGCAGGATATCAGTGCCGCCGCCAATCTTTTTAAACAATTGGTGCTGGTCGGTCATCAGCCGTCCCGGCCATACCTACAAAGCTGCATTACACTCTTATCCGCACAGGTATCCGCGCAGGCAGAGGTTGCCGGGCAGGTCGCTGACTTACAACAATCTTACGATATGGAAATTATTCAGGTAATTGGCCGTGACTTTAAAACGGAATCGATGCTGACAAACGTAGTGCAACAGTTACAACGTAGCGGATTATTTGAACCTGGCAGTATGTTTAGGATCAGAAGCCAAAGGTGTGATGGTTCTTATGGCTGTGTATCCATCAGCCCGCGCGCCGGTGACCGGGATCTGAAGCAATCGCTTACCAATAGCATGTAACGTTACTTTGCCCCTATTTTCCCGGCTTTATCATACAACCAGGTATGCAGATACCCGGTTGTATGGCTTTTGATAAAGCTTTAGTGGGACTAAATAGCGGTTAGCTAGCACTTTTAGTGCTAAGGTGTGTACTTTAGCAAGGAGCCAGATATGAAAAGATTAATAACAGGGAGTGTCGCTTTTTTATTATATTGCATAGCAGCCATACCGGCCCAAGCTGACGTAGTATTTGATGACGTCAACATGATGCTATACATTCCTGCAACAGCGCCTGAACTGCAAATTATTATCGACTATCATAACGACAACGTATCCGAACCTAACCTGATAATCAGCAGACTTTTCGCTTTTACTAGCTCTCAGGCACGGCAGTATTACAATAAAGCAACCACAGATAGGCAAAGAGCTGAGTTGGTATTAGAGAAGATAAAACTACGACGGCAGTTTGGCCCGCTAATCATGCATCGAATCCCATGCGAGTTAAAAACGAATCGCTTTCCATACGAATATGTCATCGTACAGCATGATCCTAAGCTGCATAAATGGATGACGACTTTAAACTATGGGGATATTGATCTGCAGTTACACTATCTGGCGCAGATGCTGGGCTCGCATGTTGCAGCAGATGCTATTGTCAGCACGCCCTAGACAAATTGCTGTGGTCATTTAAGAAGACATCAGTTTTATATTTATGGTTTATATCTTACTGCCATACTAATGACGGCTCGGTTATGAAAAATCTCACTTCAACTCTACTAATCTGTTTTATTTTTTGGTTGATTTCGACCAAGGTATTCGCAGACGTTATTTTCGATGACGTGAATATGACGTTACATGTACCTGCCAGTAAAGCCGAACACGAACTTATCGTTGGCTTTAATAACGGGCAGCTGTCCCGGCTTGAACAGCGCAACGCTTTGACTCGCTTCCACACCGAATTGAACATAAAATATGTTAAGAAAGGCATGACGGAATGGCAAAGAGCGGAAGTCGCATTGCAAAAAATTAACTTACTCCGTCAGGCCGGCCCACTAACTATTCAACGTATACCTACTTGGCGACGCCTTGAAGGCATTGGCCATGAATATATGGTGGTTCATCAGGATGCAAAAATTAATGCTGGAACTGGCCTCTTATACTTTGGCGATGTTGATAGGCAATTACACTATCTGGCGCAGATGCTGGGCGCGCGTGTCGCAGCAGATGCTATTGGTACTTTGGTCGATACCGAGCATCAGATGAAACTGGAATAACAGCAAGACTTTTAAAACAAAAAGCTGGGCATGCCCAGCTTTTTTTTTATCTACCTGTATCGTGGTTTACCCTAACCATACCCGGGCATTGCGGAACATCCGCATCCAGGGGCTGTCTTCCTGCCAGTCGTCCGGATGCCAGGAGTTGGCCACGGTGCGGAATACCCGCTCCGGGTGTGGCATCATAATAGTAACCCGGCCATCGGTGGTAGTCAGCGCGGTAATACCGGCCACTGAACCATTCGGGTTTGCCGGATACTGCTCGGTAACCTGACCATAGTTATCAACAAAACGCAGTGCCACAGTACCGCTTTGGTTGGCAGCCGCAAAGGCAGCTTGAGAAGCAAACTCGGCATGGCCTTCACCGTGCGATACGGCAATCGGCATCCGCGAGCCAGCCATACCGCTAAAGAACAGCGACGGGCTTTGCTGGACTTCCACCAGGCTAAAGCGGGCTTCAAAGCGCTCAGATTTATTGCGCACAAAGTGTGGCCATAAATCGGCACCCGGGATCAGGCTCTTCAGATTCGACATCATCTGACAACCGTTACAAACACCCAAGGCAAAGGTGGATTGCCGTTCAAAGAAGGTCTGGAACTCTTTGCGTGCCTGCTCGTTAAACAGCACTGACTTGGCCCAGCCTTCACCGGCCCCTAACACGTCACCGTAAGAGAAACCACCACAGGCCGCTAAACCGTTAAAGTCTTTTAACGACACCTGACCGCTCAGAATATCGCTCATATGCACGTCAACGGCGCTAAAGCCGGCACGGTTAAAGGCAGCGGCCATTTCCAGCTGCGAGTTAACGCCCTGCTCGCGCAGAATCGCGATCCTGGGTGCAGCGCCTTTTAAAATCATCGGCGCGGCAATATCGGCATTCGGATCAAAGGTCAGTTTGGCGTGCAAGCCCGGATCCTGCTGATCGGCCTTGGCGTCAAACTCCTGCTTGGCACCCGCCGGGTTATCGCGCAGGCTTTGCATCTGATAAGTCGTTTCGGCCCAGACGGTGCGCAGACGGCTGCGGCTATCGTTAAATACCACTTTGCCCTGCTGGCTGATCGCAAAACGATCGCTTTGCTCAACTTTACCTACAACATGGCTTAAGTCTGCCAGGTTATGTGCGGCCAGCACCTGCTGGACATAACTCAGTTCACTGTCGGCAACCTGCAGTACCGCACCCAGCTCTTCGCTGAATAACGCCGCCAGCGCATCGCTGCCCAGAGCGCTGATATCGGCGGCGATACCGGCTTTACCGGCGAAGGCCATCTCGGCCAGGGTGACAAATAAACCACCGTCGGAGCGATCATGGTAGGCAAGCAATTTCTGCTCGCGCGTCAGTTGCTGCATGGCATTAAAGAAGTTAATCAGTAGCTGTGGGCTATCCAGATCAGCAGGCTGATCGCCCAGTTGCTTATACACCTGAGCTAAACACGAGCCGCCTAAGCGGTTAGCGCCCTGCCCCAGATCAATTAACAACAGGGAGCTGGCACCCTTATCAGTACGCAGCTGTGGCGTCACGGTTTTACGGATATCTTCTACCCGGGCAAAGGCGGTGATAATCAGCGACATAGGCGCGGTAACGGCCTTATCTTCACCATCCTGTTGCCAGCGGGTTTTCATCGACATCGAGTCTTTGCCCACCGGGATCGTCACTTTTAGTGCCGGACACAGCTCTTCGCCAACGGCTTTTACTGCCGCATATAAACCGGCATCTTCGCCCGGGTGACCGGCGGCGGCCATCCAGTTGGCAGAAAGTTTAATCCGGTTTAAGTCACCAATATCCGTGGCAGCAATATTGGTAATAGCTTCCGCCACTGCCAGACGGGCCGAGGCAGCAAAGTCCAGCAAGGCAACCGGCGTCCGCTCACCCATCGCCATGGCTTCGCCATGGTAGGTATCATAACTGGCGGCAGTGACACCACAGTTCGCCACCGGCACCTGCCAGGGGCCCACCATCTGATCGCGCGCAACCAAACCTGTTACCGTACGATCACCAATGGTTACCAGGAAGGTTTTCTCGGCAATGGTCGGCAAGCGTAATAAACGCTCGGCCGCATCGGCAAGCGTAATAGCAGAGCGATCTAAAGGCTTAGCCGGCGCTTTTAAGCTTTGCACTTCGCGGTGCATTTTTGGCGCCTTGCCCAGTAACACGTTTAACGGCAGATCAATCGGCGTATTGCCAAAGTAGCTGTCGCTCAGCGTTAAATGCTGTTCGGCGGTGGCTTCACCCACTACCGCATAAGGGGCACGTTCACGTTTACAAATGGCTTCGAATACCGGCATTTTGTCGGCCGGGATCGCCATCACATAGCGCTCCTGCGATTCGTTACACCAGATTTGCAGCGGCGACATGCCAGGCTCATCGTTCGGTACATTACGCAGCTCGAACTTACCACCCACACCGCCGTCGTTTACCAGCTCTGGGAAGGCATTGGATAAACCGCCGGCACCAACGTCATGAATAAAGACGATAGGGTTGTCCTGACCCAGCTGCCAGCAGCGGTCAATCACTTCCTGACAACGGCGTTCAATTTCCGGGTTATCGCGCTGTACCGAAGCAAAGTCCAGATCTTCATTCGACTGGCCTGACGCCATCGAAGACGCGGCACCACCGCCAAGACCGATATTCATCGCCGGGCCGCCTAATACCACCAGCTTGGCACCCACCGGCAAATCGCCTTTTTGGACGTGCTCTGCGCGGATATTGCCCAGACCACCGGCAATCATAATCGGCTTATGGTAACCGCGAACTTCTTCGCCGTTATGGCTGTGCACCTTTTCTTCGTAGGTACGGAAATAACCGTTGATCGCCGGACGACCAAATTCGTTGTTAAAGGCGGCGCCACCCAGTGGGCCTTCCAGCATAATGTCCAGTGCGGTAACAATGCGCTCCGGCTTACCAAAATCACTTTCCCATGGCTGTACAAAGCCCGGAATACGCAGGTTAGACACCGAGAAACCCACTAAGCCCGCTTTGGGCTTAGAGCCCACGCCGGTGGCACCCTCGTCACGGATTTCGCCGCCCGAGCCGGTTGCCGCGCCCGGATAAGGAGAAATCGCCGTGGGGTGGTTATGGGTTTCTACCTTCATCAGCACATGGATTGGTTCATGGTGATACTGATACTCGCGGCTAGCCGGCGTCGGGAAGAAACGACCGGCTTCAGAGCCAACCATCACGGCAGCGTTATCTTTATAGGCTGATAACACATAATCCGGTGTTTGCTCGAAGGTGTTCTTAATCATTTTAAACAGCGATTTAGGCTGTTTTACGCCATCGATGGTCCAGTCGGCGTTAAAAATCTTGTGCCGGCAGTGCTCAGAGTTGGCCTGAGCAAACATATAGAGTTCAATGTCGTTCGGGTTGCGACCCAACTGCTGAAAATTGCTGACCAGATAATCAATTTCATCATCGGCCAAGGCCAGACCCATCGTCTGGTTGGCCTGCTCCAGTGCCGCACGGCCACCGCTCAGAATGTCCACCGAGCTTAAAGTACCCGGCTCGGCCTGTGCAAACAGCGCGGCTGCCTGCTCCAACTCGGTAAACACTGCTTCCATCATCCGGTCATGTAACAGGCTGGCCAGTTGTTGCTGCTGAGCCGCGGTTAAGGCTACGGCGTCAACATAATAGGCAATACCACGCTCTAGGCGTTTTACCGTTGGCAGGTTACAGTTGCGGGCAATGTCGGTGGCTTTGGAAGACCAGGGAGAAATAGTGCCGGGGCGTGGTGTCACTAACAGCAACAAACCGCTGGGTTGGTGGCTGGCAATGCTCGGGCCGTAGGTTAACAGTTGATCCAGCACCTGGCGCTGTTCGCTGCTAAGTGGTGCCGATAAATCAGCAAAATGCATATATTCGGCATAGATACCGTTAACCGGTAAATTTTGCTGGGCACAAAGATCGAGTAACTTTTGAATTCGGAATTCGGACAGTGCAGGTGCACCACGCAGGATCAACATAGGCTATTTTCCGTTGGTTGAACGACAGTGGAACCTAAAAAGGCGCCACATTATAAAGAAAATTCGCGCTAAGTGATATGTGAAAAGTCTGGCTGCGGCCAAGAAGTTTGCGGTAACATCGCAAAGTCGTCTCAACCGGAACTGATTATGCTGCGATTATGGTCTGTGCTTTGTCTGAGCTTGCTGTTACTGGCATGCTCTAAGCCATTGCCAGAACAAACAAATCAGCTTACTGACATTTATCAGCGCGGTCAGATCCGCGTCGGCATCCTGCATGGCCCGACCAGCTACTATATTGGCGTCGATGGTCCGACTGGCTTTGAATATGAATTAGCCAAGGGCCTGGCCGATCGTCTTGGCGTCGAATTACAACTGTTTCCCAGCTTCGATTTGGAAGATTTACAGCGCAAGCTGAAAAACGGCCAGGTGGATTTTATTGCCGGTGGTTTAACGCTGACACCGGAGCGCACCGCGAAATTCCGGGCCGCGCCGGCCTACCGCTGGATTGACGAATTATTAGTTTTTCGCCAGGGCAACAGCTGGCCACAGCAACTGGCCGAACTGGATGAGGCGGTAATCGTCTCGGCCTTTAGTAGCCATGCCGAAACGCTGCGCCGTCTGGCGGCGGAGGAGCCGGCGATCCGCTTTCAGGAATCGGCCGATCTGGACGCCGATGAACTGCTGCAAAAAGTGGTCGATGGCAGCATCCGCTATACCCTGACCGACTCTAACCAGTTGGCGGTAAACCGCCGGCTATTCCCGCAACTGAATATCGGCCTGACCGTCAGTGAAAATCTGCCGGTAGGTTGGCTGCTACCCAAAAATCAGGACGACAGCCTGTTTAGTGTACTGATTGAGTATTTTGGCCATGTTTATCAAAATGGCGATTTGGTTACGCTGGAAGATCGCTATTTTGGCCATGTTGAGCTGTTTGACTATGTCGATACCATCCGCTTTATCCGCGCTATCGAAGACACCCTACCGGCATTCCGGCATTGGTTTATCGAATATGCCGGCGACCTCGACTGGCGCCTGTTAGCGGCGCTGAGTTATCAGGAATCGCACTGGAATCCGAAAGCCCGTAGCCCTACCGGGGTACGCGGTATGATGATGCTAACCATGCCCACTGCGCGGCAAATGGGAGTACAAAGCCGGTTGGATGCCGAAGAAAGTATTGCCGGGGGTAGCCGTTATCTGCAGCTGCTGCTAAACCGGATCCCGGAGCGGATCCCGATGCCGGACCGGCTGTGGTTTGCGCTGGCGTCGTACAATATTGGCTGGGGTCATCTGGAAGATGCCCGGCGCCTGACCCAGCGTGATGGCGCCGATCCGGATAAATGGCTGGAAGTAAAACAGCGCTTGCCGTTGCTACGGCAAAAATCGGTGTACCAACATACCCGCTTTGGTTTTGCCCGCGGTGACGAAGCCGCACTCTATGTTGAGAATATCCGCCGCTATTACGATACGCTAGTGGGCGTAGATGAGCGGCAACAATTAGAGCAGCGTCAGGAACAACAGCGGCAACGGCTGGTCGAACAGAGTGAGCAAGTTGCCGAGGCGCCGCCCCTGTCACAATAAATTCATCTGGGGTGCTTGCAGCCCGCCAGCCCTGCCCATATTATTCACAACAGTGTAAAGAACGGGATAAGTCTATGCTAAAAAAGAAAAAGCCGGCGCTAAAACGTCGCCGTCGCTTACTGGATGTGGCATCCAGCCGCCGCCGGATCAAGCGCAATCTGCAAATTAAAAAGGTACATCACCGCCGCCGCAGTTTTATTGCTTACTTTCAACATCTGGTTGAAGCGCCTGCTGTTTAAGCTGTTTTTTCTCGGCCCGCCGGCGTTGAAAAAACGCAGACAACATGGCGGCACATTCCTCAGCCAGCACCCCGGCCGTTACCTCTAGCTGATGATTAAACTGCGGGTAGCGCACTAAGTCGAGCACCGAGCCTGCGGCTCCGGTTTTATAATCAGCCGCCCCGTAGACCAGACGTTTGATCCGGCTGTGTACCAGTACTCCGGCGCACATGGTGCAGGGTTCCAGCGTAACATAGAGCGTACAATCGAGCAGCCGATAGTTGTCCAGCACCTGGCCAGCCTGACGTACCGCCTGCATTTCAGCGTGCGCCGAGGGATCATTCAGACTAATCATCTGGTTCCAGCCTTCAGCAACGATCTGCTGATCTTTAACCAATACCGCCCCGACTGGCACCTCGCCCAGCTGTTCCGCCCGCTGTGCCAGCATCAGAGCGTGGCGCATCCACTGTTCGTCAGTCATAAAGCCTTACAAAAATTCACTTTCTTTGGCTAATTTTACCACTAGACTATGTTAAAGCTGACTAAATATTTGCATTTTACGCTAAGTACAGGCCGCACCTTTAAATCAATTTGCTTTTAATCAATAACTTACAATAATGGCATTGTGCTTGCTTTTACTTACAAAAAAACAGCAAGGAGATAACAATGGATATTGGCGTGGTAGTAATAGTGGTAGTGGCAATCGTCGGTGGCGTGGCCTATGATGCGCTGAAAATGCGTTATAAATACCGGCACCTGGCGTCGGGTAAAGGCTTTGATGAACTGCAGCAGGAACTGCTGGCCGTAAAAGAGCGCCTGGCGACACTGGAAAGCATAGTGACAGACAAAAAATATCAGTTAAAAGAAGAAATTAACCGGTTATAAGAGGTAAAGCAGAGATGGGTCCATTTGAAATTGCGGCTATTGCCATTATTGGTGGCCTGGGCTACGCAGCCTACGAAACACATATGAAAACCAAAGGCAAAGCCGGCAAGGCGGATATCGAAGCCTTACAGGCAGAAATCGCCAAACTTAAGGAGCGGGTGGGCACCCTGGAAAGTATTGTTACCGACAAGTCCTATCAGCTAAAAGAGCAGATCAACAGACTCTGACAGCACCCTACTACAACCTCCGGAACGGGCTGCTTACTGCTGCCCGTTTTTATTTTTGCTGTAACAACCCAGACCTACCGCCGCCACCAACACAGACGCTGGCCTGCCGCTAGCTCACTGTCTGTTCTGATAAAGATTTTCACCACTAATTGGTTAATTTCGCTAAACCCGGTGGTCTCAAACCGCTGCAGTGACAGATGAAGCAGGTTAAGGTATTGATATTAAACAACTATATTTTTGGCATGTTGTTTGATTACCTTAAGCTAACCTGAATCAATAGCTCGAACAAAAGGATCTTAGTATGAACAGAACAATCGTTATTATTTTATTAGTCGCTGTCGGTATTTACTGCTTACCAAGCTTAATCGCCATTGCCGCGACTATCCTTGGCTTATTAATTGGTCTGGTCGGCGCGGTTATTGGCATCGGCCTGACCTTGTTATTCACGGTATTACCGTTGGTGATCCTGGGTTATCTGATCTGGTGGCTGGTGCGCGATAATAAGCGCAGCCGGCAGTACTAAGCAGTTAGCTGGCGGGTGCGGGTATCGCTATAAAACGAGTCAGTAACCAGGGTGCCAGTAAAATCTTTACCACAGCACTAAACTGAATACAGAGGCTGAACTAGCGTTCAGCCTCTGGCATTTCTGGCCTGGCTTAAAGCTGCTCAGGCCGCCTTTAAACGCTTTAAGCGCAGCAGATCACGGCCGAGCTCGTAAGCCGGAAAGCAGGCGGTAATTAATAAGGCCGCTACTATAGAGCGCTGCAGTGAAGTCCAGTCAAAGGCATAGGGCCATACTTCTACTTTAATGTCCAACAGCGGCCCATTCACAGCCAAATACAGCAAGATCAGCACCAGCGCACTATTTAGCATCACATTCGCGATTAACAGCGGGCGACTCCAGAAGCGTTGTTTCAGCTGTCCAATATTCAGCACTATCCCGGCCAGCAACACCGGTGTACACCAGGTGAGAAACTGCCGTGCCGGTTCAGCCAGACTAATACGCTGCGCTTCCAGCTGCTCTGGGGTAAACCAAAGCGGATACCAGATCAGCACCAATAAAAAGGCATAGGTGCCAAGATCGGTAAAAATATTCTGCAGCGAAATCGTCTGCCAGCCCGGCCCCACCGCCGGTAACTGCCGCGGATTCCAGTTTGGTGTCGCTTTAGCCGCTGCGGCCGGCTCCCGCGATAACAACATATAAGTCACAGTAATCGCAGTAAATGCCAGACAGGCATCACCGATGAAGCCACTGGCAATGCTTTTCAGATACAGCAGCAAACCAAACTGACTATGCAACCAGGCACTGGTACTGGCAATAATTTGCAGGACAAACAAAATCCCCAGCACCATATACAGGGTATAGCGGTACACCGGCATATAGCTTAGGCTAATTAATGGCTGCGGCGGCACAAATTGCTGGGCTACATCGCGTGGATGCCCCATTTGTAGCAGCACGGCAGCACTGTCGTCGTCGCTAAGCTCACCTTTTTGCTCCGTCAGCGCATCCAACTGATCCCGGATATTGGCATTCAGTTCACGGCCAATTTCATCGCGTTTATCCTCGGGTAACTCGCGCTGCACCGCAGCAATATAACGTGTGACTAAATCCATTATGCTGTCTCCTCTGGCTTTACACCCAGTAAGTTACTCAGGGCGCCATTAAGCTGTTGCCATTCATCGGTTAACTGCCCAAGCAAGCTGTGGCCGCTGGCAGACAGCTGGTAATAACGCCGCTCCCGCCCTTCGCCTTGCTGCCATTCACTGTCGAGTAACCCCTGCTCTGCCAAACGGCGGATCAGTGGATACAGGGTGCCTTCATCAATCTCAATACCGTTGTCGTTAAGTTGCTTGCGCAGCGAATAGCCATAATGCGCTTCTTTCAACGACGCCAGCACCGCCAAAACCAGCACCCCGCGGCGCAGTTCCAGCCGAATTTTGTCCAGTTGCGATTGCGTCATCTTTTGCTCCTGATACTGTGCAACACATACTGTGCGTCACACAGTTATTTATACTAGGCGGCGCACAGTATAAAAGCAAGGGGGATAATAATTAAAAATTGCACCACTGGCTCATATGGTCTATTTTTAATAGGCCATATGAACCAAAAAGGGCTCAGTGATGACTGTCAGCGCAGTGAAAAGCTTTAAACCCTCGCCGCTATACCAACCGAATTATTGGTATAGCCTTGGTATAGAAGATGAGGCAACGTCAAAAAATGCCGCCATTCATCAAGGCTTTAAACCAGAGGTCTATCGGAATATTCTGGCGAAAGCCCGGTTGTCACAAACCGAGTTTCACCATGTTACCCTGATCCCAATCAGCACCATTAAGCGCCGCCTGAAAAATGGAGAACGTTTCAACACGCAGGAAAGTGATGTGATGTATCGCCTGGCACTGCTGATCAAACTAGCGACCGAACTTTTTGGCAATGAACAACGCGCTCTGGCCTGGTTGCGTGAAAGTGTGTATGGCCTGAATGGCAAGCGGCCATTAGATATGATTGCGACCACTGTCGATTTTGAAACGGTTAAAGAGTTAATCGGCCGGCTCGAACACGGCGTGTTTTCTTGATGCAACTGTACCGGCTGACCCAAAAAAAGTTCGCCGAGGCGCCCTTCAATCCGCAAGGCGCAAAGTTATATGGCGGGCGCTGGAACTCAAAAGGCACAGCGGCGCTGTATTTCGCTGCATCCGAATCGCTTTGTATATTGGAAGTTTTTGTACACCTTAATCACGCCCCCGAGGTGATTCAGCAATACGATCTTTACCGCATTGAGTTACCCGACGAGCTGATTATCCCGTTGGACAATTCAGTTCTACCAGCTAACTGGCGGGCAATACCGGCGCCAGAACAGACGCAACTGATTGGCGATCAATTTCTTAACGCCGAAAACCCCGAGTTCGCCGCACTCCAGGTACCCTCAAGCATTTCGCCGCGAGACCGTAACTACCTGATTAATCCGCAGCACCCGCTGCTACCTGCTATCCTCGCCAAAGCCGAAAAACTTGAATTTAGTTTTGATGCACGGATCTTTAGATAGCTTAATACGCTGAATCCAATGCAACTCCCAGCCCCGACTGACTCCGTTATGCTCGGCCCCGGTATGCTTGCCGTACCGCAGTCGCCATCTGCGATAGTGGGATAAGCACCGTTAGTTGATGTCGCTCTATCATGTTGTAAGGAAAGGCTGCTTTGAGCGTGAAACAGGAATTCAACACAATATATAACTGTCATACCTAAAACTTCGTGGCACCCAATAGAAAAACGAGCTAATATAAGACCATAATTAAGGTCAAAATAGAGGTTTTTATGCGTCAGGTATTAGCGGACTTTTCTGTAAGCATTTCAGAACTTAAGAAAAACCCCTCAGCCTTGCTCGCTCAGGCAAGTGGTTCACCGATAGCGGTGCTAAACCACAATAAACCTGCAGCCTACCTGATTCCAGCAGAGACCTACGAGGCTCTGATGGATATGCTGGAAGACTATGAATTGGCGCGGCTTGTTGAGGAACGTCGTGGTGACAAGGATAAAGCTATAACGGTGTCGCTGGATGACTTATAAGCTGCGATTTCTTCCGGCTGCACTTAAGGAATGGGAAAAGCTTGGTGCCCCGATCAAGAGTCAATTCAAGAAAAAACTGGCGGAGCGATTAGAAAATCCCAGAGTACCTGCTGATAAGTTAAGTGGCTATGAATCAGTGTACAAAATTAAACTTCGCTCTGCTGGATATCGATTAGCCTATGAGGTTGTTGACGATGAACTGTTTGTGTATGTAATTGCCGTAGGTAAGCGGGAAAAGGGTAAGGTTTATTCGTCTCTCAAAAAGCGAACCTAAGATCTAATAGAGCAAGCACTACAAACAATTGCAACAGACACCCTTTGAACTCATTATTTTAAATAAACCGAATGCCCGCATTGATTTAGTTGCGGACATTCAGTTTTGGTGGCAAACACACAGCTTGCGGACGCGGGGATCTGGCAATGCCCTATTTTCCAACGGCCAAATGCTGGAGCTGCGGGCTTTCTCGCGCACTGTTAGCTTTAGCGCTTAAAACACATAGATAAAGCCGATGCCAACCTCTGCTTCAAAGTCACCACGGGCAATCGGGCTTTTGCGAACAGCGCTGCTAAAATGCTCATACAGTGCTTCGCCGTAAATCTGCCAGTTATTGTTTATGTAGTGACGATAATTGTAATTGATACCGACAGAGCGATAACCGCCGCTCATATTGGTTGCGGCTAAACCTGATGCCGCCGACTGCTCAGCGGTGATGCCGAAATCTTTATTGGCATATTTACTATCGTGAAATACTGCAACAATATTCACCTCTGAGCCCGAGCCATCAAACTTCTCGCCAAAGCGGCGACCCACACCAAACAAACCCAGGTTACCATCACCGCCGGTGACAAGCCGGCCAACCAGCCAATAGCGCCAATCGCTATCAAAGGCGCGGCGGGTTTGTAGCACTAATTCAAAGCCCTCATCACTGTCACCGAGCCCATCCAAATAACCTTTTTTAGAATCACTTTCTGCACGACCTTCGTCAAAGCCAATAAGGGCTTCAAACAACCAGGTATCCGCACGTAACCCACGCCACCCTATGGCTTCACCGACCCAAAAGAACACATCATTACCGCGCCGCCATTGCAAGCCCCCTGCCGGTTCAAGCTCCAAACCAAATTCGTCCGAGCCTTCGTAGGCGGTTTCGTATTCAATACCCGCACCTAACGCGAAACTCCAGCCATCTTTACCCCGACTAAAATCATCAATAGATGGCAAGGGCACCAAAGCTGTTCTTGTTTCTTGTGCGCTCGCTGCCGGCAACAGCAGGCTATGCATAACAAGGGCAGTACACAACACTAGGAATTTCTTCATAAAATGCTTTCCTATGCCAATTTAGCAAAATGCCAACTTATCTATACGTTAGCGTATACGGGTTCTATTGCGTAAAGATCACTGTTTGTCATGTTGTTAGCGTGGTTCTGGTATCAACTCCGGTATGCCTGTCGTACCGGAATCGCCATCGGCGATAGTGGGATATGCATCTTTAGTTGATATCGTGCCAGGTCTGTAGCAGGAAATGACGGGCGTTGAGCAATAAATCAAGCCGCGCAGATTGAGCCTGATCTCGACTCCAGTATGCTTGCCGTACCGGAGTCGCAACCTGCGATAGTGGG
>WPCK01144708.1_pt1 | contig 60553 bp, 55 predicted proteins | sample 5399851 | NCBI WGS metagenome assembly WPCK01 (sample SAMN12869471, study PRJNA574797) | sludge metagenome | isolation source: wastewater treatment of pH11 | place: China:Beijing | collected 2019-05-20
TTCGTCCTTTGGTAGCAAAATATGTGTACGCATTTTGGAAAGCAACTGTTGGACTTGAGTTTTATTTAATTCCTGTTGACCTTGGACAGTAGAAAGCTTCTCAACTTTCTGTTGAGTTTCGGTGTATTTCTGGTATAGATATACTGAACCTGCCACTGATCCAATAAGCAGGACGAGAACGATAAACATTAGTACCTTAAATGCCGTAGACGTTTTCTTACGTGAAGATTTCTGAGCTGTTTTCTGTGCAGGCTTAGGCGATGAAGAACTTCGGTTTGGATTCGTGTTTACTTGGATTTTATCGCCGTCATTAAAATCATCCATTCTAGTTTCTCCTGTTCATTACCTACACTTGATTTCTACTTATGCTACCAGATATATAGGACACTGCCAACAGTCCTGATGCTACTGCGATGGAGAAGGTTCTTGCGCAATCGGAGCTACTTGGTTTTGCTCTTTGAGGCTTTGTATTTCGGCTTCGAGGCTGTTAACGCGGTCATTCAGTTCCGCAAGTTGCGATGCATAGTCCTGCAACGTGTCAGACAGTTGATTGAGCTGTAGGCCTTGGCTCGCCAGTAATTCAGTGGCTTCATCAACATTACCCTGTGTCTGTTCGAGTGCGCTAGCGAAATCAACACCAAGAGAATCAACATCGAGACTTAACTCTTTGACTGAGTTAACGGTTAAAGCCAGGATTGCGTTGCTATCGAGACCGAGGAATCCATTTGCTTGTAGTGGAGTACCTTCAGGCAAAACTGCGCCAACGTTTTGGGCAGAGAAGCCGACATGTGTATAGTCCTCATTTTTGAAGTTATATCTTATCGTATTTATTGAGTTTAATTGTTCTAGACCACCATCGTATAATCCCTGTACATCTTTTAATCGCTCGTCAGAGGTACATTGTAGCTCTCCGGATGCATTAGCGCTGACAGCACAGTTGGTTGCACCACTTTGTGCTAGCGTACCGGTAGCAGTAACGTAGCCAACCGGCGTATCTGATGAATTTTGCCACTCTTGGAGATTTGCGGTTTGCGATGGAGCACCTTTAACAAGTGCCACTATTTGGCCAATAGAACCTCCTGTTACGCTGAAGGCTGGGACTGCCTGGCCACCGTTTGCCGTGATATGGAATGACCGATTTGCGCCAGTTTGAGGATTTGCCGCATCTGTAACAAAAAGACCAGTAGCTGAACCGTCGCTACTCAGCCAAGTTGTTGAGCCGCTAACTCCACTGAATCGCGTACCACGTATAACCCCATTAACATCTAGTTTTACTCCTGGAGTATCGGCACCAATTCCGACATTTCCATTTCCATCAATGATCATCTTTTGGGTTAAGCCGCTACCAGTCTCGGTAAAGAATGCATGAGCATCATATGCAGTGTACTTCATATTATCCGCGCCATCATAGAAGATAGAACTGTAAAGATCGTTATCCGCGCCAGCACGGAAGAAAACTTTTGAAGCCTCAATAACGCCATCTACCCTTAGTTTGCGGTTGCCTAGGGCGGTGGTCCCGATTCCTACCTGTCCAGTAGAACTGATTACAAACGGCGATGTATCGCTATAGGTGCCATCGTCATTGAACAGTGCAATATTACCGGAACCGGCATTTGTAACTGTTAGTGCACTACCGGTAGAGCTAGCGCCAGTCATACCTACTTTTAGGGAATGTCCAGTCACCCCTGCATCATTTCCGCTTGCCTCGAATTTGCCAAGGTCTCCTGTGAAAGCCGTTGCTGATGAGAAAACAGCTAACCCTGTACCCGAGGTTAAACTATTGGCAATAATAGTCTGGGCGCTGGTGTCTGTTGCAGAACTCCATATCTCTAAATTGGAGTTGGGATTTAAGTTACCGATCCCTACATTACCTCCAAAAAAGTTTTTGGATGAAGCTCCGGCAGAATAAATGTTGTAGCTATTGGACGATCCGGCTCCTGACTGATCTTCGATATATAGACCATAATTGTTTGTCTTGGTTCCAGTAGCGGATTGGATATAGACGCCTCGGTTTGTACCGACCGTAGCCGTATTACTTGTTATGTTTAGGCCATTGTAAGTGCCTATGGTTCCGGCGTTAAATGAAATTCCTGCCTCAAACCCATTGGCAGTTGTAATTTCGCCGGATGCATTAGCGTTAACAATAGTACTTTTTACACCACTTGCAGTAGTAATATCCCCGGTAGACATTTTAAGAATGGCAGATTGAGAGCCAATTGCAAGTGTAATATCCCCGCTACCGCCATGTTGTATCGCTAATGAACCACCAACTAATTGGCTGCCAAAATCCTGAGCGTTACCCGATGCTACCTGAACAACGCCGTTTAAGCCATTTACTGAGTAGTAGCTGGGTGCACCAGACGGATTAAGTGTAACTGCGTTTGTTGAACCCTCGTAACTAACAGTTCCAGATGATAAATTCGTTAGTGTTTCATAGTTAGAAATAGTTGCATTGTGCTGCGTGACGCCAAACGCATCGGTTAAGAAAGTTGCACCGTTTACTGCAGACCCCGCACCAAACGCACTATGGCCTTGAACATCAGCTGTGCCGTTAACTGTGAGTGTATTACTTGGAGTAGTGTCGTTAATTCCTATTTGCGTAGCGAGGACTTTACCGTCGATATTAATGTTCCCAGCTTCTTGAGTGCCGGGGCTACCAACCTGACGGGATACACAGATCCCAGAGATACAATCATTTGAACCGTCAGTACCATCTACCCCATCAACACCAGGTAACCCTGCAGCTCCTGCTGCACCATCCGCACCTTTGCTTCCTACTGAGCCATCTTGTCCTTTTTCGCCATCATCTCCCGACCTGCCATCATTTCCATTTGCGCCTTTTTCTCCATTAATACCATCAACTCCGTTTAAGCCAGATGTTCCCGAGGAGGCTATTTCTTCTATCCCAACCCCGGGCGTCAGTATCTGGGCAGCATTTAGCAATTTTTGGCTTCGAGCACTAATACCAGTTGTGAACAGAAGTAGCAGAAATATCAGAAGCCAGAACGGGAAACCGCGTTTTGATCTATTATTGTCTGGTCCAGATGGTTGCTTTTTCGATGACTTTTTATTTGTAGATGCCTGATCACTTAACTTTGAGTTAAAAATACTAGCATCCGACATCGATGCACTAGAATGAAAACCAGTACTGTTAGTTGTTTGCATGTTTTGAATTTTCCAACTCAGTTATCGCTTACAAATATAACACAAGCATAATAATTTTTGAAAGTCATTTTAAAGTTAAAACCGAATCCATTCATAATACCGTTTGGCGGAGAGCCTGCCTGCTGTAGGCAGGGGAGGGATGACGCTCGTTCCTCGCTATTCCGTCGCTGCGAGACTAACGAGCAAGACTCGACGTTTCTCCCTCCTTGCGAACCCTTTTTGCTATGCAAAAAACGGGTTCTAATTCATCCTGATGCGCCATTCGCCATAGTCCGCTTTCAGCGGCCGACGGAGAATGGCGGAGAGGGAGGGATGACGCACGATGGCATACTAGCTATTGCTATGATGCCATCTACTAAATTCTGTACAAATCAAATAGATTTGACAGAATTCTGAACCCTCTTTCGGGTTCGCATCTTTCTCATCAAGAAGAGAAATGGCCATGGTTAAAACCATGACCATTTCTCTCCTGGCGGAGAGGGAGGGATTCGAACCCTCGCTAAGCATTGCTGCCTACTAACGATTTAGCAAACCGTCCCCTTAAGCCACTTGGGTACCTCTCCGCGTCGAAGCAAACTATAAATGTTCCGTTACTAGAAAACTAGTAACCTCCACATTATCGTTGCTTCTCCTTTCAAATCATCAAACAGCTGAAGCTTGGTTTGATGATTTGGCAAAACAACTAAATGCAGTCTCTATTCTAATCAAAAATCCCTTCTTAACCAAACTGGTATAATATGGAGCTGATAGACAAAATTGGAAACCAAGCTTCAGCTGTTTACAATTTTGAAAGTAGGAATGACGTAATGCTGGAGATGTTCAAACTTGTTTGGGCACAAAAGCTGAAACCAATTCCGACGCGGAGAGGTGCAGGAGTGGTTGAACTGGCCGCTCTCGAAAAGCGGTAAGGCCTTTACTGGTCTTCGAGGGTTCAAATCCCTCCCTCTCCGCCAGATATTGTGGTAACATAAGCACAATTAAATAGGTATAAATTATGAAGTTATTCAATAAAAGTCTAATCTTCTCATTTTCCCTCCTCTTATTTGCAATCTATAGTTCATCACCAGTCTTTGCGGTCTTAAATCCATTTCAAGGTCAACAACAAGATTACACAGTTACTTTTCGCGGTAATGGCGAAGCAGCGGTAGAATCGCGAATTGTTTTCACCAATCAAAAAGATACTGTGCAAAAAACTTTCAGTTTCACAATTCCAAAGGTAAAGACAGACGAACTGATGATACTTCAGCAGAAATTGTCTCCTGTCTGTGAGCGCTATGATTATAGTAAAACGATTGTTCCCTTTGACGAACGAGAATGCTTAGAATATAAAGAACCTGATTACAACAGTACTTATTACTACGATACACAGGACGCCGAATATAAGAATACCGACTTTAAAGTCGATGGCGATAAGGTAAAAGTTACACTCCCATATGAAATAGCACCAGATGATTCGAGCGCTCTAATAATTAGCTACTATGCTTTTGGTTACACAACTGAAACGCTTGGTCGCTTCAGCTTCAATTTCGAAACATTTAAAGTTGATGAGAGAGTCAAGAATGTAAATGTCAGCATTGGAGTCGACTCGGAACTGATTCTCAAAGACCAGAAAAGCGAAGTAAATTATAGACCAAACGGTGGTATTGCCGAGACCAATATATCTGCCGATTCTGGTAGTGCTATTAAGGGTAAAGAACTTGATCAGGCCGTATCGCAAATTGGAACTCAAGGTCTAATTCAAAAATCAGCATCAAATCTTGCCGAAAAAGAATCTTTTACGGTAAAGGGTGAGTATGCCAAGCAATGGATTGCACTTTATTACGACCGTATTGCCTTTGCAGTTATTGTGGTGGCAGGACTTGTTGCCGTTTTCTGGGTTGCCTCAAAATGGCTCAAGACCAAAACAAAGTCACATTCCTCTAAAGAAAAAAAAAGCTCAATTAGTACATTTGGACCGAAAGGAATGGCGGAACTAATTGCGGGTCTGGTATCTGCAGGAGTTGTCGTAGGTCTGGTGGTTGCAGTGAGAATAGTTGCATATAGTGGCTACCTGATAAGTTCAACAGATGAGTTTATAAATTTAGCAATTTCTATAGTTATTCTATTACTTTTTGTGCTAGCTATTTTTGGTCCGGCTATATATGTCGGGGCCAAGAAAGGCTGGCGGTCTGTCCTAGCGATACTTGGCTTTGAGCTAGGTTGGATTATTATTTTTATACTTATTTATGTCTTAGTTTTCCCAAGTGGGGTCCAGCAGTCTGACCCATACCCTGTCTATGATAATTTTGAAGGCAGTCTACTCGGACCCTGAAAAGCTATCATCTCTTGTGCGTGTATACTAGATGAAATACTATGATTGATTATTTGATTGAATTATTGAAAAAATTTGCGGAAATCGTCCCACTCCCGATTTTCACATTCCTCGGCGCACTTGTTGAAGAAGTGATCGCTCCGATTCCCTCACCTGTTGTGATGACACTCGCTGGGTCATTCGCCGCAGCTGAGCAGCAGAGTATCCTGTATCTTGTCTTTCTCGCATTCGTTGGAACGATTGGCAAAACAATCGGTATGTTCATCGTCTACATTGTTTCACGGACATTTGAGAATGTTGTCACAAATAAGTTCGGTAAGTTTATCGGTATCACGGACAAACAAGTAGAAAAAATAAGTGCCAAACTTGGTAAAGGCTGGAAAGATAATGTGGCTCTATTTTTACTACGTGCCGCACCGATTGTGCCGACAGCACCTGTGTCTATCGTAGCAGGACTTCTGAGACTCGATCTGAGAACCTATCTCCTCAGTAGTGCTGCTGGCGTCTTTGTACGCAACGTGTTCTATCTTTATCTAGGCTTTACAAGTGTTGGAGCCTTAGAAAAAATTAATGAAAATCTAGACAGTCTTGAAACAATTGGTTATGTGATCATTCTGCTCGGTATTGGCGGTATTATTTTCTACATATGGAAGAAGCGTCGTGAGTTTGACCTATAGTCCTCTAATAGCGCATATTTGGTCTCGATAATGTTACATCTCTTTGCCCTCGAATCAGCCAAGGTACACAGCTTTGATGTACCGCCAATTATGTATGCTTTAGTGGTCATGGCGCTCATTGGCTATACATTGATTGAGATTTATCATACTCGTAAAGATCACACGATTAAGTTCAAAGAAGCAGTAAATTGGTCAATTTTCTATATTAGTATCGCTATCCTTTTTGCCGTCCCTGTTTATTTCTTTATTGGTCCACAAGCTAGTGGAGAATACCTAGCGGCTTGGGCAATAGAGAAAGCCCTCAGTCTCGATAATCTGTTTGTAATTGGTCTTATATTTGCGAGTTTCAAAGTACCTAAAGTACTAGAAAGACGTATGTTGAACTACGGAATTGCTGGAGCGATCGTTTTCCGCCTTATCTTTATATTGCTTGGCCTAGAACTCCTCAAAACGTTTTCATGGATAAGCATTATCTTCGGGCTGATTCTCCTCAATGCAGCGTGGCGAGCATTCAAAGAAGCTCGCGGTGGAGATGAGATTGAGGAGGAAGTTGAATTCACCGACAAAGCTATCTGGAAAGTGCTAACCAAGTTCCTACCAATTCATCATGAATTTGTCGGTCATAAACTGACTATAAAAAAAGACGGCAAGCGGATGCTGACCCTTATGGCAGCAGTTATTATTCTCATCGAGTTAACTGACGTGGTGTTTGCAGTAGACAGTGTGCCAGCGGTGCTTGCTGTTAGCCCAGATCGCTTTGTCGCCTACAGCAGTAACGTCTTCGCGTTACTCGGGCTGAGAGCGCTCTTCTTTGTCTATGAGGCAGTGGCTGCTAGGTTTTGGGCACTCAGCTGGGCATTAGCAGGCATACTCGCCTGGATTAGCTTCAAGATGATAGTGACACCATTCGGGTTTCACGTGCCGATCTGGTTCAGCCTGACTATACTGGGAGTACTGTTGTTTGGTAGCATCGGGGTATCTCTCATATGGAAGCGTAAAGTCCCAGAGCATCTTATCAAGATCGACGACGAAACAAACTCCTAGGACTATCTATTCTCCGCTAGATCTGTTAGACTACGTAAGCAAGTTATTCTTTTCTTTATCCGCTATTTATAAAGTCTTCAAACACTCAATTTATCTCGGCTACAGGTACTAGACCCTGTCTCGCATTAATTAACTATTCGTTGAGAATAGAAAGGCCTTTATACAATGGCAACGAAACTATATGTAGGAAAATTATCCTACGACACAACAGAAGACGAACTTAAAGCAGCATTTGCGGAGCACGGCACGGTCGTATCATGTCAGATCATCAAGGACAGAGATTCTGGTCAGTCCAAGGGCTTTGCCTTTGTTGAGATGGAAGAAGACAGTGCTGCCCAAGCTGCTATCCAGGCAATGAACGACAAAGACTTTGGTGGACGTACTATCATTGTGAATGTTGCGAAACCACGCGAAGACCGTTCAGATTCTCGCGGTGCTTTCGGCGCACGACGCTAGTATCTCGCTCTTAAATTTCGTTCCTTTAATAACCTCTAACAAGAGAAGGTCAGTATCAGCATGAGGCAAAACCTTCACATTGAGATTGCTCGTACTGACAATCCCGAGTTTAGTTCGATGAATCGCACATCGTGTGCGTCTATATGTGACGTTTTGAAACGTCACTATTCACATGTTGGTGTAACAATGATTGATAGAATCAGCGATCTCGATGCACTGGTCGCCAAAGACCCTGATTTGGTCTTCCTAGGCATGAAGCGCATACCGGCAGCTGACTATGCTGACGACATCTGGTTGTCAGAGTACTTAGCCAGCCGTGGTATAGAATTTATTGGCTCTCCATCCACAGCAGTTGAGTTTGAATTGAATAAGCAGCATGCGAAGACCGTTGTCCAGCGGGCGGGACTACCAACTGCAGAATTCTTCACATCGCTGCCTGGCGAACATGTAGACAGGGCGAGTTTGCCATTAGATTTTCCGCTGTTTGTTAAACCACTACATTCAGGTGGCGGGGAAGGTATCGCCGCAGATTCAGTTGTGCGGACATATGCCGAGTTCAAGCATAAGATATCCAGTATTCATACAAAGTTTCGTTCAGCTTCACTCGTCGAGCAGTATCTTAGTGGGCGAGAGTTTAGTGTCGCCATCCTTGGAAACGCCGGGCACGACCAATTGATTATGCCAATCGAGATTGTTACAGGAGCAAATGCTGCTGGAGACAGAGTCCTCGGTTATACCGTAAAAAATAATCCTGAACTTGAACGTGTGACTGCGATTGCTAATGTAGCTACGCGTTATCTCATTAGTACTTTAGCGAAAAATATATTTGAAGCGCTCGGTGCACGTGATGTTGGGCGCATTGATATTAGAATGGATGCAGATGGCGATGGTCATTTTCTGGAAGCCAATCTTGTACCCGGTCTCAGCACTGACAATAGCTATTTCTTTGACGCCTATCGATTGAACCAAGGTGGCAATTACGAAGATATGATTCTGCGGATTGTAGAAGTAGGACTTGGGACTGACGAATCTGCTGCACCTGTTCAATTTCCTGAACTAGTAGCCGGTGCTTAATCAGCCCGATTGCCGTTAGGCTGTATTACCCACCACAGACCGCCGTGCGTGCTAATGTTGTGGCACTTTACCTCTCCTGCTCCCTCGTGGGCGTAGTAGTATAGCGGGTGGCTGTTGTACGTGACTTGGGTATTTCCGTCGCTACGTTCGGTAGTGCCAAGTAGATCATTATTGACGTCACCTGCAGCAACAGGTGCTCCATCGGTAAGCACAGGCGGCCATGCTTCAGCACAGTCTCCGTAACATTCTGCCTTAGATGATTCCTCAACTTCCCAAATGTAGATGGCCTGCTCCTTATCATTAAAAAGCATTGTGCCAAACTCGCTATCACCAGTTGTTATGATTGTTTTCGAAGTTTCTGTCTTCTCGGTTTCTGCTTTCTCAGATTCCTGTTCCTTCTCGTTCTGCTCCTCACCAGTTTCAGGATTGCCTGTGTATGCTACATAACTACGATAGCCAACAAAGCCGAGTATCCCAACTAGTATGATAATCAGAGCTAAACTAATTGCTCCGAAACCTTTGTTGTTTAATCTCATATGCCCATCCTTTAGTGATTTATTCTTGAGCTAACAGTACTCTAAACAAAAAACCTCCGTCAACATATAGAGGTAATAATGCTTACTATGTCATTCGAAGCTTTAGCGCAGGAGGATGCCTGGTAACGGGCCTGCCTGTCGGTAGGCGGGGGAAGGATTCTAGAGTAAGGCAGGACAGCGGCTTCGCCTTTATCCGCTCAGGCGAAAAGAGAATGCTTCGCGCTCTCTTTTCTTACTTCTTGGTAGGGGGCAGGACGACGTTCGCTACCGCTCTCTATTCCGTCGCTCCGAGTCTCACAAGCAAGACTTGCTCGATTCTCACTCCTTGCGAACCTTCCGCGAACAAGTTCGCTCTAACGGTTCTCGTCCTGCTACCAAGTTAAAAACCCGACCTTGAAGGGTCGGATATTTAACTTGGTAGCGGGGGCAGGACTCGAACCTGCGACCTTGTGGTTATGAGCCACACGAGCTGCCACTGCTCCACCCCGCGTCGGCGTCGGAATCGACTGCCAGCTTTCGTATCCAAACAAGTTTGAATAGCTTCAGCTTTTCGTCGTTCCTCCTTTCAAAATTGCAAACAGCCTTCGGCTTGGTTTTCAATTTTGGGAAATTCCTCCAAGAGGAATTAGTAAAGGACGTAGAAACTATCATAGCAAACAGAGGTAGCCTACGTCAATGATGGTAAGTTAACAATCATTATATTTCTAAAGTTGATTTGGGGATTATTACAGATGGTCTACAATAACGAGTTATGAAGTTATCGAAATTTGGTCAGAAAATAACATCGCACTCAGGGATTTTGGATCTGATGGATGATTTGGGCAAGGCTATGGCTAGCAACGACAATGTAGCCATGCTTGGTGGTGGTAATCCAGCGCACATTCCGGAAGTCATCAACCTGTTGCAAGATGAACTACAAAATCTTTCTAAGGATAAGTCTTGGGTGAGCGATGGATTAGCAACCTACAACACTCCTCGTGGCAACGACCGCTTTCTCAATGCCCTGGCAGAATATATTAACTCTAAGTTTAAATGGAATATCAGTCCCGAAAATTTGGTTGTAACACCAGGCAGTCAAGCCGGGTTCTTTATGCTTTTCAATATGATTGCAGGGGTAGACGAAAACGGTGTGAATCGACAAATACATTTACCAATTGAGCCAGAATACATTGGTTATTTCGATCAAGGCATAACCAAAGACATGTTTAAAACTCATCAGCCGAAAATTCATAAAATCGGCGAACATGAATTTAAATACCAAGTTGACTTAGACAATTTTAAACTTGATGATCATGCAGCAGCCATCTGTATTTCTAGACCAACTAACCCGACTGGTAATGTCATATCGAAAGATGAAATTGATAGATTGCGAGAAATCGCCGATAACCAAAATATCCCATTCATCCTAGATAATGCCTATGGCCTGCCTTTTCCAGCAGTGATTGACGACCAAGAGCCAATTGAATGGTCCGAATCACTAATCTATTCGATGAGCTTGTCTAAGGTTGGCCTACCCGCTGTTCGTAACGGCGTAATTATTGCTAACAAAGAGACTGCATCACTTCTGAGTTCTGCTAACGCGATTGTCTCATTAGCCAATCCAAACATTGGTCAAATGCTGATGACGCCACTGCTCGAAAGCGGTCAGATTGATCAAATAGTCAGAGATATTATCCAGCCATATTACGCCCAGAAAGCCAGCTACGCGAAGCAGGTTATTGAAGCAACCTTTGGAGATGATTTCCCTTGGCGCCTTCATTCCCATCAGGGTTCATTCTTCTTCTGGCTATGGTTGGAAAATTTGCCGATATCCACCAAGCAGCTTTATCAGAATCTGAAGAAAAAGGGTGTTGTTGTAGTCCCCGGTGAGTACTTCTTTCTCGATGATTCCTGGGAACACTCACGCCAATGCCTCCGGCTTAATATTGCGAGGCCAGAATCAGAAATAGATGCTGGAATTAAGATCTTGAAGCAGGCAATTGTTGAATCTATTTAACTAATTTTAGCAGCAGCAATTCGGACAGCTTCGCTCCAAGTAGGGAAGGCATGCACTACGCTAGCTACATCAGAAGCCGTGAGTCGCATCTTTACGGCCAAGGCTAATTCATGAATCATCTCCCCAGCTCTTGGTGCAACTATCGTTGCACCAAGAATTACTCCTTTTTGATTGGCGACAATTTTCACAAAGCCAGTCGATTGATTGGAAGTATTGGCACGACCAATAATTGATATCGGCGTGAGCCCAATACGAGGTTTTATACCGTGAGCTCGAACATCTGCCTCGGTGATGCCAACACTCGCAACTTCTGGTTCAACAAAAACACAGCGGGGGATAGCTGAATAATCTGCTTTTATAAAATTACTTTTGTGACTAAACATGTTGTGTGCTGCGATGCGGCTTTGATAGCTGGCAGTGTGCGTAAACTGGTATGGTCCGACGACGTCACCGGCAGCAAATATGTTCTTGCTGCTTGTACGCATGTGTTTATCAACCTTGATTCCGTGTCGGTCATAAATAACATCGGCATTCTCAAGGCCCAAGTCGAGATTTGGGCGTTTACCACTGGCAACCAATATCTCATCAACGACTACGCTATGAGCGGTATCGCCGTCACTGTAATGAATTTTCTTCTGACTACCTGATTTCCCGATTGAAAATATCTTTCCTCTTGTAGTGACATTTATTTCCCTTGATTCAAACACAGCTTTTACCAGATCAGCTGCCTCCGGTTCTTCTCGTCCTAATAACTGAGGGGCTATTTCAATCAAGTGAACTTTGGTTCCGAAAATTGAGAATAATTGGGCAAACTCAACACCAATTGCTCCTCCGCCAATTATTAAAATTGATTTTGGTACAGCTTTAAGGTCAATAGCTTGGCGAAAGTTTAGATAGCCCACATTCTCCAGCCCCTCAATAGGAGGAATGAAATCTGTCGTACCGGTTGCAATCAGAAATTTACGCGCGGTAAAACGCTTGCCATCTGCTGTGATTTCATTTGGGCTCAGGAAGCGGACTTTGGAGTGGAATACATCGATACCTTTCTCTGCGAACACTTCGTTACCGTCATCTGTGCCGGTACGCTTAACGACCAGATCCTTCCAAGTTTTTACCTTCTTGTAATCGAAGGCGATAGATTCGGCTTTGAGACCGTACTGTGCTCCGTTTTTGGCAGTTTCGTAGACATGAGCAGCATGAAGTAAGGCTTTAGTTGGCACACATGCCCAGTTGGGGCATTCACCACCCAGGGTTTCTTCCTTATCAAAAATTGCCACTTTCTTACCTTGCCGTGCGGCAATTGTCGCAGCTACATTTCCGCCACTACCTGAGCCGATGGCAATTAAATCATAATCAAAGCTATTTTTTCTTTTCGACAAAGACAATCCACCAATTACTGATGTAATTAATCATAACAACTAAGGCATTAGCCTACAAACAACAGAAAGAGTTTTCGCAGAGTTCTGTTGGGTCGGGCAATTTCTTTAGCGTTGCGCCATGAGACGTCGACAGTTCTGTCTAACTGATCTTGCCCACCCGTTAGGAGATCAACCATAACCCTTCCATATTCTTCCACTAATTTCACATAAAAGTTTTCCATATTGGGTTTACGACTACCTTGAACCGCCGCCAATGTTATTTTGGTTGTTATCGACTCAATAAATTCAGTTAACAATTTATCCATCAGTGATGCTTCTTCAGGATTAGTAGTTCTAAGGTCTATCGCATGATTTGCAAATGGGATTGCCCGATAATCGTGGAAATCTGGATCTAATGCAGCCGCTCCTAGGGAATGATCTATTGCATCATGAATTGCTTGCCAGCCTCGAAGCGCAAAGCCATGCTCTCTGGCTGCAACCAGTTCAGTAGTTTGAGTATCAGTTATATGTGGCTCGTCAACCCCGACAAAATCAACTCCTGATGGTAATGCATCCGTGCCAATTCGGGCCTGTATTCTTTCCTGAGATGCGGTAGGTGTTGGGAGAGTAACCCTGATACCCATTTTCCCATCTGGATTATCTAAGACATCTTGCGCAAAACCTAATCCAAGTACATCACCCCCAAATGGGCTACTTACCATATCGCCTAATCTGCTGCCAGGTTCAACTAAGCTGGCAACATAACTGAGCATCATTAGATCGGGGTCAGGTGGCGATTGATCCAATAACCCCCTGTAATCTGGGTCTGCTAGAGTTGCTTCGATTGCAACTATATCTACCCGCCCCCTAATAGTGATTTCTAGAGAAGTTAAATCGACTTGAAGTTCAGCTAAATCACTCCATTGTTCAGGCTCTAATAAACCCGATTCAGAATATTCAGAATTCGGAGTACCTAAAGAGGGGTCAGTATCAACATATGCTGCAGGCATTACTATATTACATCATAAAAATCTTTCAAAAACCACTTCTAGTCGATAATGTGATGCGTTTCGTGTAAGTATGCAGCATCAGGGTTGTATACTTTCAGGTGCTTAGTAACGGCCCGATGAATATCATCAGCCGTTACCTCTTTCTTATCGATGAGCCATTCCTTGACGTTTTCAGTTACTTTTTCGGCCAATAATTCGGCAGCGCTACCTTCGGTATTTACAGCCAGGCAAGCAGCATAAACACTGGCATACACCTTACGCGCATCGAATATTTCTGTGTGACCTTTGCGTTTGACAATATGTTTCATTTTGATCTCCGATCAAACAGTGAGCAATTAACAGATAACAGAGAACAAGTAAAAAGTAGTGCTTTCATGTTTTCTCCAATGTTTTAATTCTACTCCATAGCATGGCACCAACTTCATCGCCGATTATATAAACAGTCTTCACGGCGTCATGTTCAAGTAATGATTCTTCGGCAGCAAATTGCAGAAAATATTGAGACTCTTTTAAGGATCCATATGAATTCAATAGGAATTGTTTGTGATAACCTTTCGACATTCTCGCATAGCCCTCGATCATATTTGCCGGAACTGACAAGCTAGCTCGCCTGAGCTGAGATGTAATTCCATACAACTCATCCTTAGGTAGCTTTTTGCATAGATTGTAAACAGCATGAGCATAGGAATTTGCCTTTTCAAAAATGAGATTTTTCTGCTCTTTGTTCATTGCTAACTGTTTTTCGTCCTATCCGAAGTTGATCGTTCCATTAGCAATCAGGATCAGCAACCAACCAAGTGCAACGAGCAGGAGCCCAAGGAAGAGTCGCATGACACCTTTGCCGTCTTCCTTCCATTTCTTAACACTACTGATTTTTGCCCCACCAGCTACCATAATGAGGATGATGATTAGCGGTGCAACAAAGACCAGGTTGTATAGCACCATCAGGAGAAATGGCATCAGACCCCAGTCAATGCGCAGGATGGTAATAATCGCAAGATATGGAGCTCCAGTACATGGAAGCTCCACGGCGGCGACAAAGGCACCCAGTGCCATAATGCCACCAACGGTTGTTGTGTTACTTTGTGACATTTCTTTGATCTTGGTTGCTGCCTTGGCAGGGATGTGCAGTGAGAACCCTTTGCCATACCAGAAGAAATCTTTGATCTCGAGAATACCTGCGAATATGACTAATGCACCAACAGCAAGTGATAAATATTCAGCCAAAACAATCGGGATTGCTGTGAAGAAGTACACTAGACCTAAACCAGCGATTAAATAAGTGGCGAAGATAGAAAATATGTATGCCGAACCGAGTAACAGCAGTCGTTTTGTGTTGCGTTTTCCAGAGCCCATAATCACGCTAATCATAAGAATGAGCACACCGATGGCGCATGGATTGATCGAATCAATAGCGGCAGAACCAAGTACAACAGTGAGGGTAGGTAGGTCCAGCATTATTCGTCCAGCTTTGCTTTTAATTGTTTCTCATAGGCAACGCAGTCCTTGTCGGGGTCGAGGTACGAGCCATCAGGTTTGAAGACCCCAATTTCTATACCAGTTTTATTACCCTCTGCATCAAAGTAAACCTCGCATTCTTCGTAAACCACGTCGTCTGAATCAGCTTTTGGTTCAGTATCCAATCGAGACTGGGATGATCTGTAGTTAGTGATGTCAGTCAGCTTGCATACTTCTCGTTGATCGGCTCTGACACCAAATTCTTCACAACGATCCTTGTCTCTAATACCAAATTGCTCACATAGCTTATCGGTATAATCGCGTGGTTTACCGAATTCGATGATAATACAGTCTCCTGGTGGCACGTTAGGTTGAGGGCTAATCACGAGGCTTGCAGGATCTTTCACCTTTTTCTGCTCATACTGATTGTCGCTTATCGTTTTATATACAAATACTTGGACTTCTGAACGTTGTTTGCCACATGGATCATCATTGTTGAATTTGGCAAATTGGCCATCTGCACCATTGTTAATGAAATTGCTTTTGGTGATGAGATTATTGTATCGGCCAAATGATCCATCACCATCAAGCTCATTCTCAAACCAGTCATCTGAATTAACAGGAATTGTAAGTGATTCATTGCTAATACCACCACCGATTACATGCATGAATTTGCCTAGTGAAGCGTCCTTCTCGGTAATTGGGACACCCTCTAAGTGAATACGCTTGTCGTTATGTTCGTGCAAGACCGATGTGCCTATTTTATTATTGAATCTTCCGATTGGGTCACGAAGCTCAAGCTCATTATTACAGGCCCACATCTCGATATCAGCATGCCAGTGCACCGGCCCACCGACATATGAGTACATATTCAAATAAACAGTTGAACCGAGAAGAGTGAAAGTAGGCAAGACAATAGATAACACAATCATGACAAAGAGTGGTTTACTTAAGATTGGATACTTATCTTTGAGCCAAGCAGAAAGTGACACTAAAATAACTAGGGCAATACCGCCTACGATAATTGCTCGCCAAGAAAGTGCAATAATATCCGATTCAAGACTACTGGCGAAGTTAGCACTAACGGATCGCAAAAATATACTAGTAATCGTAAGCATAATAGATAGTTCTACGGTATCATATACTTTGCAATGGGCGAAAATAAAGATACCGTTTTTTACCAAAAGACCACAAAAGAGACACTAAGTGCGCTCGGTGTTAACGAGTCTAGTGGTCTAAGCGCTTCAGAAGTGACAAAACGACAGTCGGTCTATGGCCCAAACCGATTAGAAAGTAAAAAGAAAGTATCGATACTAGGGCTGTTTTTCAGTCAGTTCAAGGACGTTTTGGTAATTGTTTTAATTGTCGCGGCTACAGTTTCGCTCGTCTTGAGCTATGTGGAGGAAAACGGCAGTGCTAAGGAATCGCTACTTATCTATGCGATTGTTGTAGCAATAGCAATTGTCGGCTTCCTAAATGAATACAAAGCCGAGCGGACGGTAGAAGCATTGAGTAAGTTGGTTGGATTCTCCGCAAAAGTCATCAGAAATGGAATGCAGGAACTGATCCCGGCATCAGAACTTGTTCCCGGAGATATCATTGTACTTGCCGAAGGCGACAAAGTTCCAGCTGATATTCGCTTGCTCAGTGCCAAAGTTCTTAAGATCAATGAATCAAGCTTGACTGGGGAAAGCCTCTCGGTTGAGAAAAACATGGACCAGATTAAGGGCTCAGTAAGTCTAGGTGATCAGAGAAATATGATCTTCTCGGGCACAATCGTTACGACTGGGACAGGGCGCGGAGTCGTTGTGGCAACTGCAGGTGCGACAGAAATAGGCAAGATAGCAGGTCTAGTAGAAGGTGTTGAAGAGAGTCAAACACCGATGCAGAAAAAGCTCGATAACCTTGGTCGTCAACTCGGTGCAGGGGTGCTGGCGATCTGTTTACTTGTTTTCGTCATTATATTTTTCCTGGATAAAGAGCTTATCAATGAAAGTCTTTTACAGAGACTGATTCTGGCATTTACGGCGGCTGTTGCTCTTGCCGTTGCGGCAATTCCTGAGGGGTTGGCATTTGTTGTGCGCATCAGTCTGGCGCTTGGTGCACGCAGAATGGCTGCTAAGAATGCACTTGTACGCAAGCTCAGTGCCGTCGAAGCACTCGGCAGTACTGATGTGATTTGTAGTGACAAGACGGGCACTCTCACAAAAGGTCAGATGACCGTTCGAAATGTCTGGACTCTTGATGCGAAAAGCGATATCACAGGAACTGGCTATGAAACGAAGGGGGAATTCTCTACTGATTCTGCGAAATTTACTGAGTTATTAAAGATTGGTTTACTTTGCAATGATTCTCATCTCAAGGATGGCGAGATTATTGGTGATCCAACCGAAGCAGCGCTGTTGGTCAGTGCAGCAAAAGCTGATATAACAGCCGACTTAAAACGAATTGATGAGGTGCCATTTAATAGCGAGCGCAAGCTGATGACTACCATCCATAAGGACGGGGATAAATATTATGTTGCCATGAAAGGAGCTACCGAAAATGTCCTCTCTAAATGCTCATATGTGCTTAAAAACGGTAAATCAGTACCACTTACTCCGGCTGATAAGCACAAGATCCTAGCAACCAACGATGATTTTGCCAAACAAGCGTTACGGGTTTTGGGGTTTGCTTATAAGACAACATCAAGCAAACTTAATGAGAAAGACTACGAGGAAGGTCTTACTTTTGTTGGGCTACAGGGGATGATGGATCCTCCGCGCACTGAGGTTGCACAAGTAATTGAACGCGTGCAGTCTGAGGCTGGGATGCGCGTCATTATGATTACTGGAGATTATATTGAGACTGCGCGGGCCGTTGCGAAAGAAGTCGGTATCCGTGGTGAGGCGATTTCGGGAGTTGAAATTGACAAGCTCACCCCTGCCCAATTTGCAAAAAAGGTTCAGGAAATAAGTGTATACGCTCGTGTCAATCCAGAGCACAAGATTCGAATAGTTCAAGCCTTGCAAAAACACGGCCATCAAGTCGCTATGACCGGAGATGGCGTCAATGATAGCCCTGCAATAAAAGCCGCCGACATCGGTATCGCAATGGGTATAACCGGTACCGATGCGACCAAGGAAGCTGCTGATCTGATCCTGCTTGATGACCAGTTTCTAACCATTATTTCTGCAATAGAAGAAGGCCGTGGGATTTTTGATAATGTGCGTAAGTTCGTGAATTATCTCTTGAGTGCAAACATTGGCGAAGTGATCACGGTACTTCTGGGTGTTGTGTTCCTGAATAGGCTGGTTCTTAGTGCGGCACAGTTGCTGTTCATCAATATAGTGACCGATGGTTTACCGGCCATTGCACTTGGAAGTGACCCTGCAGAAAAGGGAGTTATGCGTTTCAAGCCGTATCATTTCCAGGGACGTATCCTCAGTCCTCGCATTTGGGCCGAGATGTTTATATTTGGTCTCGCTATGTCACTAATCATACTTGGGTTATTCATCTTCAATCTTGAGTATGGAAGTACGATTCAGGCGGTCAGTGCAGCCTTTGCCGCCATGATCATATTTGAACTAGTGAGGCTCATTGATATCCGAACCGACTATAAGATTAAGTGGTTTTCTAATCCTTGGTTGAGTGTTGCTATGCTCGGCTCCGTACTACTACTTTTTGCAGTCATGTACATTCCGGCACTCTCAATAACATTTGGCCTGCAACCAATTTCGAGCATAAATTGGGTTGTCATCGGTGTCGGCTCAGCTAGCCTATTTGTCATCATGAAAATACTCAATCCAATCCTTGACCTATGGATGCCCGAAACCCACGGAGCGTAAGAGCAATGCACAGAAGTAATAACAAAGGTTTTACAATACTCGAACTACTGATTGTCATTGTAGTTATCGGAATTTTGGCAGGACTGGTAATTACTGGTTTCCGCGGTATTCAAGAAAAGGCAAAAGTTTCTAGCGCTAAGGAAGAATTAGCCAGAGTTCAGACAGCTGTTGAACTGTTGGCGGTTGACACTGGTAAGCTACCTAACGGCTGTCCTCGTTATGGAAACAATGATCCAGAAGTTGAAATCGAACAAGAAAACGCCGGGCTAACCACCATACCCCAAGTAGGAGTTACCGGCGCTGGTTGTGAATGGGAAGCATTGGATATTGTTCGTTGGAAGGGGCCGTATCTTGGGAAAGACGCTGTCTTGGATCCTTGGGGGAATAGCTACAACTTTGATCCAGATTATTACTTAAAGCCAGAATGTAACAACGGTGAGCCGGAGCGTCATTTCGCAGCCGTGCAATCTAACGGCAAAGATGAAAATTTCTACACTTGTGATGATGTTTACCGCATCGTCTTCGAAGAATAGCGAAATGCCTATGCTTGCTAATGTCGGCGAACATAGCTGATAATATTATTGCTAATAGTTATAAGTAGTTATATTAGTGCTAATAAATGGGAACAAATCATATGTCTAGAGACCGAATGCCGTCATTTGATGGATTCCCTGATTCGCATACTACATCGGAAATTGACGAGCGTTACGCTTGGGTAGGAAAACAACGACAAAAGTATCATCAGGCACAATTGCTCGGAAATATACTCAGATTCGCCATGAGGCCGAAAGTTACTTTTGCAGACGAGGACGCTGTACGAATAAGCATTGAATCGGATCGCGTACTTGCTATGGTCGGTACTCACAAACACCTGCTTGACCCATTTGCAACAGTAGCGGCCGTCCATCAGCAACCCTCTCTTCGAAATCTACAGGAAACACGCAGGTCAGCGAGACGCGCAGAGACACCTAGGGAGCCACATCATACAAGACCAATGACGAAAATTGATCTATCTCGAGAGTCTGATCCAGTCGGAAGGTTTGCCAGACCGCTGCTAGCAATCGTAGCGGCCACTCCCGTACCCAGAGAGAAAGACAGTAATACGGAAAAGGGAAGATATGCACGTAAAAAAGCTATGGAGGTTACTAAAAATGGATTGATTCGTGGCATTAATTCGCTATCTTTCCCTGGCGGTACTCGAACAAAAGAGAAATTTGACATCGAAGCCACAAAATCAGGAATGGCTTATATAGCCCTGCGAGCAGCTGGAGCTATAGTGAAATTAAGTTCAGAAAGATCTAATCCGGAAGAACACGATCAAGAAATAAGCCAAGAACATAACGAAGAATACGTACCAACTGGAGTTACGATGCTTCCTTTCGCTGTATCATATCGTAAAGGGCTAAATTTCTGGCGTCGACCCAGACTACATTTCGGAAATCCTATCGATGTAGAACCTTATTTGGAAAGCGTAGGATCTAGTCTAGACGGTGAAGAATTTAATACGGCAGTTACTGACTTGCATCAAGATGCTATGGCCGAAATAGCTCAGGCCGATGAAGTTCTATCAGAAGCAGCATAAGCGCTATTGACATAATGCAATAAGTTTGCTAATATTACAAATACCATCATTAAAACAAAAACGATCAGCTGGTCTAGAAAGGTTTAGGATGGGAATTTTCGGTCTCGGCAATGATGTCCAAAAAGACAACAACGCCAAGAATCAAAACAAGTCTGACCAAACACAAAAAAGTCAGACTGACAAATCGGCTCTTCATGACAAAATGAAGGCCAAAGAAGACGCTGAAACTTGCGAATTTTGCTAAGTCTTCAGTGCAAACCCCGTGGCGCACTTGCGGACGAGGATAGTAGTAGCGAACGTGAAACCGTAGTTAGTTAGTTTCGTCAACGGATTCACGCGCTACTAACATCCGAAGCAGATCAGATTTATCTGAAATGCCTTAAGCCGTTAGAAGCGATAAATGAGAACTGAAGTGCAGGCTTCGAGAGAAGCAGGCGAGTAGGGTCTCCCCGGTGGTGGGAATTATTGTTCGTGAGAGCACTTTGACCCTTGTGGCGTGACTCACGCCCACCACTGGGGAGATCGGCGGGATGGGAGCTGTATTACAGCCTCCATCGGCTAAATGATCTCCCATTTTGTTGCACACTGGTTGGGGCGCTGTAGAGATACAGCGTCTTTTTATGCTGTGAATTTCAAAATAGTTGCTGTTGTCAGGCAGGCGACTGCTGCTGCCAAGAAGATACCCCAGCCAATATCCGCAAGAGTAACCACGAGTGGCCAATCTTTAAATACAGCCATACTGGTCAAATCGTATGTTGCGTAAGTCACCAATCCGTATATAGCACCAGGGATAAGAGCGGCTGAAACTTTCTGCTTTTCTATTGCAGGTAGTATTACAAAGTAGACTAGACCGCTGAGAAATATCACATAGAAGGCAATTGCCGGTCCAATGCTGGGAGTCGATAGTACATTAGTAAAGTACTTTTCGTACATTGGCTTTACTACAAATCTAATCCAGCCTAAGTCAATCAATGTGAAATACACCATACTCGTTATTAATGCTGTAAAGAATAATCCCATGCCATGATTCTAACACGATAAATGATGGATTTATTAGTCTATAGATAACGCTTTGCGAATAAAATTAATGAAAGCATTACTGCAAAGCCAATGATTATATTTCTAATGAGTTTGCTCGGTAGCTTGGAGCTGTAAGTTGCCCCGAACCAACCGCCAATTACATTACCAATCATTAATAACGGTATTACACTCCAGTTGATCAGACCAATTGAACTTAAATAAACGACAGAAACAACCCCAACACAGATGGAGGTTATGTTCTTTAGGCTGTTGAGTTGATTAATGTTACTGAGTTCACTAAATCCCAATATCGCCAAGGTTATTATTCCGTAGCCGGCACCAAAGTAACCTCCATAAAGAGCTGTGACAATCATCAAAATCGAGATTATGCCAAATACACGAACAGAATGTGCATTTGATTTACGGCGTTTATTGCCATAGAGCCAATTGTTAATTCTGGTTTGGGCTAAGAGTAGGATTGTGGCAGTAAGTACAAGCCAGGGAACAATATATTCAAATGTCTGATTTGAGGTATTTGCCAACAAGACAACACCGATTAAACTGCCGATTAGAACAGGAATAATCAATAAAAAATATCGCTTTGGAAGATTGGCAATGTATTTCCGATAACCAAAGGCAGAACTAAATGTGCCAAGGACTACCACGCCGTTGCTTGATGCGTTGGCAGATATTGGTGGCAATCCCATTGCCAGAAGCACTGGGTAAATGACTATAGTTCCACCTCCCGCAACCGCATTAATCATACCCGAAACAAATCCGCTACCGAGCAATAACAACCATTGAAAATCCATGCTAAGACTGCTCGTCGTTTTTTGGCATTGCCAGATCTTGAACTACAACTACCGTCGGTATTTTGGTTAGTTCAGATGGCGACAGCAGTACTTTAGTTGAACGATTCCCGCCACCCATAATGACCTTTTCCTGTGCCATGACAGCCGAGTCGACATAGATTGGGATTTCTTCAATTCCAATCGCTGTGACACCGCCAATCATCATGTTACTCAGGCGTGTGGTTGTTTCTGCATCTGCGAACGAAGCACGCTTGACGCCCATTTGCTTGCAAACGGATTTATTAACATCGAGTTTATGCGTTCCGAGCACGACGCAAACAGCGTATATGGTCGGTTCAACTTTCCGAGACATTACGACAATAGTGTTAGCTGCCTGCGCAATCGAAAACCCGTAATGCTCACAAAATGCTGCCGTATCGGCCAGTTTTGGATCACATTCGATAACTTCATGCTTAATGTCGTACTTTGTCAAAGCAACTTGAACCTGCGGATCTAGTTTTATGTTATTCATCATTAAAATATAACACTACAGATGGAATATTGAATATGATACATTGAATCTGATGCGGTGACCGAGAATAGGTGGTAGCTTGCAAGCTATCTACGGTAGGGTTATGTCTACCCCGCATCTCCACAGTACTATTGCAACGCAAGCCTGCCGTCCAGCGAAGCTGGCCGCACCGCTTGCTTCTGGCCTCCTTTGGCTTTTTTGTCTGCGGTACTCAAAACAGTATTACTCATACAGTTTTTTTGCGTTCCTCGACAAGAAAAACCAAATGAGACTCAGCTGCAACAGCACTGTGTTTAGTAGGGATGGTTGATTATGATTATGAATGCACGAGATTACATTATTGAGAAGTTAGAAAAGCTGAGAGAGTCAGTTGTCTTTGAAACTGTACCAAAAGACAATCTTGAGGATGCGATATTTGCCAAAGTAATGTCTAAGAAATTTCGAAAAGTTAAGGCCGACGATCAAGCCGTAGCTGTAACCAAAAAAGCAATTCACTGGTCAGTCGAAAATAATAAACCAGTTAAGGTCAATGTAATCTTTGGTGGTAATAAATTGTGGCGTCTCGACGAAGCACCAGAAATCGACTGGGCGGAGTTGTTTAATGTCATGTATTTACTCCAATGGATGAAAACTATCGCTAGTGTTTATGAGCATGGAGCTTGTTTGGAGTATTACTCTGAGGACGTTGTGTTAGAAAATATGAATAATATCCCCAAGGCGGAAACTGATAGATACTCAGAAACTTTCCAATCAATGTTGAAATGGCTCGAATCATATTTGCCGGATCGTGTTTCGACTAATTATCGGCGCTACGGTGATGAATATAATGATGAATCAGAATATCTTGCTGAGTTAGAGATTGCTAAGGCCAAAACACTTGAAGACAACAACGGTAAACTTCCTTTACTTAACGAATCTCAAATATATGCTACCGAATTGAATGTTAGGCTACTTCCTGGGCAAGCTGATGATCCCTTGTGGCGCGAAAAAGCTGAATTGATTCATCAGAGCATTGAACACACTGAGACAATCAAGAGTTATATTAATGACCCGACCATGATTCCTTCATGTCCCTTAAAGTATGATGGCTTGATTGTGACAGGCAGTACCAAGAAATCGTATGCCAAGTTTTGGGTTGGCGTCGGAGCTTTAGAAAATTCAGGCGATGAGTACAAGGAGATAGTACTAACTCCAAAACAGCTTGAAGGTGCAGAGTTCGAGTGGGAAACAGTGGGACTTAGCGGTCTTAAAGGAAAAAATTTCTCAAGAATAAGGGTCCTACCTAAGCCGTAGACATTGAATTAGCCGGCTTTATTTAGTCCGTATTTAAGCTTTAAGTAGAAGACAGACAACATCATGACCAACGCTATGCTGCTCATTATGACCAGTGAAGGACTCGACTTTACAATACCGTAAACAATCCAGATTACCTGACCTGTGAGATTGATAATGCTCCAAAGTACAGAAATGTCACCGGCGGATTTTGTTTTCCAGGACTTAATAACCTGAGGCAAAAGTGAGACAGCAACAAGTGCGCCAGCCACAAAGCCAATAATTTCTATATTCATAATATTAATACTAACAGAATTTGGTAACTGCGAGAGGGCTGTCGGTCTAACGACCTCCTCCGTTTGAACGCAGAAAAATGCAAGCACTTTTCTGCTTATCTCACTACGCGACCTCTGACTATCGCCAGCTAAGCTGTCGAGTCAGAGGTTCGAGCACAACACTTATCTGAAATCTAGAGTATAAAAAATGGCCCTTCGACTACGCTCAGGGTCATTCTCCTTACTGGCTTGCCATGAGCAAGCGCAGCGCGTCGAATGGTAGCGGCGAGAGGGCTTCTAGCTTTGCTTCCTCCTGATTCGCTAAAGCTCATGTCGGAAGGCTAAACAAGGAAAACGTCATCAGCCACTGGCTGATTCCGCCATTCGGTTCAAGCCCCTTCAGACAATAGCCAAAATAAAAACAGCCCCATTTCAATGGAGCAATTTTTATTCTGGTAGGCGTGACAGGTTCGAATTGGAACCAAATTAAACCATATCTAATTAAAGTTTGGAAGATTATGAACCAATTAGAACAATCTTCTCTATTACTATCTAAGCGATAGAGTTTGAACCACTAGCTCTAAGCTATGAAGCGTCTTAAGGTATCTCTTTCAATTTCGCTGTCAGGACTCGCATCTGCTCTGTGTAGAGTCCCGACTTGAGGAAATATAAGGACCTGACCTTCTTCCCATTCGTGTCGCTCGTAGTATGGCCTTTCGGCTAATTCGTCATGATCAAGCCTAAGGTATCTTTCAACAACAAGATCAATAATTTCATCACCTCTTGATTGTGGAAGATTTGTGATCCTCACACTGCGAACCTCATCCAGCATAATTACTGGAACACCCCAGATAGGGTGCATAGGAAGTGTAGGGAATGCTTTTTCTGGGTATCTACGTTCTTCTTTATCGGCAACTTCTGATAAAGAACTTGCATCAAATCTATCGAGCGTGCGTTGAATTGCTTCAGGTGAACCTTTTTCGGGAAGTATCTCTTCATAGTATCTTCTTACTGAGAAAACGGTTTGTGTACTTGAAAGCTCTTCAAAAATACCTGGTTCATCGTCCTCAATAGCTTCTAGAAGTAAGGTTGTGTTAATTAGACCAGTACCAGCAACGTCTCCATCGATGCTTTGTGCATATAGCACACTAGCAAACTGGTTATCCCCCCAGTATGTTCTGTCAGAGTGCCAATGATGATCGGGAGCCCAGGGTTCTCGGGGGGTATCAACAGTACGGCTCATTGCAATTGTCCCTCCTAGCCTCACTGCAGGTCGCATTGGAGTACGTTGCCCATCTAGGTCCCAGTGTTCAGGGATTACTAGCGTATCAGTAAAGTCTTCAAACTCACCCTCACTCATTCCAGCATCTAACTGGAATACCTCAACACCGGGCATTGGTTCATCGACTGGTTCAAGTACCTCTGAATAAAGTGACATAATAAAATTAAACTATAATAAAGCCTAAAAAGCAAATGGTAGCGGCGAGAGGGCTTGAACCTCTGACCTCAGGCTTATGAGTCCTGCGCTCTAACCAGCTGAGCTACGCCGCCTCGTCGACATTCGCTACCAACATCCGTTTGCTCACACAGTTCACAAACTCCTGTTTCCCGCAATGTCTCCTCTAAGAATACTAAACACTCCGTTGGTTTAGTATTCTTTTGAAAAAACACAATCCCAGCTCTAGCTTTAGTCGTTCCTACTCTCAATTTTGCATTCGCCTCGCTGGATTGCAAAATTGGGAAACTCAAATGAGCATAAGTAACTGTATCAAAAATACTGCTTCTTGAGTAGGAGCAGTTGTATAAGAGAGTAAAAAAGTGTATTGTATGTAGCTTAATTATGAATGAAACATTGCAAGACCAGCACGTAGAGGATGAGCCTGATAATAGACCAGGTGTTCTTGCACGGATTGATGAGACACACTTCATCGAAGTTTGGCATCGCTTCCGTGATGATCCAAAAACACCGGTTTCTGTTGTTTTTGATATGGAATCTAATGATCCAAACGTTGATGATCTGGCTGTATTTGAACCAAGATATCGGACAAATAAGGGTGGGATGTGGGGACGATTAACAGTCATATATCACCACGCTAATGAATTAGAGTTAGGAGGTGATGATGAGGAAGAAGGATTTAACGTTGAGCTCATACCTATAGCTGGAGATGTCTTTGTGGTTGGCCTGCCTGACACTGTAACTGATGAAGATGCATGCGCAGTCGCTGCCTAGTTAGTTCGTTACCACAGGCACGTCCGTATACAATAAAGTGATGAGAGTTGTTTTAGCAGTCAGCGGTGGAGTGGATTCTGTTGTGATGTTGCATGCAATATCAGAAAATAATACAACCTTTGGCATGGAACTAGATTTGATTGTTGCTCATTTTGATCATGGGATTCGCGAAGATAGTGCTGCAGATGCACGATTTGTCGAATCATTGGCACTAAATTATGGATTGCAGTTTGAACTTGGCAAAGCAGAGCTAGGTACAGCACCTAGTGAAGCAACAGCACGTACGGCACGCTGGGAATTTCTAAAAAATGTCCGCAAAAAACACGATGCAATCTGTATTATGACAGCACATCATTCCGACGATGTATTAGAAACACAGATTATTAATCTTTTGCGGGGGACTGGCAGACGGGGATTGTCGGTACTTGGAAATACCGACACAATCGTGCGCCCTCTAATCAAGAATTCTAAGCAGGAAATATATAACTATGCCATTAAGCACAAGTTAGAGTTCGTTGAGGATAGTTCTAATAATGATGCTAAATTCTTACGAAATAGAGTCAGACATGCATATATTCCAAAGCTGGGTAATCAACTGACTCAATTAAAAACCTATATAAAGGCAGTAGATGAGAACAATTATGAAGTAGATAGGTTGGTAGATAATATCTATCAAGAACATGTCCAATCGAATGATAGTGATCTCTATATTTCAAGGAAGTTCATTGCTGAATTACCTGCCAGTGTGGCCAAGGAAATACTACGCACTGGGTTAGAACATAGTGGAGTAATTCATGATAAGCAAAAACTATCGGCATCAATGATTGAAAAATTGCTTGTGTTTTCCAACCGAAATGATTCAAATAAAATAATTCACCTCAGCAAGAAGCTTCATGCTAAAATTGATCGACAAGACCTAATTATCCACAGAATCTCTTGAGGTTTAGCTAAAATGGGATGGTCGTGTAGAATAGGATATACGTATGAAAAATAATGTTTCAAGAACCGCAGGATTTGTTATTGCCACAATTGCATTGGTAGGATTGGTTTTCCTTTTTTCACAACAAACTCCAAAATTAGAAGAAATTAGTCTGAGCGAACTATCGGATAGGGCAAATGATGGAGAAATAAAAACGGTTGTTCAAAAGGGGAATGCTCTGGAAATAACTGTCGACGGCAAGGATGAGGCAACTCTTAAGAGCCTAAAAGAATCCAATGTTTCACTCAAAGAGCTCGGTGTTGATACCAAGAAATTCAATTACAAAGTCGAACCTGAGAGTAGTAGCTTCGTAACTGTCCTTGGTGTTGCCGCTCCGTTTATTTCAGTGTTCATTATTATCGGATTTTTCTGGTTTATGATGCGTCAAGCTCAAGGACAGGGAAATCAAGCTATGAACTTCGGCAAGAGTAAGGCGCGTGTTTATGGCAATGACAAAAAGAAAGTAGATTTCAACGAGATAGCAGGTAACCAAGAAGCCAAGCAAGATTTGGCAGAGGTTGTTCAGTTCCTGAAATACCCTAAGAAATTCTTAGACATTGGAGCCAAGATACCTAAAGGTGTTCTGCTTGTCGGTGCGCCAGGAACTGGAAAGACATTGTTAGCCAGAGCAGTAGCAGGTGAAGCAGGTGTTCCTTTCTTTAGTATTAGCGGTTCAGAGTTTGTCGAAATGTTTGTTGGAGTTGGTGCTTCACGGGTTCGTGATCTGTTCTCTAAAGCAAAAAAGAATTCACCATGCATAATATTCATCGATGAGATTGATGCCGTTGGACGCCGTAGGGGTAGTGGAATGGGCGGCGGTCATGATGAGCGGGAACAAACCCTTAACCAGATTTTGGTTGAAATGGATGGCTTCGAAGGTGACACAAATGTAATCGTACTTGCAGCCACAAACCGATCTGATGTGTTAGATCCAGCTCTTCTTCGTCCAGGGCGATTCGATCGGCGGGTTAATATTATTTTGCCTGACCGTAAAGATAGAGAAGCTATTTTAAACGTTCATTTCAAGGACAAGCCTGTTGCCAAAGATGTTGACCTCGACTCTCTAGCCGCTAAAACAGCTGGATCTTCTGGAGCCGACCTTGCCAACATTGCAAATGAATCAGCAATTATCGCTGCCGGAAGAGACAAGAAAGTCATAGATAACAAAGATGTTACAGAAGCGTTTGAAAAGGTAGCAATCGGTCCTGAGCGTAAGAATAAGATTATGAACGAAAAGGAAAAAGAGATGACCGCATATCACGAAGCAGGCCATGCGTTGGTTGGTCATGTGCTGCCACTCAGTGACCCTATCCACAAAGTGACAATCATTCCCCGTGGTGGCACCGGCGGAGTCACATGGGCAATCCCTCCTGAAGACAAAAGTTACCATTCCATTAATGAATATAAAGACGTCTTGGCTAGGGTACTTGGTGGCAGAGTTGCCGAGAAGATTATTTATGGAAATAACAGCGTAACTACTGGAGCTGGAAACGATCTTAAAAAAGCCGCAGAATTAGCACGAGAGATGATAGTGGAACAGGGTATGGGTACTGGTCTGCGTGACATGGTGTTCAACACCGAACAGGGTTCGGGGTTGATGTTTGATCGAATGGTGCATGATCGACCTTATTCTGAAGACACCGCCAAGATAATCGATGCTGAAGTTGAAGGACTTATTCATGAAGCAGCGCATCGGGCTGAGGTTGTCATTAAAGAAAATAAAAGTTACCTAAAGAAACTTGCCGATGTGTTACTAGACAAAGAAACAGTCGATGCCGATCAAGTAAAAGAGGTGTTTAAGGGTACTAAAGTTCCAAAAACGGTTGCCTTGCCGACTTAAATTAGATTATCGCTCGCAAACCATTCTTTCCTCTGTTAGGCTATAGCTAAGTATGAATTTTTTCTCAAGAATTAGTAAGAATAAATCGGTTGGGTTTGCGGCTGCTTTACTGAGTGGGTCGTATTTTCTAAGTGCGGTCTTAGGTCTGCTAAGAGATAGATTGTTAGCCGCTAATTTTGGGCTAAATAGCGGTGTTCTAGATGCTTATTGGGCCGCATTCTCAATTCCTGATCTCCTATATTATTTCCTTGTAACTGGTGCTTTGAGTGTTACTTTCATCCCAGTATTTGTGGAGAGAATGCAGAATAATAACAAAACTTCAGCTTGGGAACTATCATCAAGTGTCATCAATCTAATGGCAATAGTCACATTTGTGGGAAGTATATTAGTTTTTGTTTTTGCTGGTCTGTTGATGCACGCAATCGCCCCTGGCTTTAATGAAGAAAGGCACGATCTGGCTACGGCGCTTATGCGAATCGTCGCTATCAATCCATTCATATTTTCTATTTCAACAGTACTTGGAGCAATGCAACAAGCTTCTGGGCGGTTCTTTTTCTTTGCGATTTCACCGATTATTTATAACTTTGGAATCATTATGGGAATAATATTCTTTACTCCACACCTAGGAATTATCGGCGCAGCCCTTGGAGTGGCTCTGGGATCTCTACTCCAGCTTATGGTCCATGTCATTGGGATGATTGGACTTGGGTTCGAATATAAACCAAAAATATTCTGGCAAAATAAAGGATTCAAACAAGTCTTACGTCTTATCCTTCCTCGGAGTTTGGACCAGGGTATTGATGCAATCAACTCCATGGTCGAACGGTTTATCGCTAGCTTCCTTGGATTTGGCGCGATCACTAGTTATGCCTACGCCTATAACTTGCAGGCCCAACCTATAGTATTGATAGGTGTGGCTATAGCAACTGCTTCGTTTCCTTCAATCACTAAACGCGCTGCAAGTTCCCGTATTGATTTATTTAGAAAAGAAATTCGCGATGTGTTGGGAAGTATTTTGTGGTTCGCACTTCCGGCTTCGGTCATAGCCTTTTTGTTGCGGGGATATTTGGTGCGACTTTACTTAGGGCAGGGAAGTGAAGTTATCGCAGCAGCACTAGGTTGGTTTACTGGGGCGATAATATTCCGCGCCCTATTCCATGCTCTAACCAGAGCTTATTATGCCCAACAAGACACCAAGACACCTCTATATATTTCATTTTTTGCAATTGGTTTGAATATTGCACTAGCTTTTTTGTTTGTGGATAGATTTGATAACAGCATCAGCGGATTAGCTTTCGCGCAGTCTGTGGTTGCAGCAATTGAATCGATAATACTCTTGCTGATATTACACTTCAGACTTGGAAGTATCATAAATAGAAAGCTAATCTTTGCTGGGTTCAGGATTATGTTTGCCACCTTTGTCATGGCTATTGCTACATATGGAATGGTCCGTTTTGTCTTTCCTCTACAAGTAGCTGATGTTGGATTCTTTACTATGGCTCCGAAGTTCATCGCTATTTTATTAGTTAGCGGTATTTCTTATATCGTCGCAAGCTCAATAGCTGGGTTGAATGAAGCAAAACTAGTTATTTCAACGGCAAAAAGGTGGTTCTTTAAGCCATTGAACCTTTCAGATTTCCGTTAGTCTAGTAGCTTAGCTCCATTACCCCTGTTACAATACCTAGACTATGAATCAGAAAGATATCAGAAATTTTTGTATAATCGCCCATATCGATCATGGTAAGAGTACTCTAGCCGATCGTTTACTCGAATTGACTGGAACAATCGAAAAGCGGGAGATGCGAGCCCAAATTCTCGACCAGATGGATCTGGAACGCGAAAAAGGAATTACAATTAAACTCCAGCCGGTGCGCATGCATTATCAGGGTAAAACACTTAATCTAATCGATACTCCCGGACATGTAGATTTCAGTTATGAAGTTAGCCGTAGCCTCGCTGCTGTTGAAGGTGCATTACTAGTTGTTGATGCAAGTCAGGGCATTCAGGCCCAAACACTCGCCAATGTTTATTTAGCCTTAGAGCATGATTTAAAAATAATTCCTGTTATGAATAAAATCGATTTGCCAGCCGCTGATCCTGAACGAGTCGCAGAGGAGATTATAGGATTACTTGGTTGTGAGCGCACCGACATAATTGAGGTAAGTGCCAAAACAGGTCAGAATGTCGAGAAAATTTTAGATGCAGTAATTGAACAAATACCATCCCCAAATAGTAACGCTGATCCACAAACACGAGGTTTGGTCTTTGACTCTTTCTATGATGAATATCGGGGAGTTATATTATACGTGCGAATATTTGATGGCATTTTAAAGAATCGATCTGGCATTACAATGATGGCAACGGGTGCTGCAGGCGAGGCACTAGAGCTCGGTGCCCTTACGCCAAAGGAAAAATCTCTGCCATTGCTTGAAACTGGTCAAATCGGCTATGTTGTTACAAACTTGCGGTCAGTCGCGGAAGCTAGAGTTGGTGATACGGTTACTTTATCTGATGACCCTTCACAAAAACCGCTAGCTGGCTATAAGGAAGTAAAACCATTTGTATATGCTGGTCTCTACCCTGATAGCGCCGACGATTATCCTCAGCTTAAAGATGCTCTATCCAAACTAAAATTAAGCGACGCTGCTCTCCAATGGGAAAATGAGAATAGTGCAGTGCTTGGAAATGGCTTCAGAGTTGGTTTCTTAGGTCTACTTCATATGGAGATAGTTAAGGAACGACTAGAGCGTGATTACAATCTTGAATTAATAATTACTAATCCTAGTACCGACTACGAAGTATTGCTGACGACTGGTGAAGAACTACAACTTCAGAGTCCTAGCGATTTGCCAGATCCAACTCAAATAGCTGAGATTCGGGAGCCATGGATTAAAGGAGAAATAGTTGTCCCGAAAGAGTATTTAGGTAGGGTGCTAGAACTGATTGTTGGCGCGCGCGGGTTACAGGATAATATTAGTTATCTAGATAACAAGATTGCTCTCATTACGTTTCAAGCACCGCTTGCTAATATGCTGACAGATTTCTATGATTCTCTGAAAAGCTCTACCAGCGGATATGGTAGTTTCAATTATGAATTATCAGGTTACAAAGTAGAAAACCTGGTTAAGCTTGATTTGATGGTGGCCGGTGAAGTGGTCGATTCTTTGAGTCAGATGGTCCATCGATCAGAAGCTGTGTCACGGGGCCGCGAATATGTTGCGAAAATGAAAGATGTCATCCCTCGTCAACTTTTTGAAGTTGCCTTGCAGGCAGCAATTGGAGGCAAAATTATTGCTCGTGAAGATGTGAAGGCATTAGGAAAAAATGTAACTGCCCATTTGTATGGTGGTGATGTTAGCCGAAAGAAGAAACTTTGGGCCAAGCAAAAGAAGGGAAAACAGCGAATGAAAAAATTCGGTAAAGTCGAAATCCCCCCAGAAGCATTTAGTGCATTACTAAGAAAAGATTGATCGTGATTTTCAATGGATTTATTTCAGTGAAAATCACCCCATATGAAGGGTGGATCCGAAGCGAAGCTGAGCCAAGGAGGGGAAGTCATCCCCTCCTTGATTACAAAAAATTCGGTAAAGTCGAAATCCCCCCAGAAGCATTTAGTGCATTACTAAGGAAGGACTAGGTATAATACGAATATGAATAAGCTACAAACCGCAGTTGAATCATATGGCATGAGTGAATCAAGCAGGGCAGTCCTCGCCCAAAGCCCGGTTGTAATAATGGTCAGTATTACTGGTGGTGGGAAGAATACGATTATTGATAGATTACTCGAGACCGATAAATATCATTATGTTATTAGTCATACGACTAGACCACCAAGAGAAAACGATGGCGAGCTTGAACAAAATGGGGTGAACTATTGGTTTGTTAGTGAAGAAGAGATGTTAGTAAAGCTAAATGATGGTGATTTCATTGAAGCTAAGTGGGTGCATGAATCTTATGTCTATGGAACGAGTGTTGACGAACTAAAACATGCTCAGGAAAGTGGCAAAATCCCATTGCTGGAAATTGATGTGCAAGGGGTAGAAGAAATCATGCGAGCGAAACCAGATACACGTGCTATCTTTATAGTCCCTCCAGATTATGATACTTGGATGAAACGGCTGACAGATCGTGGTGATATTGTCGATGATGAGCTTCAGAAACGAATTCATACTGCGAAAAAAGAACTGCGAACGGCACTATCAAGTAGGTTTTTTCAATTCTTAGTTAACGATGATATCGATGATGCCGTGACAACTGCCGAAAAGCTAATTGAGGGGGCGAGTAGTAGTGACATCGGACGTCAGATTGCAGAAAAACTTCTCAAAGACATTCAAAACTTAATAGGCTAGTGTTGGCACTGTACGTATAAGAGTGCTAAAATGACTTTGGTTCGGTAGCCATTATATAGGTTGAGAATACGACGGTACAAGGTCTAAATAATATGAATATGACACACAGACAACAGCAAATCATCGCGGCGATTGTAGAACAATATGCCGAAGTTGCCGTGCCGGTTGGAAGTGTCGTTTTGGCCAAAGTTTTTGATGTAAGCCCAGCAACAATCCGTGCTGAAATGTCCAGACTGGAAGATATGGGTTATATTAAGCAACCACATACTAGTGCTGGGCGCATTCCTACAGATAAAGGCTATCGCTATTACGTGAATGAAATAGCCCAAGAATTGATGCAGAATAAGTTAGAAAAACCAGCTGGCTTGCGTGCTAATCAAGTGATTGATCGCAGAGTTGAGCATGCCGGCGAACCAGAGCAGGTTATTCGCACTGCAGTTAATAGTCTATCTGAAATGACCCGGAACGTTGGTCTCGCTACGATGGGGCCTACTATTTATACTCGTGGTCTCGAACAGTTGTTTGCTCAACCCGAGTTTGCTGAAGGACAAGGTATGCGAGCAGTTGGGTATTTAATCGACCATCTCGATCACTGGCTTCGCGAAGCAGCACCAGCTGAACCATTGAGCGTATATATTGGAGCTGAAAACCCAATTGGCAAAAGCAGTCAGTGCAGTCTGATTATTAGTCGTTTTCGTAGTCCATATTCTGATCATAGTTACATCGGTGTGCTCGGTTCAACTCGCCAAAGCTATCGTCAGGTAATGAACCTAGTTCGCCACACAGCCAGCAGTCTCGAAGAGGTGCTTTCGTGAGCAAGAAAGATGATCTCGCTCGTATTGCCGAGCTTGAAGAAGACCTCAAACGAACACATGCCGACATGTTTAATATCCGTCGTCGTGCCGATGAAGATCGAGTCAAAATCGGGACTTTTACTAAAACGGAAGTAATCTTGCAAATACTACCTGTCATCGATAACTTAGACCGCGCAATTACAAATACTCCTGAAGACCTTAAGAAGAGCGAATATGTGAAAGGTCTTTACGCCGTTCAGAAACAGTTACAAACAACGCTTTCTAGTCTAGGGATTGCGAAAATAAAAACAGTAGGTGACGTCTTTAATCCGCACACAATGGAGGCGGTTTCTGTCGTAGGAAACGGAAATCAAGAAGTCGTTAGTGAAGAAGTGCAGGCAGGTTATATATTTGGTAATCAGGTAATTCGTCACGCCACTGTGAAAATCGAGAAAAAATAGAAAGAGACACACCATGTCTGATTTAGCGCGTATACCCAAGGTAATTTATACCTTTTGGCATTCAGAAGATATTCCGAAACTTATTGAGCTATGTCTATCAACCTGGAAATACTTCAATCCCAATTATGAAATAATTTTGATGAACTTAAATAACTATCAACAGTATTGTTCATTTGATCTAAAAACACTTAGGCACCTAGACCCCAATAACCCTACAAGAATGACAGATTTCATTCGCCTAGAGGTGTTAAAAAAGCATGGTGGGATTTGGATGGATCCATCAACAATTTGTACGGCAAGCCTAGACCCGATAATAAACGAAAAGGTAACTGAACTGGCTATCTATGCAACGGATATTGAAACCAAATACCCAATTGTCGAAAGTTGGTTCATAGCCGGCATCAAGGGTAATGAATTCATAGGAATGTGGCATCAAGAATTAGTGATTAAATCTAATAATTTTAAGTCATTTAAAGATTACGTAAAAAACGCACTAAAAGGATTAGATAAATCTAGCAAATGGTGGAAGTCGTCTCTACCTTTCTATTACGAATTTGGTAGAAAGAGACTATCAAAACTCACTTATTTTGGTATTCACGTAGCGGCTCAAGTCGTAATTCAAAAACAAGAATATAAATTCAATAAAACTAATATTATTGATGCGAATCCTCCACTCAAGTATGCAGCTGATATGCAAGGCTTATGCGAAGGACTTGATACTGGGCGTGAATCTAAGCCGATAATAAAACTAACCAAAAACGATAGGATATATATCGACCAACATCCAGAAATTAAAGATCAACTGTTTGGATTAATCAACAGCCTGATGAATAGTAACTATTGCCACTAGATTACCGTTAAATAACAATACTTAACTTTTAAAATATGCTCTCTTAATTTTCATCCAGTATCTACTTTGTCGGGGTAATCTTTTTCTATTTTTCCAACTGAGTACTGGTTTAATGGCTTCCTCAACAAATATTTTATCTTGGGAGCCCTTGGCGTACAAAACCCAGTTAGATTGACAATTGTCTTTAATATACAATCCCGCTTCAAGTGAATTATTGAACCAAACACTCGAATTCAATTTATAACTTGATGCAATTTCTTTGAATTGTCTTCCAATAAAGATTGTTAAATCGGCTATTTCATTAGCAATTTTTGCAATTTTCTTATGTTCATCTTCTTCATATTCGCCCAACTCATTAATCCCACCTAGTACTGCAACTTTATAGAGGTCGTTGAAAGTTCTGACATGTTCTAGACCATTTATGACCGCCTCAGTACTGGCATTGAATGTGTCATCTATGACTACCGCACCGTTCATTGCAATCATCGTATTCATCCTGCCTGTAAGAGGCTTTAATGCTGAAAGAATTGGTTTTAGTTCATTAAGACTAATGTCAAAGTACTCTGCGACTTTCTGGGCTGCCGCGATACTCGCGCGTACCCCGCCAAGTAAGTTAGGATTGCTGTATGACCCATCATTCATCGAGTAAGATCCATAAAAATTAGGCAAATTACTAAAAGGCACAAGCTTTTTATGATCAGAATTATAAATGACGGCCTTTGCTGAGGATGCTATATGCACTAATGCTTTAACAATGGATTTCCTGCTTCCCATTCGAGACATGTGGGCTCCAGATATTCCAGTGATTATGCATAATTCTGGATTTAATATCATGAGAAAACGATCTAATTCTTGTAGGTCTTTCACGAATTCGGTTTCTGAAAGTTCTAGAACTAAAATGTCATATGGATACCAGTGACTTCGCCATTTAATCAGCAAACCTATATTTAGCCAATAGAATAATCCCCAAATACTTGGAGGATATTTAAGTTCACGTAAACAAATGCCAAAAAAACTGACTCTAAGCTCATCACCTCCGTTGGCATCTCCCGGATTTTGATTAACGGAAAAGCTTTTAGAAAGAGCTTTGCTTATAGCATGTTTAGTAGAAGACTTTCCAATACTACCTGTTACAAGTACGACTCTAGGACTATGCGAGCTCATGACCTTATTTATTAAGGATTCAAGTTTATAAAAAGGAATCATTGTTTGCTCGTTGATGCGGATTGAAAACATTTACCATAATTATCACCCGGATTCCAACTGATAATTTCGAGTACTCCGACAAAGTCTCACTACTAGTTTGTCAGACATGCTTGATATGCACTTAACAAGGAGGTCTACTCTCGGGGTGGTCGAGGAATTTTTTTTGGCGGTTTATATCCCGGCATAGCTTACCCTTTCTTTGTTATCTGATTTGACATTAGCATTTACTATTGTGTTGGTCAATTAATAATGCTTTCGTTTCTTTCATTAGCATTAGAAGTAGTAGTAATGTAACCTATGTACTATCAATTTCTTCAACAAAATAGCAAAAGCATTGTTATTGTATTTGGACTGAGGAAGAGATGAACACATTGCCTAGTCATTAAAAGGCACTCACTAATTGAAAGACATTATTTTCTAAAAGTCCTAATACCCACAGCTAGGATGGACCAATGCTCAACATTTCTATTTGATGACTGTTGCTGTATTCTAACTGCTACTATGTCAAAGCTAACTAAGAATATTTTGTTTTATCTACATATGGTAATTTGGTTGCCAGTATACTTTATCCCATTCCTACTGCCCTTCTGGGTGGTAGTCTTATTTGTAACACTTTATGATATGCATCTTATTGCAATCGATGGTTGTGTGCTTACAAAACTTCAACAGAAATTTAATATACTCGGTAAAGACGAAGAGTACTACCAAGTATTTTTCAAAAAGGTTTTTCGAATAAAATTAACAGACGAAAATGTTTTTCATATAACTAAAATAACCGAGTACTACCTTATATTGGCATCTCTGTTTATGTATCTAATCAAGTAGCGCTGACGCGCTACTTCCTACTCTCTAGGTCTTCTTGGAAACTTTCCACCCATGTATTTGCCTGGCATGTCATATCCTTTCTGTTTATTGAACATTTCAATACTAGTTAATACTACAGCACTAGTCAATGCATGTGCTTAGTATTCAAGTCTTATGCTGAGAGATAAGATTATAGTTCTGGAATAATAGGTCTTTGTAGTCGCTGTTGTTATAGATGGATGACGCTTTTGATATAAGTTTTTCGGCAGTCTGGTCTTTAATTTTAGTTATTGGGGCAAGCTTATCTACGGCGAGAACAACACTTTGTTCGTCGTCGAGCGGTGTCTTAGACGTAATCTGCATAATCCCTGTAGACTTTACAATCCCGAATGGAAAAAGCAATCGCTCGATAATTCGAAATCCTGTTGGTCTGTTGTAGTGTTCTACTAACATCACCGAGAAAAATACATCTTCTAAAATCGCGCTATTGAAAACAGTTTCCTGTAATTTTCCAGCATATTTTCTGTGTAATTTTGAATACTCGCTGTTTATCCATTTATTATATCTTTTCCAATCTTTATCCTCATCTGAGCGATAGTTGATAGCAAACTGTATGAGATATATTATTAACAATAGCAATCCAAAGTTAATGTCCTGCAGATTAAAACTCACAAGATTTACATTAGAATAAAGTAGATATGCTATAGCAGTTATTAGAGTATAAAATGTAACAAGCTCCACTTTACTGGTTACAGAAAACCTTTGAAAAAATAACAGCCAGAAAGTATTTGTTATTACATAGTAGATACCAACTAGCCAAATTTGATCTGCGTCAATTGCTAGGTACTTAGCAATTGACCAGCATATAGCGACGAACAACACAGGTGAGCCAATTCGAATTATCAGATTATTTCCGTAACTACCGCCTCTAAAGCTAAATTCGGATAAATATCCATTTGTTACACAACCAGTAAATACACAAAAAACATTACATAGTAAGCCTAGAAAAATGAAAGCCAAATGATTTAGTAATAAGTCCATTACTAACAGAGTATATGAAGTATTGAGCAATAGACAAACAACCCAGCATACGATCTATGCAATACTGGTATCGATGACTAGGCATACTCAAATCAGCACAACAGACAACTATATCTACCTGTCAAAATACCTAGAAGAAAAGCTTGCTCAGAAAAAAGACAATACAAAGATAAAGTTACCTACAATAAAAAAAAGTGTTCAGAAAGATTTGCAAAATTACGAAAATAAACTCAAGGAAGTTTCAATAAGGATTAATCGCCAAGAGTTTGCTAGAAAATTGAGTCTAACTGAACATAATTTAGACGTAGATATGGCCGTTCCCTACATTAATATGGTCAGCTACAGGTATCTGGTTGAGCTCGCAATAATCACTCCAGTTATATGTCAGGACCTGGATATAGATTCACCGACAGCGGTTGAGTCTATTGTCAGACTATCCTTTGCTGCGCTAGCTCTTGAGTCATACTTCGGGGATTACTTAAGTATTAAAATGCTAATTAAGAAAAATTCACCTTATTTTGTAAAACGGGTTTACGCCGATGCTGGTAGAGAATGGAGCGATGGTTTAACCCAGATAAAGATAGGCAAGAATCTTCCCAATTTGCTACTTGATAGATACGCAATTAAGAAAAACCAACTTTGGATTCCAGAAGTAGCCGCCCGAACAACGGCCCTGACATTCGCGGGCTATATTCATTATTTATCTAGAAATGGGAGAGCATTTAAGGATGTAGCGAAAAATGCAGAAGAGTTGCTACTAAATTACCACTTAGGGATGCAACACACTGCTAATCCTAATTTTTCATACGGAACCCACACTAAACGGTATGTTGCTAGGGGTAAGTTGTATATGAGCCTGATTAGCTATGGGAGATAAATCTTACGCCACTTCCATCTAATCTTATAAACTGATAGCCATTCTTTAACAAATGCGTCAGGCCGGCAACGACTCCTTCACCTGATTCTCGTTCTGGGTGGTTCATATGGGCTATTATTATAGATCCAGAATGAGTTCGTTTAATTATTGAACTCTCGGCTTGTTTGGCAGTGTACGTAGTACCAGCGTCGCCCAGTACATCAAAACCCATTATTTGATAGCCAATTCTTCGAATGAAATCCACAGACTTTTCATCATAATAGGCTGCTCCTGATCGGTAGAAAGTTGGTTTATGTCTAACGATTTTGTATATGAATTTTTCTGCTCGCTTGATTTCACGTTTTAAGTCCCAGACTCCAAAGGTCCCATGCATGCCGTAGACCTTTTTGGCATTTACGGATGCGGGGACGTGTCTCCATCCGTGGTTTTGGATACTGAACAGGTCATTATTTGTCAGCACGGCAAATCGGTCTCTGTTTTTCTTAATCCATTTAGGCGTTACAAAAATCATTGCTGGAATATTGTTTTCAACCACGAAATCAATGATTCTATTGTCATATCCATCGCCCTCGCTACCACAAGCATCTAGGGTCAGCGCTACCTGCATCCCATTGGTTTCAAAACGATAGATAATACCTTTAACATCTTCGCCCCAGTAGCTTTTATCTTTGATAGTCTTAAGCATTAGCGGGAATTCGCCTGACTGTCTTGATGTATAATTTCCGACGCGCGCTTCCTAAGAAATTCGATATCAATTGTGCCTGGACACTGGGTTCTTACATATTTGCTATGAGGTTGAATTGCTTTTATCGGATCCAACTTGTGTCTTATGCAAATATCAGCAATTAACATTGCCGAGGTTTCAAGCGTCATGCTCGTTGCATCTCTACCTGGTTCAGCTGAGTGTTCAATGCCAATAGAGAATGGATTAGCTATCTTAGCGTGCCAAGCCGTGTCGCCTTCATCAACATATTGATGAATTGTTTTGTCCTCGATGGCATAATGCGCTGACACTCTGCTGTCTGTATCTTTAAATACTCTGTCTGCTATCTTTAGATTGCCGACAATCCAATGAATTATTATTTTGTTCACCGTTTCAGTTCTACTTGGTGTAAAGTTCACAGACCCAATCCAACTAATCAACTTCTTATCAAGCATTTTTCTAATTTATTCATAACTTAGTCCAAGTATACCTGACGTACATAACTCATAGACTGTTATGTTGAATATAATTATCTAAAAGACAATGAGTTATACTGATTCCGAATGAGCAAGACTGAAAAACCAATTGTATTTATTAGCCCTGTGAAGAATCCAATTCTCTATGAAATTGGATTTTGGTGGCATTTGATAGTCTGGTTGCCTATTTTTGCTTTCCCATTTATTTTTCCACTTTGGGTAAATGCACTTCTTGTCTGTGTCTATAGGCTATGTCTAATGTTTTTCGACGGCTGTGTTTTCTCTAGGATACAGGAGAAACTCGGGATATTACCACCAGGAATCGATTATTATCAGGCATTAGCAATACGGGTCTTCAAGTATGAAAAGTTTGATAACTATAAGGGCTATGTAGTAACTGAACTTACGGAGGTATATTTCTTAACTGCTTCGGTCATTATGTTCTTGGTCGGTCATTAATAGTTTGACTAATAGCTTTGATAGACATAGTATAAAATCGTTATTTAGTTAAAGGAAAATAAAAATGCCAGGAATACAAAGGACTCAACCAAATGCACCATCAGCAGCTCCAGGATTCTACTGGTCTAGAGGTGTAAAAGTCCCAGGCCAAGGATATGTTTGGACTCTACGCAGAGGTCAGACAGAATAGTCACTGTTACAGTTCTACATATAGAAGATACTAAGTCGTAGCATACGACTCTCATGAAGAATACCTTTAACTCTCCCTACAAAACATTTTATTACGAGAGTTATGAATTTAATTGTCGTAAAAAACGTCTCACTATGCACTTTTCTTTAGATAAAAAGATATATTTTTCAGAAGAGATAAAATTTGATTTCAAATTTGTCCGAGATTATTCAGAAGCCGCCCTTATTAATGCGCTTAAAGGCCTATATATAATGTCGGGGGTTTACTACTATTCGCTTTATCTTTCACCCAATATCGTCATGCAGCCATTTAAGATAAACAAAGAACAGGCGGATTTCTTCAACAAAATCTTTCTCAACGGACTAGGTGAGCTTCTCTATGTTAATTCCATTGATCCGTCAGTTGTCGCAAAATTTCCCTATCATAAAGGTGATAAGTTTCCTCCAGCACCATCGACACCGAATTTAAACAAAAGCCTCGTTCTTCAGGGTGGTGGCAAAGACTCTGTTGTCTCAATAGAAATTCTCAAACAAGCTAAGTTAGATTTCTACCTACTTCGTAGCGATCCTTCGAAGTGGTCTAAAAAACAGGCCAAAATCGCTGATTGCAAACTGCTTAGTTTGAAGTCACATGAGTTTAAAACTTATCCAAAAGTAATGCCTACAGAGACAATATGGGGCCACATACCGTTTTCAGCTATTCTGGCATTCCGTAGCGTTTGCGTGGCAATATTAGCTGGAAGCCAATACATAATTGCTTCCAACGAATCTTCAGCAAACGAAGGCAATGTCCTGTACAAGAACATGGAAATCAATCATCAATATTCGAAAACCATCAATTTTGAAATTGATTTTCAGAGTTACATCAAACGGTTTGTTACACCGTCAGTAAGCTATTTCTCCTTATTAAGACCTCTGAGTGAATTAAAGATAACGGAAGTATTTGCTGATCTAGCCTGGATTAAATATAAAAACAACTTCTGCTCATGTAACGATAGTGAAATCGATATCAAGCAGAAGGACCCTAAATGGTGTGGTAAATGTGCAAAATGCGTTGGGGTATATGCTTTGCTGATTGCATTTATCCCAAAGCGCGAAGTTGAAACCGAACTATTCAATGGAAAGGATCTATTGAAAGATAGGAAACTAAGAGATATCTGGTTAGCTTTGCTTGGAATTGAAAAGATTAAACCCTTTGAATGTGTTGCAACAGCCGATGAAATTCGTTCAGCATTATATTTAGCATCGGTGAAGAATGGAATTGCCATACCGAAGGAATTCGGTCGGATTATTGATTCAGGGACTTGGAAAAGGCACACCAAATCATCGATTCCAGTCAAATATAAAGAAATCATAAATAAGATTTAGATCACAATTAACGTCATTTAACCCCAAACATAAGCAAAATAAACTATAATTAGCAGTTGTTATGGCGGAACCACTAATCATTGCTGAAAAGAACTTAGAATACCGGAAATGGTTAATGTCGTATTTCAAGCGTTCTTGGTGGAGGATAGCTGTTCTAGTATTCCTTTCACTATTTAGTATAGTAGCTCTTCTGCTCAACCCCTGGCCGTTAAAACTTCTTGCAGACTCGGTATTTGGAGACATTGCTGCGCCTAGCATACTTGAGCCATTGACCGGTACAAAGGAGCTACTGTTCATTATCGGTGGCGTCTATATTGCACTTTACTTCTTTCAAGGCTTTTCTGATTTCCTATATTCCTATGTAAGTGCTCGATTTGGGCTCCGATTGACAGCCAAGATTAAAACTCAATTCTTTCGTCACGTACTCCATATACCATTAGGTAGCTCGGAAAGACTCCAAACCAGTGATTATGTCTATCGTCAAAATGTTGAAACGAATTCTGTAGCAGAAATAATCTTAAATACAACGGTAACAATATTTAGGTCACTATTTAGTATCTTTGGTGCCTTTGCAGTGCTAATGTTTCTGGATTGGCAAATGACTCTTATCAGTTTAGCAGTCGTTCCGTTTCTTTATCTGTCGGTTTGGTATTTTGGAAAGAAATTAGAACAGAGATCTTTTTCAGTCGAAGAAACCTATAGCGATATTTATAACCACACCGCAGAATCGATTGATCATAGTGCAATAGTCCAATCATTCAACCGACAGAAAAAACAAGTTGCTCTACTAGAAAAAAAGTTTGTTGAATTATTCAAAAAAGAGATGAAACGGCTAGTCACAAGTAACGAATTTAGTTTTGTTAATACGTTCTTAAACATTTTTGCTATTACCGTCATTGTTGTTTTAGGAGGTCTCAGAGTGTTTAGTGGCGACCTAAGCTTTGGTGATCTACTCATCTTTGTAACTTATGCAGGACAACTCTATGATCCTTTACAGACACTTTCCTATTCCATCGGCTCTTTGCGTGAGAGCAATGCTCGCATCAGGAGAGTCTATGAAGTTATTTCACAAGATAGAGATATTGAGAATATTGAATCAGGCAAAATACTTGAGAACGTCAAAGGAACAATAGAATTCAAGAACGTCTCTTTCTCATTTAAGGATAAAAAAATACTTAAAGATGTGAGCTTTACAGTCAAGGCTGGAGAAAAAGTGGCTTTCATTGGTCCAAGTGGTGCCGGAAAGAGCACTTTGCTCAACCTCTTATCCCGATTCTCAGAGCCTGATCTCGGTTTTATATATTTGGATGGGCAGGAATTGAGCAAAATTAATCTTGAAAGTCTTCGCAATAACATTTCTCTCGTTGGGCAAGAGCCTGAATTGTTCTCGCTTTCCATTGCCGAAAATATTGCTTTCTCCAATCCTGATGAAAAGTATCCTATGCCACTGATAATGGGTGCTGCAAAGGGTTCATTTGCCACTGAGTTCATAGATAAACTACCTGAGAAATACAATTCTATGGTTAAAAATAGCGGAGATAATCTAAGCGGTGGTCAAAAGCAGAGAATTGCAATTGCTCGGGCGTTTTTCAAGAATTCACCAGTTCTGATACTTGACGAACCAACTTCTGCTCAAGATGTAGCTTCAGAGACTAAAGTGCTTGATGGAATAAATAAACTTATGCAAGGGAAAACTGTTTTGATGGTAACCCACAAACACTCTCTACTTGCACAAGTCGACAAGATATTTGTTGTCGATGTTGGAAAAGTCATACCAGTAGAGAAATATGGTGGACTTGATGCTTATGAACGCTACCTCAACATCCACGAACTGTAATTATCTGAAAACTACTAGTTGACTTTAAAGCAATAAAATGCTAAAATTAAGATGTAGTTAAAGACAAATAAACAAAAAATGCCACAAGAAACACCAGAACAGGTTGACGATGCATCTGAATCAGCAGAATTGCCCCCTTATTTACAAAGATGGAGTGATACGATTGCTTCGCAGAGAATGCTACATGAAGAGATGGGATGGTACGGAGACGATAGTTATTTAGACCGATCACAAGCAGAACTTGATGATGCCATTCGTCGCCATCAAGAAATAGAGCGTAACTTTCCAAAAGCTCGTTTTGGAGATTCAAGCGATAAGGAGCCAGCACCGGAATGGCGACCGATGGTGGTCGTCGAGCGACCACGAACAGGCCGGCCAGAAGCACCGCGCCATACTGGCAAGAAGGTGATTGCAACCTTGGCTGCTGGGCTTGCTATGACTAAAGGATTCTTCTGGCTAAATGATGATCACAAAGCTGAGTCGACAGCACAAACTACGATTGAAGACGTTAACACGATTTATAACCTTGGTGATCACGTTAGTTTATATGTTCCTGAACAAACCCTTGAGGAACAAAGAGAAGCTGTCGACGGCATGACGAATCCAAGGTTGCAAAAAATCGCCGAGCATTTGCTCGATGTTGAAGAATCGGCTCGTGCGATAGAACTTGCTAGCAGAGGTAGTTTTGAAGCTGAAGAAGCGCGGAAAATTGCTGAGGAGATTGATGATGATGCGCTACGCAGGAAGACAGAGCGAGCACTTGATCGTCAGGCTGCAGCAGATGCCATCGCATATGCTGACAATAGCTACAATTTGTACGCTGACGATGAAGTTGAAGGCCTATTGGATGATATTGATCACGATCCGATCCGCAGGCAGGCTGAACAAGCAGTTGATGCTCTAAGAGGCCGTGACGCCATTAATGAAACTGAACTAAACTACGGCATACGTACTGATAAAATTGATGAAACACTTGAATCGATTGGTAACGAGAGGGTTCAAGATATCGCTGAGGAAGGCGTTGATCTTGCGGAATCAGTCACCAATGACGAAGCAGTTGCTGATACTGTTGCTCAGCTGGAAGGCATTGCTGAAACAGCCGAGGGAAGGTTTGAGATAGCAGTTGATAGGGCAAGGCCAGATCTGCAGCAAGCTGTATACGATGCTAATTTTCGAACTAGTGATTTGACAACCCAAGTCCTTCATAAGGCCAACCAAGTTGATACCCCGGCTGGTGCAGAATTTACTAATGATATTAATAATCGCGAGTCAATTCGACCTTATATTGTAGAGACCTCAGCGGGTACCTATATAGATACAATCAGTTGGGAGGATGGAGAATTTGAGCAGATCGAAAAGAAATACTTTGCTGAATTTACTGTAGAAGACGGCGAACTGAAACTAGAGAGGCCAGCTGAAGACTCAGTTGATAACGAAACATTTCACCAACTCGAAGTCGTTGTTGACAATCTAAAACCTTTCATACAAGCGGGGATGGAAAGTGGCAATATCTCTAGGGTGATATTTATGGAAGGATCAGACTCACCTGCGTATGATCCTGTGACTCGAGAAATTATTGTGCCAATACCACATGACGGGACTATGTCGATGAATCAGCTTACTGCTGCATTGATGCATGAAACAGTTCATGCTCTAACTAGACCTGCTTACGCTGGAGACGTATTAACTGAACAACAGTTCAATCAGTTCGCCTCAGTTTGCAATACACTGACAACAAATGTCTATGATCAGTATGAATTGGCGGTCTCAAATTTAGCAGGTCAGGTTGACCAGCTGAAGAAGTATCTTCCAGAATCGCAGCACATCGTTATAGACACTTTTCGTGATCATCTTGCGGACGGTACGCTTGAGGAAGAAATTATAACTAGTAGCGTGTACAGTACCGGATTGGGTTTACCGTTGATCTGTGGGGCACCACAATTTATGATTATGCTAGATGATATAGCTCGTTATAATGGTATTGAGGCGGTTAATTTTTCTGATGATGCTGAAAATAGTGATGTGCTTGTTCGACTCATGGATTCTTGGGATAACGTAATTAGAAATCTCTCTGTCTACGGACAGCTCAACGAGGCTAACTATATCATTACCGATGATCCAGAAAAGGAAAGTTATGGTCATAGTGCAGATAACGCCACTGAACTAATGGCCACAGTAGGAGATATTGCTATTAATTTTGGTCCAGAATTTGTTCAGACTGTTCGGTCATTTCCAAATCCGGCTGACCAGCAAGCCGCAGTTGAAGTTATGAGACTGACATTCGATTTTATGCGTGAAGCAAATCCAGGACTGAGAAGTGTTCTTCCGAAATACGAGGAAACACTTATCTCGCAGATTTACGCATAACATTACATGGAACAATCCTATTACTATCTTCTAGCGCATGTTGTGGATAGTTGCGCAGTCGAGGATAGTATATCAAAACTGGCACTCTTGCATTGAGAGTGCTAGTTTTGATATACTGGCACTACTAACATATGACTGCTAAAAATAGGGAGGATTAACAGATATGAGTAAAATAATTGGAATTGATCTAGGAACAACAAACAGCGCTATGGCTGTAATGGAAGGCGGCCAGCCAACTATTATCGCTAACAGTGAAGGTGACCGGACTACCCCAAGTGTGGTTGCCATGGGCAAGGATGATAATCGACTAGTAGGAAAGATTGCCTATCGTCAGCGAGTTACTAATCCAAAAGATACAATCTATGCAGTTAAGAGACTGATCGGTCGTCGCTTTAAGGACAAAGAAGTTCAAAAAGATATCGAACTAATGCCCTTCAAGATAGTTGATGGTAAAGGCGGAAATGCCAAAGTGACAATGAACGGCAAGGATTACAGTGCCGAAGAGGTTAGCGCAATGATTCTTAGCAAGCTAAAGGCGGACGCCGAGGCCTATCTGGGTCAGGATGTGAAGGAAGCGGTTATTACTGTTCCAGCGTATTTCGACGATAGTCAACGTCAGGCCACGAAAGATGCCGGTAAGATTGCAGGTCTCGAGGTTAAGAGAATTATTAATGAACCAACCGCGGCAGCGCTTGCTTACGGACTAGACAAGAATAAGGACGAAAAGATCGTTGTTTATGACCTAGGTGGTGGAACATTTGATGTGACGATTCTGGAGCTCGGTGATGGTGTCTTTGAGGTTAAATCAACCAACGGCGACACTCACCTTGGTGGTGAAGACTTCGACCTGCTGATCGTAAATCACTTGCTCGATATTATTAAGAAAGAGCACGATCGAGATGTCCGTGATGACCCACAAGCCATGCAACGACTCAAGGAAGCGGCTGAGAAAGCTAAAATCGAACTTTCCAGTGCTCAAAGCAGTGAGATCAACCTGCCTTTCCTCGCCGAAGGTCCACTGAACTTCGAATACACCATGAAGCGTGCTGAGCTAGAAAACCTTGTTGCTGATCTGATAGATAAGACAGTCAAGCCAAGTAAAGATGCCTTGAAAGACTCAGGGCTTAAAGCTAGTGATATTGATGAGGTAGTCCTAGTAGGTGGTATGACCCGTATGCCAGCCGTTCAAGCCAAAGTTAAGGAAATCTTTGGGAAATCGCCATTAAAGGGAGTGAATCCTGATGAAGTTGTAGCCCTCGGTGCTGCAATTCAGGGTGGTGTACTGTCAGGTGATCTGAAAGATAAGGACATTGTGCTTGTTGACGTTACTCCACTTTCACTAGGAGTTGAAACACTAGGTGGTGTCACGACTAAACTCATCGAACGAAACACTGCAATTCCAAGTAGCAAGAGTGAAGTTTTCTCAACTGCAGCTGATAATCAGCCAAGTGTCGAAGTACATGTGCTTCAGGGTGAACGAGAAATGGCAGGTGACAACAAATCACTTGGGCAGTTCGTGCTCAGTGGTATTCCACCAGCTCCGAGAGGAGTTCCGCAAGTCGAAGTTACGTTTGCGATCGACAGTAACGGAATTTTAAATGTAACAGCCAAGGACAAAGGATCTGGCAAAGAGCAGAGCATCACCATTAAAGACAGTGGTAATCTTAACAAAGAAGACATCGAAAAAGCCCAGAAAGAGGCCGAAGCTCACGCCGACGAGGACAAGAAGAAGCGCGAAGCAGTTGAAGCCAAGAATATGTTGGCTAATGCTATCTACACAGCCGAAAAGATGCTAACCGAGCACAAAGAAAAGCTCAGCGACGAAGATAAAAAAGTCATCGAAGATGCTGTTAAAGAAGCCAAAGAAAAAGAAGATTCTGATGATAAGAATGAACTAGAGAAAGCTGCTAATACTCTTCTCGAAAAACTTCAGCCAATCGGTGCTAAGATGTATGAAGAATCGTCAAAGGACGATTCAGATAAAAGAGAAGAGAAAAAAGATAAAAGTGACGATGAACCAGTTGAAGGTGAAGTCGTCGAAGAAAAAGAAGACAAGAAATCTAAGGACAAAAAGAAGAAATAGAAAGGCACAATGCCCGATAAAAAAACAATTGTCTATATTGACGGAGAGAACACTTTCTTCCAGCTATTTGACTCCTTGCGTCGCAAGAAGTTAGCACGCTACCGTGAAGATTTGGTCAAGTTCGATCTTGTAGGGTTACTCGAGGAAGTTTTGGGAAAGATTGATAATATTGAGTATCGATATTACGGTGCTCGACTCAAAGAGATCGACACAAGCGAAGAGTTGCTCAAGCGGACACAGAAAATGATCGACCACAAACGCCGGTGGAGCGGATTTTTGAGTAATCAAGGTGTTAATTTTATCAGTGCCGGAAATCTTAAAATACGCAACAAAAATCCATCTGGCGAAGAAGCAGATTTAACGTTCGTAGAAAAGGGAATCGATGTCAAGATGGCAACCGACCTTGTTGTCGATGCTTTTTCAAATGATGTTAAGACGGCAGTTATTTGGAGCTCGGACTCTGATATCCAGCCGGCAATGCTGGCGGCCAGTAAAGTCGGTGTTCATATAACCTATCTTTGTCACGAAGAACGTATCAACGATGTGCTGGCTGGGACTGCCAGCGAGACCAAGACCATCAATATCGACCAAATAGCCGAAGCCTTCAAAAGAGCCAATAGTTAAAAGGACTATCCTATGAACAATAGATTGATTACATCCAGTCGAAGTCGTATAATTGGGCTACGTCACCTCGTCGTAATCCTTGGATTATCACGAGGTTTTTTGATTAAGGAAGGTATATGAGCCAAGTAGTTCTCATAGATGGAGAAAATCTCATTCATAAAGTTCTTCATGTGTTAGAAGAAGCCGAAGAAATCACCGATAGAGATCAAATACTAAGCTTTAATATTAAAGCGTTGTTGGAAGCTGTGGTTGGTAGCCATCTAGCAAGTGATGCCGTGATTAATTACTACTCAACTAAAGTTCACCAAGTTGATGAGCCAGAATATCTAGCCAAGAAAACTGCCGATATGATTTCATGGAATTCACGATGGGTTCCTTTTCTCAATAACCTAGGGATAACTTATATAAAAGCCGGAAATCTCCAAGTTCGAGACAGCAAGAAATGTCATTACTGTGGCAAGCATACTCACACACTTCAAGAAAAGGGTGTCGATGTGCGATTAGCGGTAGATTTATTATTGGCCGCTGAAGCAGGTTCTGAAGTAATCCTAGTTAGTTCAGATTCAGATATTATCCCTGCAGTTAATGCAGCCAAATTAAAGAAAGCTGACATTAGTTATGTTGGTTTTGATTTTCTTAACAACGACGCCTTGAGTGTTGCTTCGGATAGGACATTTACGATTAATAGCGAAAAAGTTATCAATATATACAAGGCAGGTAAACAATAATATGGCTAAGCGTGATTACTACGAAGTACTCGGTATAAGTAAAACCGCCTCGGCTGATGAGGTTAAGAAGGCCTTTCGTAAAGCAGCAGTTAAGCTTCATCCAGATAGACCAGAAGGGGACGAAGAGAAGTTTAAGGAAGTGAACGAAGCCTACGAAGTCCTCAAGGATGAGAATAAGCGTAAAAGATATGATCAGTTTGGGCATGCTGGTGTTGGAACATCAGCGGCTAGTAGTGGAGCAGGTGGCGATCCATTTGCTGGTTTCGGTGGGTTCGGCGGACAAGCAGGAGGTGTACATGTTGACCTAGGTGATATGGGTATTGGTGATATTTTCGAAAGTTTCTTTGGTGGAGCAGCTGGAGGCGGGCAACGTCAAAGGCAAGCAGATCGTGGTCGCGATGTTGAGACAAGTATTACTCTTGATTTCGAAGAAGCAATCTTCGGAGTTGAAAAGAATATATCCTTAGAACTAAAGGATTTGTGCCCACACTGCAAAGGCAATAAGGCAGAGCCAGGTTATGAACTCAAGAAATGCGAAACATGTAATGGTAGCGGTCAGGAAGTAAAAGTAACTCGGACTGTCTTTGGTAATATTCAACAGGCGGCTATTTGTGGTCGGTGTGGAGGCGAAGGCATGCGTCCAGAAAAGAATTGCACACGGTGTGGCGGACTGGGTGTTACGCGTCAACGAAAAGATATTAAACTCAAGATTCCAGCAGGTATCAACGACGGTGCGACCATCAGATTACAAGGTCACGGCGAAACAAGCGCCAAAGGTATTCCAGGTAGTCTATTCGTCAACGTGCGCGTAAAACCTCACAAGAAATTCACTCGTGAAGGTGATCTGGTGCTATCTGATGAAACAATTGGGATTGTTGAGGCGACTCTCGGTACCGAAATGGAAGTTGAAACTGTAGATGGCCCTGTCAGGTTGCGAATTCCGGCTGGTACTCAAACTGGAAGTGATTTTAAGCTAGCCGATCATGGTGTGCCTCATATGAAAGGCAAATCACGTGGTGACCATATAGTTCGTATTCTGGTCGAGACTCCTACGAAACTTACCAAGAAACAAGAAGAACTACTTCAGGAATTTGCCAAAGAGAGCGGCAAAAAACCTTTTTGGAAAAAGTAATCCCTTATTTTTAATGTTCTTTCCAAGAACCGATTAATCCTTTTCTTTTCCAAAGAAACAAATCTTCTGATACTTTTGGTGGCAAAAGTATCGCAAAAGCCACGAACAGGACACAAAATACTATGAGAGTCTGCACTATTCAAACCGGCGACTGCGGAACTCGTTCGCTTTGCTCACTTCAGACATCCTCGCTGCGCGGTTATTGAACAGTACAACCTCTCATCGGTTTTGCTTTATGTTCGATCTCTATTCGGTATCAGCGTAGCTGATAAATAATAAACATGTGACATATAAAGGGTCTGGGCACAGGGAGTGAGTCCTGAATAACGAATGTCATTTTAACAATATATAAGCACTAACTTACCCTTTAGGGCGACTGTAAGGAGTTGTTAGTGTGCATTGTTGAATATGACAATGAGTTAATCAAGACGAACGATGCCCAGGAGTTTGTGACACTTTGCGATTCAAAGTGTCATTACTTGGTTCTTGGAAAGAACAGAATCTAGGCGGGTTTTAGGTTTTCGATGAGTTTGCTTAGGCTCATTGTTGCGACACAGACCACTGCATCTGCACCGCCGTAGTAGATGTAAATCGTATCATCGCGTACCACTTGGCCACAGCTGAAGATGACGTTATTTATCCAGCCTTCTAACTCGTATTTTGTACGAGGAACCATGATTGGCGCTGCCGTTCGTCCGATAATCGATGTTGGATCATCTTTGTCCAAAAGCACTGCACCCATGCAGTAGAAATGCTCTTCACTAATACCGTGATAAAACAGTATCCAGCCAGCGTCGGTTAGAATTGGTGGTCCATTGATGCCGACTTTTTGACTATCCCACATACCGTGTCGAGGCCCAAAAAGTTGGATACAGCGGCTGAGTTTCTCAGTCGTGAAGTCTAGAGAGTCTATGTAGTCGGCACATACATGGTGATCTATGCGGTGTAGAACTAAATACTGATTGTTTATTTTGATGGGAAAGATAGCCGCATCTTTGTCGTCAATTCCGCTTGGTGAAATTAGTTCTGGTTTACTCCAAGTATCCCATTTGTGAGCCTGGAAATCTTTGATATCAATAGAGCTAACTGCTACGGCTGGCATGTCGCGACCGTTATAGCCGGTGTAGGTGATGAATAGCCTGTCTTCAATTCTAACTATCCTACCGTCTTCGCACCCTGAGTTCCCGTCTGGAAGGGTAAGTTTCATTTCAAAATCAGTTCTGGGAATGTAAATTGGCTTATCTAATCTTGTGTCTATTGTGAATCCGTCTTTACTGGTTGCCAGCCCCATTACAGAGGTGTTGTCAGGCCCAACTGCCCGATAGATAATTTGCACTTCACCATCGATATCAATGGCAGTTGGATTAAGCACATAGCTTGATTCCCAAACATTTTCCTTGATTGGCTCTAATATCGGATTTTTCTCGTATCTGTCCGCGTAGTCCTGTTCGGCGCCTTCCATCTCTTGAAGCAAACCAGATAGAGATACAGTTGCGGCAGCGACTGTGGTATCAGCGGCACCATAGAAAACAGTTAGCACATCATCATCTAGAATTGCTCCACTTGGGAAGACAATTTTTGGAAGTTGACCATACATTTCGTAGCTTTCCTCCGGCACCATAAACGGATAGCTAGTTCGACTGATGATTTTTCTTGGATTGTCTCTGTCGAGCAACACGGCTTCAATTCCAAATACGCGGTTATCTTCATCATAGTAATTCTGAATATGGCTATATATCATCAACCAACCGTGTTCGGTTAGTATCGGTGGAGCTCCGACCTCACAATGATCTGTTGGTAATCGACTAAGGTCGATGCTGTGAGTATCAAGCTGGGTGTACCATTTTATCCAAAAATCCTTATCCCATAGTTGATCTAATTCGTCTAACTGTGCGATTGCTAGCTTGCTCGGTGGCTGGTCACTATTGGCTGTTAGTATGACTGTCCACTTGCCAGCAACTTTTTCGGGGAACAGAGCCATCGCCTTTGCATTAAATGGTGTAACTAAATGTTTTTCATCGATTTTTTCTAGATCTCTAGTTTTCGCAACAGCCACTCTGATGTTATGACTACTGAAGGGGAAGCCACCAAGTGCGGTGTAGAAGATGTAGTAATCATCTTCTATTTTGGTAATGCGTGGGTCTTCGCAGCCGTATTCTTCCCAGTCTTCTTCTGGAACAATCAACTGATAATTCTTAGTGAGCTTGGAAAGATCTGGTTCGGTGCTAATGGCGTGACCAATCGTTGACAGAGCTAGGTTATGGCCTTTATATAGGCTGACATCACCCATTGCTCGGTAGACCAAATGCAAATGGCCTTCATGTTCGATTGGTGAAGCATTAAAGGTCGCTAGAGACTTCCATGGATGCTGGTTGTCACTCTGAATAATAGGATTATTTGGATTTCTAGTAACTGTAAACATTAGGAGGCAGTCTTAGGATTCTCAAGATATGAATCTTTATGATTTAATAGATTCTCAACGAATCGCTTAAGTGGTGCTGTCGCAACACATACATGACGATCGCCACCACCATAGTAGACATGGAGTACTCCGTCTAGGATTGCCGCCCCAGAAGGATAAGCGATTCCAAATTTCCATTCATTTTCATAAGGCATCTCTGGTTCAAGGATAGGGTTATTGCTACGAGCGATTACCTTACTAGGATTATTGGCATCCAGTATCATTGCTCCAATTTTGTATTTTCCATCATCTCTGTCGTCCACAGCGTGATAAATAACCAACCAGCCCTCATCAATCCTTAACGGAGTAGCTCCGATGCTGAGTTTCCTGCTGTCCCAATTGTGTGGGCGTGATGCTATGCTCGCATGGCTTTCGAGCCATTCACTGCGTCCTAACTTATCGAGATCGTCAGTGTAGTGTATTAAGATATTTGGGTATACACGGTGGAAAATTACGTATTTTCCATCGATCTGTTCTGGTAGAATAATGCCACTTTTGTTTGTTACATTTGGCTCACTGATAAGTCTAGGTTCGCTCCAATTATCCCATTTGTGGTCAAGGAAATCTGATCGGCTGATTGTGCTCATTGCTAGTCGTGGCGGGCTCCAACCATCATGGGCAACATAGGTTAGGTAAATTGTTTCGTTAATTCGAGTAATTTTCGGATCTTCACATCCTCCCCAGCCTCCGCCACTGCCAAATGATTCGCTCCATTTATCAGATTTTTTTATACCAGTACCGGCTTCGAAAGACATTCTAGGCCAGTAAGCAGGGGTTGGGTGTCTTTCGTCTATCGTTACTCCGTCTTTACTCGAAGCATAGCCAATATAACTAACGCCAGCTGCGTCCAATGCGCGGTAAAGAATGTGGATTTTACCTGCATCATGTAACACTGCTGGATTAAACGTACCGATTGCTTCCCATGGACCACCACCTTCTGGTGCAATTATCGGATTGGCCGGATGTCTTGATAATGCTAGGCTTTGTGCAACTTGGGCCGTCTCAAGTGCATGAGGATTTGGGAGGTTAATGATGAAAATACCACCACTCTTGCTCGTACAGTAGATAATTATGTCTTGTTGATAAATAAGTGCGCCAATTGTTCGAGATGCGTTTCGCCTAGATGTCTGTACCTGCCATAGAGGACCGCTAGCCTGCCAGATGACTTCGTTTGGATTCATTCGATTGAACAAAACCGCACCTATGCTTAGGGTGTGAGTCTTTTTATGGAACTCAGTGCTTTGGTAAATAACCATGATTCCCTGTTGAACGACTTGCGCAGCAATTACAACCAAGTTTTTTCGGTCAAAATTGTGACGACGTAGATGAATCGGAGCATCGTGTGGGCCATGCCAACGCTTTAGATCCCTAGAAAGCGACACATTTAAGTTATTTCGCGAATGGTACATTACATACTGACCATTGTGTTTGAACTCGGGGACAATTACGCCCGCCTCAGCAGATGGTGTACCAGATTTTGCGACATTCCAAGTCTCAATTCCTAACTCACTAAGCTCGTTTGCGATTGCTACTTTTAACTTACCTGATTTGCTATAGGTAAGTACTTGTTGATCAATTACTTGGCTTAGGTGAGCTCGTTCAATTTGGTCGATATTTTCAGTTTGACCGTTATCGAACATGAGAACCGGGGAATCAATTTCTTCGAAGGAGATACTATCATCTGAAATTGCCAGACCTAATTTATTATGACCCCTACGTTTGCTTCGATAGAGTAAATTTGTCTGTTTGCCCTGCGCGGTAATGCCTAATGGTGTTATCACATTGGCGGGTAGTTGGGTATGTTGACTGGTTGTCGTAGCAGACTCATTCATCATTACTCTTATGTTATCGTAAATTACAGTGCAATACCACAATAAACCGATGTAAAAAATACTCAAACACGATCATCTATTAACAAGATACTAATCCTTAGGAAGTAAGTTAACTTACTCATGCTTGACGCGAGTAAGTAATATCACTAAACTAGCTCTCAGCCTGAGAGGAGTTAACAATTGGGATTATTTCACGACGTTGAAGACCGTAATACAATACTTGTAGCCAGTGGTATTAGGAGCTATAACATAGATCATTTTGCTGGTGCAATCAGGAAACTATCAGTAGAGCTAGATCGAAAAATTAAAGTCGTTTTTATAGCTGATGCAAAGAAGTCCACGATGATTCCTGCATTAATAAAGAAAATCCCCAACTCTTCTTTATTAGTATGCGATACTTACTCATTAATAAGCTTAGAAAATACACTTTTACCTTTAGCTGATAAGTTGCTAGCGGTACTTTGTCGAATTGAAGATGATATTCCATTATTCAAACGGGTTATTCCTCACGTACCATATTTATTAACGCCTAATGCTGAGTCATTGGACTGGACAACAAACAAGATCCAAATGCGCAGGCGCCTAGCAACTTTCAATCCCAAGATTTCTCCGATTTATTCAGTTGCAGAAGATTCGTCAAAAACTACAATAGATAGAATTATTAAAAAAGTCGGATTTCCCATGGTGATCAAACCAGCCGGTCTGGCAGCAAGCCTATTGGTTAGCGTCTGCTATGACGAAGAAGAATTTAGCAATGCTTTAAAAAACGCATTCTCTCATTTAAAAAAAGCTTATCGCGATTATCAGGGACGTGGCGAGCCACAAATTTTAGTCGAACAGTTCCTGGAAGGTACTATGTATTCGATTGATGCCTATGTTAACGCTAGGGGTCGTGTTTATACTTGTCCACCAGTTCATGTAAAAACGGGAAGAGCTATTGGGATTGATGATTTTCATGGCTATCAGCAACTAACACCCGTGAAGTTACAAAAACATAGAGTCGAACAAGCCGAGTCAATTGCCAAAGACGCAGTATTGGCACTTGGGTTACGTAATCTAACTTGTCATATAGAAATGATAGTAACCGAGCGTAAGGGTTGGAAGATTATTGAAGTCGCAGCGCGTCCAGGTGGCTTTCGGGACATTCTTTATAATCTTGCTTATGGATTTGATCACGCATATAACGACATACTCATTCGTTTGCCAAAGAGACCTGAGATTCTGCGCAAGCCAAAAGGCTATGCAGTTGCAATGAAATTTTTCCCCAGGAAAGAAGGAATTCTTGAAAATGTAGTTGGGCTCGAAAAACTTAAAAAGTTCGAAAGTTTTTATAGACTAATGGTAAACAAGAAAAACGGCGATATGTGTATGCATGCCAAGCATGGCGGTAAAAGTGTTTTTGATGTCATTATGTTTAACCAAAACCGAGCCAAATTAATTGCCGATATTAGACGATTGGAAAGACTCGTTACTATCTTTGTAGGGCCCAAAAAGAAAAGTAATAAGTAGAGACTTTCAGAACTTAAGCGTGATACAGTTTATGTAGCATGAATATTGATATGATAATTGCTGTTGTTTTGGCTGTTTTATTACTTATTCTTATTGCTCTAAGAACTCACTCGGCTCTAATGATATTAGCGAGCAGTGCTGGGTTCGTACTTAGTTCATTATGGGGGGCTACAATTTACGATGCTTTGATTAATTTTACTGATTATTTCGAAAATGACTGGGGTTTAATATTTATCAAAGTCGGGCTTTTCCTAGCTCTACCGATTATGATTGCTCTACATTTTAGAAAAACTCAAAGTCATCGAATGATACAACAAATTGTGCCGGCCGTTTTCTGGGTTATATTCACGGCTTCAATGACAATTAGTCTGTTGCCCGTGTTGATGCAAGAATATCTAAAAGATAATTCACACATTGTCTTTATGAGTCAAGAGTTCCTAAATGTTTTGGTGTTGGTCTCAATTCTCGTCGCAATGGTGGAGTTAATGAGTGAACGCACTAGGCCTAAACTTGGTCGCCCAAAGGGTCATTAAAAAGCTTATATTTATTAGACAATACCCGTACATAGGTACTAAACTACAAATATAATAGTAAGGAGAATAAAATGGAAAAGAGAAGTGTAGTCGGAGTGGTATTGCTACCATTCGTAACTTTCGGAATATATGCACTGTATTGGCTGGTTAAGACCAAGGGCGAACTGAACTCTCGCGGAGCAGAAATCCCGACTGCTTGGCTGATCATCGTGCCAATTGCAAATATCTACTGGTCTTGGAAGTATTTTGAGGGTGCGGAGAAAGTAACCGGCAGTAAGGTTAACGCTGTACTCATGTTCGTTCTTTATCTGGTCGGGTTTTCCTTTGTTTCGATGGCACTATGTCAGGACGCATACAATAATCTTCAAACTGCAGATATCTCTGCTCCTGTTGCTCAGCCTCCCGTCGCTCCACAGCCACCAGCACCAACAGTCTAAATATTGCAATAACAGAGGTTACAGGCTAGAATGTAGTCTGCGCTTTTTAGAGTTCTGTAGCCTATAACAAAACTAAAACCAATACACTTTAGTGTATGTTCGGGTTTTGTAGAAGAGGAATTGTAGGAAGCTAGAGTTGATAATCTATTTCTTTAGAAATAAGATTATCAACGGAAGTAGAGTGTAGCTTCCGACGAGGGCCAGTAGCTCAGCTGGTTAGAGCACGGGCCTTTTAAGCCCGGTGTCGAGGGTTCGAGTCCCTCCTGGCCCTCCAATTCATGAAGTCCCTTCTTGGGACTTTTTGAATTGGGCAGTAGTGCCTCGAATCCTCGACACCTGTCGAGGGTTAGAAATGCTGGTAGCATTTCGCAAGAAAACCTTCCGATGAAAGCTATGCTTTCAATCGTGAAGTTTTGGGCCTGCGGAACGTAGGCGAGTCCCTCCTGGCCCTCCAATAAAGATTTATATAGAATTTAAAGATGGGTTCCGTTAAAGAATATTTACGAAACACTTCAGCTACACAACAAGCTGAGTTCAAGAGAGTCCAGAATATTGTTCGTAGTATAGTTCCTGAGGTTGAAGAAACAATTAGCTATGGCATTCCAACATTCAAATACAAGGATACGTACTTGCTCTATTTTGGTGCATTCAAAAACCATATGAGTGTGTTCCCGGGATCGTACTTAATCGATGAACTTCAAGATCAGCTTAAAGAATACAAAATAGCAAAAGGCACGATTCAATACACGGAGGATAATTTGCTATCTGAATCAGTTATCAAGCAACTGATTCAGATGCGTAAAGCCCAGATTGATAGTAAAAAATAATTCTATAAATGCTTTTGTACATAGCGAAGATGGCGTTCACGAGCAGGGATAAAGTCGGCTTTCTTGAGGCCTGATTTGCGCAGCATATGACTAATACGCTCACTGCCAATATAGTGTGGCATCATGACATAAGTTGCACCTTCCTCGTACAAATGAGCTGCATCTTCAGGATTCTCAGAATGAGCAATAACAATCGCATGAGCATTTCTTTGTCGAGCTTGCTGAACAATGAATAGATTGTTCGCTGAGTCACTCACTGTTGATACAATTACTTTCGCCTCCTCAATATTGATACCATTAAGGAATTCAAGATCTCCCATGTCTCCGTAGACAAATGGGATTCGATCGTCTATTAAGTCGTCAGCTGCTTCAGGATCATAATCAATTACTATGAAACTCTTATTTAGTTTACGAAAGGTACGCACTAGCTCCTGACCACCTCTGGAATACCCAAAAAGAATCACATCAAATTTCTGGTCTGGCTTATCAACTTTTCTAATTTCTCGTCGTTCAAACAAACTTAAGTATTTTTCAAACCAACTGTATAGAGTGTTATCAAACAGCATCATGTATGTTGAAAGGGCGATTGTTATCAGCCCAACCAAAGTAACAAGTGATACGATTTTACCATCTACACTGCCGACACTGTGAGCAAGAAGTATAAAGATAAGTGAAAACTCGCTTATCTGAGCAACAGTTAGTCCAAGTTTGAAGCTAGTTTTCTTGGTATATCCTTGAATACCCATCATTGTCATGACTATCAAAGGGTTTCCTATTAGTACAAAGGCGGACAATGCGATTGCCTCTGGTAAAAGACCGAGAATATCATCAATTTGTAGCTGAACCCCAAGAATTATAAAGAAAATCAGTATGAAGAAATCGCGTAGCGGTCTCATTCTTGAAGATACCTCTTGAGCGTAGGGTTGGGTTGCGAGAACCACTCCGGCGAAGAAAGCACCAACTTCTATTGAAAGCCCGGCTAATGCAAACAAAGAGGCAATTCCAAAGCCCCACGCCAACGCAAAATTAAACAAGAATTCTTGAGAATTCGACAAGAAATTCTTCAGCTTAGGCAAGATGTAAGCTTGAGCTATAAACAGACCACAAATAATAAGTATTACAAAGCCAGCAGTCATGCTGAGCTGCGGCAAAAGAGGACCCGTTTGGTTTGTC
>WPCK01400041.1_pt1 | contig 60102 bp, 67 predicted proteins | sample 5399851 | NCBI WGS metagenome assembly WPCK01 (sample SAMN12869471, study PRJNA574797) | sludge metagenome | isolation source: wastewater treatment of pH11 | place: China:Beijing | collected 2019-05-20
AGGATGGCCCCCTACCTGTAAATCATTTATAGATCTTCAAATGATATCCAATGATATAGGTGAGTCATCTATTTGGTAATTATGAAATATTGAGAATACGTGAGTATTTGGAAGAAAAAATAACTTTATTGAGGGAGGAAAAAAAATGATTCGAGAAATTAACCCAGAAGAAGTGAAGGCACTATTATTAGAAGACAAACAAGTCTCAATTATTGATGTTCGAGAAAGGATAGAAGTACTCCAAGGTATGATTCCCGAAGCAATGCATATTCCGATGGGAGAAATTCCACATCGTTTACATCAACTATCGAAAACAAAACAATACATTATCGTTTGTCGTTCCGGGGCAAGAAGTGGTTCAGTGACACATTATCTATCTTCCCTAGGCTATGATGTATTAAATATGTCTGGTGGAATGATTGAGTGGAAAGGAAGTACCTCAAAAAAAGTAGTTTAGGTGTTGACATATTTTTTTAAATGATTTACACTATACCCATAGTGGTATTGGTAATATGTAAACAACGTCAATTAAGACGTGAAAAAATTTTAGGTGAACAAATACCCTTATAGGTATAATAAATAGAAGAGGTGAATAGAAATGGAAAAGAAAAAAACAACTATTATCTTGTTTAGTGGTGATCTTGATAAAGCAATTGCAGCTTTTATTATTGCAAATGGAGCAGCTGCTTATGATCATGAAGTGACGATTTTCTCAACTTTCTGGGGATTAAATGCTTTCCGTAAAGACGAACATGTTCCGGTAAAAAAGGGTTTTCTAGAAACTGCATTCGCGAAAATGATGCCAAGAGGACCAAAGAAACTAGGTCTTTCAAAAATGAACTTTGCAGGAATGGGGCCACAAATGATTAAGCATGTGATGAAAAAACACAATGCTATGCAACTACCAGAACTAATTGACATGGCACAAGAACAAGGTGTGAAATTAGTTGCTTGTACAATGACAATGGATCTTCTCGGTTTAAAAGAAGAAGAACTAATCGATGGAATTGAATACGCTGGGGTAGCTGCTTACCTAGGAGATGCTTCAGAAGGAAATGTTAACTTATTTATCTAATTTAAAGAATTCAAGGAGGAACACACAAATGATTAAAACAGATCAACTGTTAGATGCCAAAGGATTGGCATGTCCTATGCCAATCGTACGTACAAAAAAGGCGATTAATGATTTGCTACCAGGTCAAGTTCTAGAAATACAAGCGACTGACAAAGGATCTACAGCAGATCTAAAAGCATGGGCTCAGAGTACAGGGCACCAATATTTAGGAACAATTGAGGAAGACGGTGTATTAAAGCACTATTTACGTAAAGCAAGTACTGATGAAGAAAAGCCAGAAACAAGTCATCCTCATGTGGTACAAAATGAACAACTTAAAGCCAAACTAGAAGCTGGCGAACCAATGACGATTTTAGATGTTAGAGAAGAAGCTGAGTTTATGTTTAACCATATTCCAGGAGCTATCTCAATCCCATTAGGTGAATTAGAAAATCGCGTAACAGAATTAAATAAACTAGATGAAATTTATGTCATTTGTCGAACAGGAAAACGAAGTGACTATGCAGCCCAAACTCTAGCAAAAAATGGTTTTGAAAAGGTTTGGAATGTTGTTCCTGGTATTTGTCAATGGAATGGTACGACAAAGAATAACTTATAAACTATATTTTTTTACAATAAACAATACCATGGGGGGTAATAATAAATGAATTCAAGACCAATAACTGCAGCAGAAATTACAAAGAAGGTATTCAATAAAGAAGATTTATTTATTCTTGATGTTCGTAACGAGGACGCATTTGGTGATTGGAAGATTGAAGGCGAAAACTTCACTCATTTAAATATTCCCTATTTCGAATTACTAGATGGTGTAGAGGGAATTATTGATCAATTACCAAAAGATGAAGAAGTATTAGTTGTTTGTGCTAAGGAAGGTTCATCAATGATGGTAGCAGATTTTCTAAACGAAGCTGGTATCAAAGCTGGATATTTAATTGGCGGAATGAAAACATGGAGTGAACATTTAGAACCAGTTAAAGTTGGCGATTTAAAAGATGGCGGTAAGTTGTACCAATTTGTTCGAATTGGTAAAGGCTGCTTATCTTATATGGTTGTATCAAATGGTGAGGCAGCGATTATTGACTCAACTAGAATGACTGATGTGTATATTGATTTTGCCAAAACAATAAAAGCAAATATTAAGCATGTATTTGATACACATCTCCATGCTGACCATATTTCAGGTGGAAGAACAATTGCAGAATTAACTGGAGCAACATATTGGTTACCACCTAAAGATGCTGGTGAAGTTGTGTTTGAATACAGTCCACTAGAGGATGGAAATGTTGTGACAATTGGAAACACTGAAATTGCTATTCAACCAATTTATTCACCAGGACACACAATTGGTTCAACATCCTTTGTTATTGATGAAAAGTATCTATTAACCGGTGACATTTTGTTCATTGATTCGATTGGTCGACCTGACTTAGCAGGTCTAGCTGCAGACTGGGTTGGTGACTTAAGAGAAACCTTATATAACCGATATAGAAAATTATCTGATGAATTGATTGTATTACCAGCACATTTCATGATTGTTAGCGAGCTCAATGATGACGGTAGCGTATCTAGAAAATTAGGAACATTATTAGAAGAAAATCATGGCCTAAACATTGAAGATGAAGTTCACTTCAGAAAAATTGTAACAGAAAATTTACCGCCACAACCGAACGCTTATCAAGAAATTCGTGAAACAAATATGGGGAAAATAAATCCAGATTCAGATAAACAAACAGAGATGGAGATTGGTCCAAATCGCTGTGCAGTAAGATAACACAAATTTTCTAAACTAATAATAGGAGTGATTTATGATGACAATGAAAGCAGATAAACTATTAGACGCAAAAGGTTTAGCATGTCCAATGCCAATCGTCCGTACAAAGAAAGCAATGAACGATCTCGAAACAGGTCAAGTGTTAGAAATTCATGCAACTGACAAAGGGGCCAAAAATGACTTAGCTGCTTGGGCCAAATCTACTGGACATGAACTAGTAGCTGATACTGAGGAAAACGATGTATTTAAATTTTGGATTAAAAAAGGCTAATTACTATCTTACTAAAACTCCTAAAGCTATTGGCTTTAGGAGTTTTAGTAGTTATTAGTGTATTTAATACGACAAGGGGTATATAATATAAGTAGATAAATGAAATCTTGAAGGAGGGACTTTGTAATGAAATATAATGATCCATTAAAAAACCGTATAAAAAGGATTGAAGGTCAAATCAAAGGAATCTTGCGAATGATGGAAGAAGAAAAAGAGTGTAAAGATTTAGTAGGACAAATGTCTGCTGCAAGGAACGCCTTAGATCGTGCAATCGGTGTAGTCGTGAGCGAGAATTTAGAAGCCTGTATAAGAACCCAGATTGAAAATGGGGAGGACACAGAAAGTTTTATACAAGAAGCCGTCAACTTACTTGTTAAAAGTAGATAGCCAAAAAACAACCGCAAGGCGGTGTTTTTTTAGCTTTTTATTTTTCAAATAAATGTATGTTTACTATACAAAGAAATTGCTTTTTCCGAAGGAGTGAGAAAATATCTTATTTATACAATTAATAATAGTTTAAAAATATTCTTATGATACCCCCTACACTAATTATTTTTCTGGTATAATACTATTATTATAGTAGTTATATTTTTATTGAAATGGGGAGTATGGATTGATTTTTAAAAGGAAAACTAAGGATAATGATACGAAAAAATTAACTAGTCACCAAGGTAACTCTAAGTTGGTCCTTGAATCCAACTCAGAAGTTGAAAAGCAAATGAGGATGATAGATCTTACCAAAGAAGATCTGAAAATTGCCAAGAGCCTTCAACCATTTATCGAGACCAAATTAGATGTATTAGTAGGACGTTTCTATCAGAACTTGGAAAATCAACCTTCATTGATTGATATGATTCATGATCATAGTTCAATTAATAGATTGAAGCAAACTCTCAAAACACATATCATTGAAATGTTTGATGGTGTGATTGATGGTCAATATTTTGAAAAAAGAAAACGTATTGCCCATGTTCATGTGAAAATAGGATTACAGACAAAATGGTATATGTGTGCCTTTCAGGATTTATTATTGTCATTAATTACAGTTGTAGAAGAGAATGTAACGAATAAGGAAGAAGTATTCCTTTCAATTCGAGTAATAACAAAGATCTTAAACTTAGAACAACAATTAGTTTTAGAAGCTTACGACCTTGAAACAGAGCGACTTAAACAAGAGGTTGAAAATGACAAGGAAAGAATTAGAGAAGGTGTCAGTATCTCTTCTCAAAATCTTGCTGCTGTTTCTGAAGAGACAAATAGTTCGTTTCAGGAAATCATCACTAGAACGGATCAAATTACAAGCCTTGCAAACCGTGCCAATCAATTATCTAACCTAGCTGAGGAACGGTCTCAAAAAGGGAAGGAACAAATCAATAATCAAGACGTAAACTTGACGAACATTCAGCAGTCGGTCAATGATATTACTGAAGATGTAAAGGTTTTGCAAGAGATATCAACTCAGATGCAAGAGATTGTTAACATTGTCACAGGGATTGCAGATCAAACCAACTTATTGTCTTTAAATGCAGCAATTGAAGCGGCTCGTGCAGGAGAGGCTGGGCGAGGGTTTGCGATCGTAGCTGATGAGGTAAGAAAACTATCAGACGATACAAAAAAGTCAGTAAGTAATGTTGCAAATCTTATTTTGAACACAAATACCCAGGTGGACAAACTAAAACGTTCTTTGGATAGTATTATAGTAGAAGTTGAGCAGAGTAGTACGAATATGAAAGAAACAAATCATTACTTTGAAGAAATACTAACCACTATGAAAGAAACCAAAAAGCAAAATGCAGAAATTAATCAAGAGCTATCCACATTTATACAGGTAATAAATGAATTAGGAGAAGCGTTTGAAGAAGTAGCTTCATCGGCAGATAATCTAACTACAATTACAAATCAGTTAAAGAAATAGCAAAAAGGATGTGGACATGGGCCACATCCTTTTCTGTCTTACAAATGATTAAAAGACGTGATCGTATAAAAGGAAAAATATCGATATTTTAGAAAACCTACAAGCCAGCATAATCTCTCGGCAAGTATGGACTTTTGTTATCCGTGACAAGACATCAAGAGTAAGAATGGGTATAATAAAAGAAAATAGATGAATTAGGAGTTATAATCATGTATCGTACTTTAGAAGAATGTATCCTTGATTTAGAGAGTAATGGACAGTTGGTACGTGTTCGTGAAGAAGTTGATCCATACCTTGAAATGGCAGCCATTCATATGAAAGTGTTTGAAGCTGGTGGACCTGCATTATTGTTTGAAAATGTGAAGGGTTCCAAGTATCGAGCGGTGTCTAACTTATTCGGTAATGTTGAAAGAAGTAAGTTTATCTTTCGAAAAACAATTGATGCAACTAAGAATGTTGTTGCCTTAAGAAATGATCCTATTAAAGCATTAAAAAATCCATTTAATCATGTGATGACTGGTCTGGCAGCCTCAAAGGCATTACCGATGAAAACATCTAGTAGTTTGCCTGTGAGTGCTGATGAAATACAAATTTCTGATCTTCCGTTAATTCACCATTGGCCAAAAGACGGAGGAGCTTTCATCACATTACCCCAAGTGTATAGTGAAGACCCTGATAAACCAGGGATTATGAATGCCAACTTAGGTATGTACCGTGTTCAGCTTAACGGAAATGAGTTTGAGTTAAATAAAGAACTTGGCTTACATTACCAGATCCATCGTGGAATTGGTGTACATCAAGCAAAAGCTAATCGTTTAGGTAAGCCATTAAAGGTTAGTATATTTGTTGGGGGACCTCCTGCGCACACTTTATCAGCGGTTATGCCACTTCCAGAAGGATTAAGTGAAATGACTTTTGCAGGTTTACTGTCAGGGCGTCGTTTCCGCTATAGTTACATTGATGGCTATTGTATTAGTAATGATGCTGACTTCGTTATAACGGGTGATATTTACCCAAATGAAACAAAACCAGAAGGTCCATTTGGTGATCATTTAGGGTATTATAGTCTTACACATGACTTCCCATTATTTCGAATTAACAAGGTATATGCCAAAAAGAATGCGATTTGGCCGTTTACAGTCGTGGGTCGACCGCCTCAAGAAGATACGGCCTTTGGTGATCTTATTCATGAGCTTACCGGTGATGCAATTAAACAAGAGCTTCCGGGTGTTAAAGAAGTACATGCAGTCGATGTTGCTGGTGTTCATCCGTTACTTTTTGCAATTGGTAGTGAACGTTACACACCTTATCAACAAGTGAAGCAGCCGGCTGAGTTGCTGACAATTGCCAACCGAATTTTAGGAACTGGGCAATTAAGCTTAGCCAAGTATTTATTTATTACAGCTGAGGACGACCAGCCTTTAGATACACATAAAGAGGTTGAATTTATCACTTATATCCTAGAGAGAATTGATCTCCGAAGGGACATTCATTTTCAAACGAATACGACGATTGATACCCTAGATTATTCAGGGACAGGCCTAAATACAGGAAGTAAAGTTGTAATTGCTGCTTATGGCGAACAAAAAAGAGAGTTATGTAGAGAAGTTCCTGAAAATCTTAAGGATTTACGTGATTTTAATAATCCACGCTTAGTCTTGCCTGGTGTCGTAGCCATTGAAGCTTCTTCATTTACTACTCACGAAACTGCCCAAAAAGAGATGGAAGAGTTAAGTCAAGCAATTCAAACTAAGGGGGCAATGCCATCTTGTCCAATGATCATTGTTTGTGATGACAGTAACTTTATTAGTGAGACCACTAGTAACTTCCTTTGGGTAGCCTTTACAAGAAGTAATCCGTCCCATGATATCCATGGGGTCAACGGTTCATATGAACATAAGCATTGGGGTTGTGATAACCTAATTCTTGATGTTCGTACAAAACCACACCATGCACCGCCGCTAATTCCAGATCCGACAGTCGAGAAAAACATTGAACGACTTTTTGTTAAAGGAGCTAGTTTAAGCGGGATCAAAATTTAATCTGTTAACCACCTTTTCGTCAATCCGTCTGACGAAGGTGGTTTTTTATTTATCTGAGAAAAGAATGATATACTATCTTACCAAATACCTGATTTTTTTGGTAAGAGAAGATACAATAACTGAAAAGTTTCGAGAGTATGAGAGAGCTATTCTTTGAGAATACTTCAAATATCAACGTTGAAAAGGGGTAATCGAATGAAGAAATACATCTTTTTCTATCGGCTAAATCAAAGCAATAACCAGTTTAAAGAGCATAAAATCGAGGCAAGAGGAATGCTAGAAGCTTTAGTGAAAGCTAAACAAATCAAAGAACAAATTGAAGCGGAAACCTCATCAGACGTTAACCTGCAATTTAGAGGGGTTGTCTATTAGTAGTTTACGATTTTTGTAACTTATAGTAACTGAAAAAATAGATGCATATAACTCCTTAACTAGAAAAAAATAACTCCGTATCGAATGATAAGGAGATGAAGTGATGAAAGTTAAATGGATAAATGTAATGATTGTTTTGTTTTTTGCAGTTACAGCACAATTTGCATCTTTACCCGATGTAAACGCAAATGATGAACTTGAACAAAATTTTTGGTGGAAAAAAGACCGTAATCATGATGAAGATTTTCCTCGATTAGGAGGAGGATCGGAAAATCCAGAAAGAAATCGACAACAGCCTGTCTCTAATATTGAGCTTCAACAACGCTACCCGGAGATTGTGGTATTACAAGGGCCTGCCACGACTAACCGTGTTGCATTAACTTTTGATGACGGTCCAGATCCACGTTTTACAGAACAAGTGTTGGATATTTTAGCAGAGAACAATGTCCCAGCTACATTTTTTGTGATGGGCTCAAGGGCAATTGCTTACCCTGAGATTGTCCAAAGAATGGTTGCTGATGGTCATATTGTTGGAAACCATACGTATTTCCATCCGAATTTAGTGAAGGAAGGCGACTTAGCAACCCTTGAGAGAGAAGTAACAAGAACAGAAGATACACTTCAAGAAATTATTGGGTATCGTACTAGGTTATTTCGTGCCCCTTATGGTTTTTTATATAATGAACTAGTCGAGAAGATTGCAGAACTAAACTATTCGATTATTGTTTGGTCTGTTGACTCCTTAGATTGGCAGGAAGATCCTCCTGCTGTTATTGCCGGGAATGTTTTAGATAATGTGCATCCAGGAGCGATCATTCTAATGCATGATGGAGGGGATTGGGATGCCGATCGAACGAATACTATCGAGTCATTACGAGAAATCATTCCACGTTTGAAAGAGCAGGGGTATGAGTTCGTAACAGTTCCTACTTTAACAGGGATTCCCTATCAAAAGTAGCCAAGTAACGAGCGGGGATGTGTCTATTCTGAGACAAAAAGGATAATTTCTTGTCTTTCTATGCAACTATGTTATGATAGTAACATAATTAAGCTTTTTCACGTGTTACTGATTCGATCAGGCATGAGTGATATATTGTCGTGGTGAAATTGGGTCTCTATGTCCTTTTTTCAAAACAGACATATTTCTCTCATGTCTTTTTGTGTTTTTTTGCAGGAACTATCAAATACTAACATTGTCTAAGATAATGCAAACCAAAGGAGATTGATTTAATATGGAAAAAAACTTTAAGGTTATTAGTAGTTCAGGATTACATGCAAGACCAGCAACGATCCTTGTCCATGCTGCAGGAGGATTTGAGGCAGATATATTCTTGGAGTATAAAGGAAAATCAGTAAATTTAAAGTCGATTATGGGTGTTATGTCGTTAGGTATTCCTGAAGGGTCTGACATTAAGATTACTGCTAATGGAACAGACGCTGAAGAAGCTCTTACAAAACTTGAAGAAGTACTGAAAAAAGAAGGCTTAGCTGAATAATGGAAAAGAGAATGTTGATCATTGAGGGCATTGCGGCTTCTAATGGGATCGCCACAGGTAAGGTCTATCGTTTAGAAGCTGTAAACCTTGATGTGGAGAGAAGAGATATTACTGACGTCGAGTCAGAAGTAACGCGGTTTAAAAAAGCGATTGAAACATCTAAAAAAGAGTTAGCAGAAATAAAAGATCATGCAGAAAAAGAATTAGGGGCGGATAAAGCAGCCATTTTTGCAGCTCATTTACTTGTGTTAAGTGATCCAGAGCTTTTAGATCCTATTAAAGATCGAATTGAAAGTGAGAAGGTGAATGCTGAGTTTGCTCTTCATGAAGTTAGTCAAATGTTCATTACAATGTTTGAACAAATGGAGAATGACTACATGAAGGAACGCGCTGCGGATATTCGAGATGTTGTCCAACGTGTTCTTTCACACTTACTAGGTGTAAAGATTGCTAATCCGAGTCAAATTTCAGAGGAAGTAATTATTGTTGCAAAGGATCTAACACCATCTGACACTGCACAATTAAATCGGAAATTTGTTAAAGGGTTCGTTACTGATATCGGAGGGCGAACGTCTCACTCTGCTATTATGGCTCGTTCCATGGAAATTCCAGCAGTTGTTGGTACGAAACAAATTATGGCTAACGCAGTAAATGGTGAACTACTCATACTAGATGGCTTAGAAGGAAAAGTAATGATTAACCCAGACCAAGCTACTGTTACTGAGTATGAAGCGATAAAACGCTCATATGAAGAGCAAAAACAAGAATGGGCAAAATTAAAAAATGAGAGAACTGTTACAAAAGACGGTCACCATGTGGAGTTAGCAGCGAATATTGGTACTCCAAATGATGTGAAAGGTGTTTTAGAAAATGGAGGAGAAGGTGTTGGTTTGTATCGAACCGAATTCCTTTATATGGGACGAAATGACCTGCCTTCAGAAGATGAACAGTTTGAAGCTTATAAATCCGTTCTAGAGAGTATGAATGGAAAACCAGTGGTAGTTAGAACACTCGATATCGGCGGAGATAAGGAGCTTCCTTACCTGAACTTACCACATGAACTTAATCCATTTTTAGGATTTAGGGCCATTCGATTATGTCTAGAGGAAACAGAAATCTTTAGAACACAGCTTCGCGCACTTTTAAGAGCCAGTAAATTTGGTAATTTAAAAATAATGTTTCCAATGATTGCCACACTAAGTGAATTTAGACAGGCAAAGGAACTATTACTAGAAGAAAAAGCAAAGCTAATTAGTGAAGGAATTGAAGTACTTGAAACTATTGAGATCGGTATCATGGTCGAAATTCCATCTACTGCCGTATCTTCTGATGTTTTTGCTAAAGAAGTTGACTTTTTCAGTATTGGAACGAATGATTTAATCCAGTACACAATGGCTGCTGACCGTATGAATGAAAAGGTAAGTTATCTATATCAACCGTATAATCCCGCAATTCTTCGTTTAGTTGACATGGTCATCAAAGCTGCCCACAAAGAAGGAAAATGGGTAGGGATGTGTGGTGAAATGGCGGGCGATGAATTAGCTATTCCACTTCTGCTAGGGTTAGGTCTTGATGAATTTAGTATGAGTGCTACAAGTATTTTACCTGCAAGAAGTCAACTTACTAAGTTGAGTCAATCGGAAGCGGTCGAGCTTGCCCAGAGAGCGTTGACTATGTCTACTGCTGAAGAAGTAGTTGCTCTAGTAAAGGAGACGTTGAAATAATGTTAAAGAAATTGTTTGGAATAAAAGAAAAGCAAACAGAAGAGACAATTGTTGCCCCTCTTACAGGTACAGTGAAAAACCTAGAGGATGTTCCGGATCCTGTGTTTTCACAAAAAATGATGGGGGACGGCATAGCTATTGACCCTACGGAAGGTTTAGTTGTGTCACCTGTTGATGGCGAGATTATTCAATTCTTTCATACAAAACATGCGATTGGAATTCTTTCAACGACGGGTCTTGAAATACTAATCCATGTTGGCTTGGAAACGGTAACGATGAATGGAGAAGGCTTTACTGGTCATGTCAATGAAGGTGACAAAGTAAAAGTTGGTGATAAACTAATTTCGTTTGACCTAGACTTAATTAGAGAGAAGGCTGCTAGTACAATAACCCCGATTGTTATTACAAATGGTGATATACTAGAAAGTATGGAAAAACAAGAGGTAACTCAGAGTGAAAAAGGAGTTTCTCCAATTCTACAAACGAAAATAAAGTCATAGTAATGAGACTCTGCTCTTGATTTGAGCAGAGTCACTCTTTACGAGTAACGCTATGATGGTCTTTTTTAGGAGTGGATATCGTGAAAATAAAAAAAGTATTAAATAATAATACAGTTGTAGTTGATGATGACGCTATTGAAAAGATCGTCATGGGTTCAGGAATAGGCTTTAATAAGAAAAAGGGTGACACAATCGCAAGGGAGAGCATTGAAAAGATCTTCGTAATGGCAGAAGAAAATGAACGTTTTCAGGAATTATTGAAAACGTTGCCAGTAAAGCATATTGAGGTTGCAGAAGAAATTATTAGCTATGCAGAAGAAGTATTGCAAGTACCGTTAAATAGTCATATCCATATTGCGCTAACAGATCATTTGTCATTCGCTATTGAAAGACTACAAAAAGGATTTGCCATAGAGAATAAGTTACTAAATGAAATTAAAGCACTTTACCAGAAAGAATTTGAAATCGGCCAATGGGCTAAGCGATTAATAGCAGAACGTTTACAAGTGACGATACCAGATGATGAAATTGGTCATATTGCGCTGCATATTCACACTGCAAAAGAAAAAACAAACAGTATGCAAAATACTATTCAACAGGCTTCGATTGTAAAAGAAATCATTGAAATTATTGAAAAACATTTAAACAAAACCGTTCAGTATGCATCGGTTTCTTACCAGCGATTAATTGCCCATATTCGCTTTGCTCTTCAAGCGCTAGAAAAAGGTGACCCGCTACACACTCTAGATGCAGAGATGCATTCATTTATTAAAACAAAATACAGCGAATCCTATGAATGTGCAATGAAAATTCGCTCTCATCTGAAAGAAGAGTATAACTTAGAATTCCCAGAAGCAGAATTAGCGTATATAGCACTACATATCCAGCATATTCTTACACAGGATAACTAAATAAATATTAACATATTATTAACAAGTTATTAACAACAATAGAATAGTTATTAACGGGTAATATAGAGTTATTCACAAGGTTATCAACAAAATGTGTATAAATAGCTAAACCTTAGATTTGTTTTAAAAATATTCCAGTTGTAATCTGAACTTACATTGGATATAGTTTAAAATAATTGCATAACTGATAAGTTTTCTAGGGTTCCGCATTTATATTGGTCTGGTCCGAGAGAAAACTCACAGCAATGCTGTGTCACGGAAGGATAAAAGCCTGGGAGATACTGTTAAAACAGATATCTCTCAGGCTTTTTTTTATTCTCTACAAAATAAATTGGAGGTGCTGTAATGAATCGAGCATGGATGAAAGTATTTTCTGCAGCTTTATTTGAAGTGTTATGGGTAATCGGCTTAAAGCATGCATATGACTTTTGGACTTGGACAGGAACAATTATTTCGATTATCATCAGTTTTTACGTCTTAATTATGGCAGGCCGTAAACTTCCTGTCGGAACCGTATATGCCGTTTTCGTTGGACTTGGTACAGCTGGAACAGTGTTAACAGAAATTCTTTTCTTCGGTGAACCATTTAAACTAGAAAAGATACTGATGATTCTTATCTTACTGGTAGGAGTCATTGGCTTAAAGTTAGTGACAAGAGAAAAAATTGAGGAAGGTGGTGTTTCCTAATGGCATGGATTTCATTACTCTTAGCTGGTTTTTGTGAGATGTTTGGTGTTGCCATGATCAACAAGCTGCATAAGGATCGCAATTGGCAAACGTTACTATTACTAATTTTTGGATTTGGAGCAAGTTTTTTATTGCTTGCCTACTCGATGCAAACCCTCCCAATGGGTACCGCCTATGCCATTTGGACAGGTATCGGTGCTTCTGGCGGGGCAATTATAGGAATGATCTTGTACGGGGAGTCAAAGGATTGGCGCAGACTCATTTTTATAGGAATGGTCTTAGCTGGAGCCGTTGGACTAAAATTAGTTTCATAAGGAAAGAGATTTAACCAAACTTGTCAGTCTCACTCCATGGGGGGAGACTCTTAAAATAAGGCTGTTTTCGCAAAGTTTGTTGCTTTCGTAAAAATCCCAAAAGCCGGATTTTCACACAAAATAGTAAGAATTCACAACTAAGTTAGTAAGTATTGCTCTTTTCTGACATAATTTATTGGCGGATATTTTCATCTATGGTATTTTTCCGATTATTTTAGGGCGAAAAAGCCACAATGTTTACGAAAAGAGCCTAAAATAAAGAATACGAATGAAAACTAAGATACAGATCTTAGTTTTTATTATTAAAAAAACGAGATCTCCTCTTGATTTCGCTTTGTATCTTTCTTAAATACAATTACCCTTGTAATAAAATTGAAATCATTTTGTAACTTTTGTATGTAAAACTCGACTAAAAATTTGAAAGCATGAAAGTAAACATAAAAAATAAACTGTTTGTTGGAGGAATAATGATGAAAAAATATTGGAGAGTATTATCAAGTCTAACTTTAGCAGCTATGATGTTGGCTGCATGTGGTTCGACTGACACAAAGGAAAAAGAGGTAGTAGGTGGAAATGTTGATACAGGTTATGAGGAGCCAAGTGAAGAAACTCCTGAGCTTGTCCTCATTGAAGAAGATGCGATTCAAGTAGAAATGGTTGCAAAAGAAAACGTAGATAAGGTGTTTGTCTTTATTTTAAATAATACAACTGATAAAGATATTAAGTTAACATTTGCAAATCTTCAAGAATACGATTTTGTTATTAAAGATCATACTGGTGCGAAAGTATACCAATTTTCAGATGATCGTATGTTTGGTGAAGCTTTTGTCGAGAAAACAATTGCAGCTAACGACTCAATTAGGATGGAAATCGATTTAACCGACGTAATCCCGACTTTAGATAGTGGTATATACTCACTAGAAGTTTGGTCATCAGCTAGAGAGAGTGATGGTTTCCGTACAGAGATCGAATTAGCAGTTAGTAATGACGTAAGTAGTAGTCCAACGTCAGAATTGGCTTCGTTAGTAGGTATTGTCGATAGCAATTCCATTGAAATGAAAGACAGTTCAGGACATGTAAAAGTGTATCAGATAACAGAGGATGTAAAAGCATACTTGGAAATAGTTCCTGAAAATGAGCCAGTAACGATAAACTTCTATGAAGAAAATGGTCAGCTAATCATAACAAGTATCATCGTAGACTAACTATTTAATAAAAAAACAAGCAAATTGCCCTTTTGTAAAAGGCAATTTGCTTGTTTCGTCTTTTATTGGTTTCTACGCTTAGAAACGAAAAGGAATTGCCTTGCGTGTTTCATGATTTATAAAGTGAAACAACTCAAGTATTACTTTTCATATCGAGGAACAAATCTCCTTACAGCTTCAAACGTTTCTTCGTAATTGGTTGCAGCTAGTAATGCCTGTTCTTCAACTTTTATACGCACTTTTAATACAAGTGCATTCAAGAGAGAAAAGATAAAGGCCGTCCAATAGGCTTGAAATATAAGAGGCAGTAGCAGTATTTCCATTGCGACAATAACGTAATTAGGGTGTCGCATATAACGATAAGGCCCTTTTGCAATGACTTTAGCCCCGGGAAGAACCATAATTCTCGTATTCCAGAACGAACCTAGTGAAGATAATGCCCAAACCCTGCCGATTTGTGCGAGGAGAAAGAAAACAAAAGGAGCAATGACCCAACTTGTAAATGAGGGTCTTGATACACTCACTTCCAGTAGTAGAGATAGAAAAAAGAACGTGTGTAACAAGACAATATATTTGTAATGCTCACGACCAACTTCATATCCCCCTTGATTTATCATCCATTTCGCATTACGGTTCGCAATGATTATCTCTACTACCCGTTGGAAGATGACGATACTGATAAAAACATAGACTCCAATCATTCCTACACTCCCCTCCATTGGATAAGTACTAACTCAGATGAAAAACCTGGGCCAAGTGCTGCCATGAGCCCATAATCCCCGTCTCGATGTTTTTTCGCCATAATTGTCTCTAAGACATATAAAACAGTCGGTGAAGACATGTTTCCATGCTTTTGTAAAATGCTTTGGCTCGCATGTGTCAATTTGGGATCTATCTTTAAACATTCTATATAGGCATCTAGTACTTTTTTGCCGCCAGGGTGGGCAATAAATTCTACTAGCTGATTAATCGTTAACTGGTGCTCATTTAGAAACGACTCTACGTTTGGTTGAAGCCATTTTTTGATGATAGTAGGGATATCTCTTGAGAATACTACGTGTAAGCCTGTATTTTTAACATCCCAACCCATGACGTTTTCGGAATTAGCCATGAGGGTCGACTTAGAAGCCAAAACACTAGGTCTAATTTGTTGCTTTACTTTCCAAAGACATGGCGACTCATCACCTAGAAGTAAAGCACAAGCAACACCATCAGCAAAAAGAGAGGTACCGATAAGGTTACTTTTTGAACGATCATTCTTCTGAAATGTAAGACTGCATAGTTCAACACAAACAACTAAGACATTCGCATTAGGATATGCCTTACAGTAATCTAGACCTCTAGCAATACCGCTTGCACCACCGGCACAGCCGAGCCCCCATAATGGGATCCGCTTTGTGTGGGAATTGAAAGGTAGAATGTTCATCATTCTCGCGTCAAGGCTAGGTGTTGATAGACCAGAACTTGAGACCATGATAATTGCATCTATAGATTGTTCTGTAATCTTCTCATGTAAAAAAAGTTTGTTAGTTAAACAAGCCCGAATTGCTTCTGCTCCATAGTTCGTTGCTAAATGAATGTAAAGATCATTCCGTTCTTGAAATGAATGGTCTTCTCTGAACCAATCTAGAGGAACCGAAAACTGTCGTTCATCAATTTGTCCATTAGCAAACACGGAAAGTAACCGTTCGATATCTTGAAAGTTTTCACTAAATAATTCTCTAGCAAATTCAGTTGTGACCTCTTGTTTCAGTGTATATGGTGGTTTGTAAGTGCTAACGGAAGCTATAATTGGCATGTTTTCACCTATTCATAAAGTATTGACGTTAGCATTACCATTATTTGAGAAAAAATTCAAAGCTTAATGAGAAGATGTTGAGCGGAGAAAATTTATTTCACAAAATGTCTATATATAAGAAATAAAATTTAATGAAATATGAAAATAAATTTCGTATAATCAATCCATAGAGAAATTATTATTCACTTAGTAGGAGGAATTTAGATGATCCATGGAGTTATTCCCGCAGTCCTGACCCCTTTTACAGAAAGCGGAGACATTAATGAGAGAGCATTACGTGACTATGTCGATTTCTTAATTTGTAGAGGTGTTCATGGTTTATTTCCATTAGGAACAAATGGTTCCGGACCATTAATGTCAGTAGCAGATCGCAAAAAAGTTCTTTCAATCATTGTCGACGAAGCCAGGAAGAGAGTGCCGGTAATCGTTCATACAGGTGCTATCTCTACTCAGGAGACGATTGAAGTAACAGAGTATGCTCATGAGGTTGGGGCAGATGCTTGCGCAGTGGTAACTCCGTGGTATTTCCCTCATGATGATACCTCCTTGGAATTACATTTTTCACTAGTAGCAGAAGCGGTACCGAGTTTGCCAATGTATTTATATAACATACCGGGTAATGCCAAAAATGATTTAAAGCCAAAGCTTGTAGGCCGATTAGCCGAAAAACATAAAAATATTGTTGGAATTAAGGATAGTTCAAAGGACTTGTCTCGTTTGCAAGACTATTTATCAATACTAGGAGAAGGCTATGATGTAGTTGTAGGAACTGACGCATTGGTTTACCCGGCACTCGCAATGGGCGCAACTGGGGTTGTTTCAGCAGTAGGGAATTGCTTTCCAGAAATAATGGTTGAATTGTATGAAGCATTTACTGCAGGGGATTTTGTAAAAGCAAAAGAACTTCAATTTCGTGCAAATAAGGTTCGTGATGTGTTAAAACTTGGTTCTTATATTACTCCATATTACGAGGCTTTGAAACTACGAGGCGTTAAAATAGGTGATGTCAAAATGCCACTAAGATCCTTAACAGAACTAGAAAAAGAAAAAATAAAACAAGGGTTACAAGAACTAAACTTACTTTAAGAGGGGATGAAAGAATATGGGGAATAAACTATCAGAAATCGCTCCGTTTACAAGAGCGATATTAAAAGCACATTTATGCTCATGTGGTGTGGATTATACAAATATGGACAAGCCAGTCATTGCAATTGCAAACTCTTGGAATGAAATTGTTCCTGGCCACGTACATTTACGAGAGTTAGCCGAGAGAGTAAAAAAAGGAGTCACTGAGGCAGGAGGACTTCCATTAGAATTTAATACGATTGCTGTCTGTGATGGAATTGCTCAAGGTCACGATGGCATGAAGTATTCATTACCAAGTCGAGAAACCATTGCTGATAGTGTTGAAATCATGGTAAATGGTCATGGAATGTTTGATGGAATGGTCGTGTTAAGTTCATGTGACAAAATTGTTCCTGGCATGTTGATGGCTGCCGCACGATTAAATCTTCCGAGTTTAGTCGTGTTAGGTGGAGTCATGCCTAATCATATTAAACCTTATGAATCAAAAGCGGCTAGAAAAGATTTTTTAGCAGGAAAGCTTGATGAGGAAGGATTAGTGAAAATTACGAATCAGTATTATCCTAGTGCCGGGGCTTGTCCGTTTTTAGGGACAGCGAATACAATGCAAGGACTATCAGAAGCGTTAGGAATGGCGTTACCAAAGACTTCATGGATGCAAGCTTTATCTAATGAACAGTTAGATGCTGCTGAGGAAGCGGGACGCCAAGCTGTTCTGTTGGTAAGAGCCGGTATTACACCAAAAGATATTATGACACCTGAGGCATTTGAAAACGCAATTTCGGTATTGTTAGCAATGGGTGGATCTTTAAATGCATGTTTACATCTGCCAGCAATTGCACATGAGTTAGGTCTTGAATTACCGTTTGATTTGTTTGATCGAATTAGTCGTAAGGTACCTTTTTTAGCAGGGGTAACACCAAACAATCATGAATACACAACGAACGACTTGCAAAGAGCAGGTGGCATGCCAGCGTTAATGCAAGAATTACGCACGTTATTACATCTAGATGCGTTAACAGTTAACGGGAAAACAATTGGTGAGAACATTGATGGTCATGACGTGTTAGACCGTGAGATTATTTATGCTCTTGAAAAGCCAATTGATAAAGAAGGCGGTATTGCTGTATTAAAAGGTAATCTAGTAGCGGATGGTGCATTAATTAAACAATCTGCTGTCTCCAAAGAGTTATTAACGTTCAGTGGCCCAGCTAAAGTTTTCAATTCGGAAGAAGAGTTTATTGCTGCCTATGAGGCTGATTTTATTTCTGAAGGGGATGCAGTTGTCATTCGGTATGAAGGGCCGAAAGGTGGCCCTGGAATGCGAGAGTTGCATCGCTGTACAGAAGTTTTAGGAAAGTTTGAGCGTGTTGCATTAATTACTGATGGACGTTTTTCAGGAGCGAGTGCTGGGCTTTCGATCGGTTATGCCAGCCCTGAAGCAGCTGAAGGTGGCACTTTAGCATTGATAAGAGATGGCGATATAATTGAAATTGATATACCAAATCGGTCGATCCATTTAGTTGTCTCGGATGAAGAGTTGAAACAGCGTGGTCAACACTTAGAACTAATGAAAAGGGAAGCAAGTAAATATTTACGCATGTATGCAAACAATGCATCTTCTGCGGCGACAGGCGGAATTAGAAAACTATAAACGGTGCGGATGAGAACTCATAAAAGCAAAGCTAGAGTAAGGATGTTCGCGGACACCTGTTCCGTTATTTGCTCTAAAAAGGCCTCTTTACAAATTTCGCGGCCATAGGATCCGCTATTTACGAGAAAACCTAGTAAAAACAAGAGATTTTACTAGAATAAGAGATCCTGTGTCCTCTAACATTCAAAAAAGGCTAAAAATAGGAAAATAGCGGAATATATGTCCGCCAAACTTAAAACTAGAGCCAAATAGAAGGTGTCCCTAAAGCATAGCCTATGGAAACACCTTCTATATTATGTGTTGTAAAGAAACACTACCATTATTTTCAAATCACCATTATACTAACCTTAAAACAAGGTTATTTTGAAGGGGATTATGAATTGGAAATTACCATCCGTATGGCAAGTGTAACTGATAAAGAGATTGTCAAAAATCTAATGCAATACTATTTTTACGATTTTTCTGAGTTTGTTGAAGCACATGTAGAAGAAGATGGTAGATTTGGAGAATACCCAAATCTGGATCTATATTGGACTGAGCAAACAAGATTCCCTTATCTAGTAGAGTTTAACGGGAACTACGCTGGATTTGCACTTGTCAGGTTAATTGAAGAGGAAGATAAAAGGTATTATTCTATTGCCGAATTTTTTATCATGAAAAAATACCGTCGCTTTGGAATTGGTAAACAAGTAGCTTCCGATATGTTTGATTTACACCAAGGAAACTGGGAAGTGTTTCAACTCGAAAAAAATCAACCAGCACAACACTTCTGGAGAAATGTTATCAACAAGTATACAAAAGGTAACTTTTCGGAACGGCACGAAAATGGAAGGTATACTCAAGTTTTTTCAAGTTAACAAAAAGCCTATCGAATATGATAGGCTTTTTATTGCTTTATTTATAACTTCGTTGAAACTCAGCCAACGAATGAAAATGAGGTTTTAAGGTCACATATAACTGACGATAGGTTTCATATAACTCCTGATATACTTTGTGTGATTGTTGATCTGGCTCGAAAGTTTGCTTCATAGGAATAGAACTTTTAATGCTTTCAAGTGACGTAGCTTCTCCGACAGCAAGCAATGCGAACCAAGCAGCTCCCCAAGCCGAACTTTGATGACTTTCTGGTACTTGAACGGGGTGACCAAAAATATCTGCAACAATTTGTAACCAAAGTGGAGAACGTGCAAACCCTCCGCTTGCAAAAAGCTGAACAGGCTCCCCAGCTAGTCTCTCTAATGCCTCACCAACACTAAATAAACTATAGACGACACCCTCTAACCCAGCCCTAATCATATGTTCCTTCTTATGAGATAATGTTAAACCAAGTAGAGTACCACGGGCATTAGCATCCCAATACGGTGCTCGTTCACCGTTTAAGAAAGGTAAGAAGAGCAACCCGTTAGCTCCTGGAGAGACAGATGAGGCCAACTTGGTTAATAAATCATAGGCATTGCTACCTTGTTTCGTTGCTAGTTCCATTTCCTTTTGTCCCAATACATCTCGAAGCCATTGAAAAACGATACCTCCGTTATTGGTTGGTCCGCCCATGATCCAACGATCATCAGTTACGGCGTAACAAAAGATTTCTTGAAGTTCATCCGTTTTGGGTTTTGAAGCCATTTGCCTAATTGCTCCGCTTGTCCCCACAGTAATAGCAACATCGCCTGGAGCAATGGCTCCAATACCTAAGTTGGCTAAAGGACCGTCGCTTCCGCCGAGGACAAATGGAGTATCTGGAGTAACCCCCATTTGATCTGCAAGTTCTTTATGTAGCCCTTGGCAGATGGTCGTTGGTGAAACAGGTCGTGAAAGTTGTTCTTGATTTATGCCTGCAATCGATAATACATGTTGATCCCATTCAAGGGTATGAATATTAAAGAGTCCAGTAGCTGATGCGACTGAATAATCAACAACTGCTTCTCCAAACCATCTTAGTAAAAGAAATTCCTTAATTGATACAAACATTGAGGCTTCCTGATATGGTTGATAGTGACTTTCTTTCATCCATACTAGCTTACACAATGGTGACATTGGGTGGATTGGTGTTCCTGTTTTTAAGTAAATCTCTGTGTTAAGTCGTAGCTTTTTCGCCTGTTCAACACTTCTGCCATCGGCCCAAATAATTGAAGGAGAGAGCGGCTCGTTGTGTTGGTCAATACATATAAGTGAATGCATGGCCGAAGAAAGTCCAACAGCTACAACTTGATTTTTTTGAATGGTTGATTTTTTTATTACTGTACTGATTGCTTCTACGGCTGCTTTTTCGATCTCGATCGGATCCTGCTCAGCCCAAGAAGGTTTTGGGTGGTTTACAGGATAAAGACTTTCACTTTCAGCTGTCACCAAGCCATTTTTTTGAAATAATACTGCTTTTGCACTGGTCGTACCGATATCTAAACCAATTACATATTTCTCCATACCTAACACATCCTTACCCATCTATAAACGTTTTAATGAGATTGCATTTCTAATTTTTTGTAATGATTGCTGCATCAAATCTTTTCTAGCAATACTAATGTTTACATACAAGGCATCAATAATACTTAATTGGGCAAGCCTTGAGGAAAGTGCTTCGGAACGGTATTCAGTTTCGTCACTAACAGTGAATAGGGTAATGTCAGCGCCTTGGCTGAGAGGGGATTTAGCCAGAGTTGTAATCGCAATCGTTACTGCACCTGCAGCCTTTGCAACCTCCAACGCTTGAAGCATGTCCATATTCGTCCCAGAGTGAGAGATTAAAACTGCCACATCACCCTTATTCAACAATGAGGCTGCCATAATTTGCAAATGAGAATCTCGATAGGCAACACTCTGAAAACCAGTTCTGAGAAACTTATGGTGGGCGTCTTCAGCAACTGAACCTGAACCACCATTTCCGTAAAATTCAATTTTTTTTGCTTGTAATATAGCTTGGACAGCAGCTTTAAAATTATCATGCTCAATAATTCGCAGTGTTTCCTCTAGTGTACGAATATTTGAACGAAAAACTTTTTCAGCCACTTCTTTTTCACTATCACCAACTTGAATTTTTTCATGGATATCCTCCATGTCATCGTGCGTAACTTCGGAAGCTAAGGCGATTTTCATCGCTTGATAGCCCTTGAAGCCAATCCGTTTACAAAATCGAAAAACAGTCGCTTCAGCTACTCCTAAATCTTCAGCAACTTGGCTAATCGTTGAATGAATGATTTGTTTAGGATTACTAATCACATAATCAGCAATCGCCTTTTCTTTATCACTAAAGTCTTCATAAGATGATCGGATCCGGGCAAGACAATGTGTTTGAATCATAATGACACTCCCTAAATTAGAATTCTTAACTATATAGTATATGAAACGACAAGATAAAAAAATATTTTTTCAAAAAAAGTATTGAAAAAGAAATAATTTATCATATAATTGGATTTGTAAGGAATTTTCTTTCATAAAACTAATTTACGAAAAAAAGTTTCGTGTTTGTTTAGACATAAAGATGTCAAATGTGCAGAAAATACTTTTAGAGTAAAGTTCCTCAGATGAAAGAAAATAACGGATCAAATAAGGAGGCAATAATGAAACTAGGAATGATTGGCCTTGGTAAGATGGGCTACAACTTAGTATTGAACATAATGGATAATGGTCATTCAGTTGTAGGGACAGATGTAAATGCTGAACAAGTAAATAATATTATTCAAGATGGCGCAGATGGAGCGTTTTCAATCGAAGAGCTGGTTGAAAAATTAGATGCACCAAGAATTGTATGGGTAATGGTACCAGCAGGAGAAATAACTGAAAATGTGATACATAAGCTCTCAGGTCTTTTATCAGCTGGCGATATTGTCATCGATGGGGGAAATTCCCACTATAAAAAATCAATTGCGCGAGGAAAGCTACTTGCTGAAAAAGGCATTTATTTCTTTGATGTTGGAACGAGTGGTGGCACAAGTGGTGCAAGAAAAGATGCTTGCACGATGATTGGTGGAGATCCTGAAGTATTTAATACGATTGAACCATTATTTAAAGATGTATCCATTCAGAACGGATATTTGTATGCTGGCCCGATGGGAAGCGGGCACTACTTGAAAATGATTCATAACGGGATAGAGTATGGAATGATGGCAGCAATTGCTGAGGGATTTGACATCTTAGAGAAGAGTGAATTTGACTATGACTTTGAAGCTGTTGCTAGAGTTTGGAACAATGGTTCTGTTATTCGTTCATGGTTGATGGAGCTAACAGAAAATGCATTCTCTAAAGATCCAAAGCTAGAAGGTATCCGTGGAATTATGAATTCTTCAGGTGAGGGTAAATGGACAATTGAAGAGGCGCTAGACTTACAAGTCGCAGCACCGGTTATTACGATGTCACTACTTATGCGCTATCGCTCATTAGAAGACGATACGTTTACAGGTAAAGTTGTAGCGGCACTTAGAAATGAATTTGGTGGTCACGAAGTAGTTAGAAAGTAATAACTACTTTTGGAATGAATTGTAAACGTTAACATGGTTATAACTGAAAAAACTTCAGTGTAATAAATAAATTAAACACTCTTTAAGGGGGCAATTAACAATGAAAAAGAAACTAGGCTTACTATTTAGCACAGCTATTTTAGCACTTGGTTTAGTCGGTTGTGGTGGCGGTGGTACTGCTACTCCAGAAACTCCACAAACTGGTGGCGGTGGGGATACAACAACTGAAACTCCAGCTGAAGTAAAGACAATGCGTGCGGGAATTGGTCTGAACGATCAGCATCCACAGTACAAAGGTTTATTAAAATTTAAAGAGCTTGTAGAAGAGCAAACTAATGGAGCGATCGTTGTTGAAACGTACCATAGTGGTCAGCTTGGTGATGACCGTACAATGACTGAAGCACTTCAATTAGGAACACAAGAAATTACTGTACCATCGACAGCTGTAATCGCGAACTTCCTTCCTGAATTCAGTGTGTTCGATATTCCATTCTTATTTCCTAATGAACAAGTAGCAGATGCTGTTTTAGGTGGAGATGTTGGTGAAGAGTTACTAAGTAGACTTGCAACACAAAACTTAGTTGGTTTAGGTTACTGGGAAAATGGTTTCCGTGACTTAACTAATAGTGTTCGTCCTGTTGCGACTGCAGAAGACTTTAAAGGATTAAAAATTCGTACGATGGAAAACCAATTACACTTAGAAGCATTCCGTGCTTTAGGTGCAAATCCAACGCCAATGGCATTTACAGAGTTATTTGCGGCAATGCAACAAGGTACAGTTGACGGTCAAGAAAATCCATACGCTACTATTTACTTACAAAAGTTCTTTGAAGTACAAGAGCATGTTTCAAACACTCATCATATCTATAGCCCTTGGGTGTTCTTAGTGTCTAAATCGTTTTTTGATGGGTTAACACCGGAACAACAAGAAATCGTTACAAGTGCTGCTTATGAAGCCGGGGCTTTTCAACGTAATATGAACCGTGAAGCGGCAGCTGAATACCTTGCAAATTTACAGGCAGAGGGAATGACTTACACTGAAATCACTCCTGAGGCTCGTCAAGAAATGGTAGATCTAGTTCAACCGGTTATCGAGCGTTTTGCTGATCAAATCGGAAGAGAAGTTGTCGACGCTGTATATCAAGCAGTGGCAGATGCACAACAATAATTAACAGGAAAAAAGTCGGTAAGAGAGGGTGTTACACCTTCTCTTACTATATTGCTCTTTTCGTAAACATAGTGGCTTTTTCCTGAAATATCGGAAAAATACCCTAGATAGATATCAGCCAATAAATTATGTAAGAAAAGAGCAATACATACTAACTTAGTTGTGAAATTTTAGTGTTTTTAAAGCAACAAACTTTGCGAAAACAGCCTACTAAAGAAAGGAAAGCACAAGTGTTTATCTAATGTAAGGTAAACAGTTTTGCTTTCCTTACTATCAACAGAGGATATGACTATTAATAAAGGAGAGGATTTAGATGAGAGTTTTAAAATGGTTAGATGATCATATAGAAGAAGTTTTTCTTGTCATTTTTTCAGTAGTAATGGTTGCAGTTATCTTTTTGCAAGTCATTATGCGCTATGTTTTTGATGCATCGCTTTCATGGTCAGAAGAACTAGCTCGCTACTGCTTTATCTGGCTTGTGTATATTGGAATTAGTTACGGTGTGAAAAAACAACGTCATATCAAAGTAGATGTCTTACTGCTCCTCTTTAAAGAAAGAGGCAGATTAATTTTAACCATCATTTCAAATTTATTGTTTTTGTTCTTTGCTCTTTTCGTCATTCAATATGGTACAGGGATTGCAATGCAGATACTTGATTGGGGACAAAAGTCACCTGCAAATCAAATTCCAATGGGAATTGTCTATTTAGCAGCACCGATAGGAATGGGCTTAACAGCAATCCGATTATTACAAAACTTAATTAAGCAATTTAAAGCGCTTTTTGGGTTTGGTGAATTAGAAATCAAAACAACTCAAGAAAAACTTCAGGAAGATTAGGAGGCAAGAAGATGGTTGCAGCTGTTTTATTTATTTCGTTTGCCTTGTTTCTACTTCTAAGTGTTCCAATTGGGATTGCCTTAGGATTATCAACATTTGTAACGATCCTTTATTCCGGAAATTTAAATTTACAGTTTTTGGCTAAAGAGCTAATTACCTCGGTCGACTCGTTTCCATTAATGGCCGTACCGTTCTTTATTCTCGCTGGTGAAATTATGGGGAAAGGTGGTATATCCGACCGTCTTTTCCGAGTGGCTAACTCATTGGTTGGAAATAAGACAGGTGGTTTTGCGATTGCAACAATTATTACTTGTATGTTTTTTGCAGCAATTTCCGGTTCGGGACCTGCAACAGTAGCTGCTATTGGGGGAATTATGATCCCGGCGATGGTGAAGCAAGGGTATGACAAGCGATTTGCTACAGCAGTTGTTTGTGCAGCTGGTTCATTGGGAGTTATTATACCACCGAGTATTCCAATGGTTATCTATGGAGTGGTAGGTAATGTATCTATCGCCAACATGTTCATAGCCGGGATTTTACCAGGTATTTTAGTTGGGATTGCGTTAATTGTCTATGCATATTTCTATTCAAAGAAGATGGGATATACAGGCTTAGATGAGAAAACATCTTTTTCTAACATCATAAAATCAGTTTGGGATGCAAAATGGGCTTTATTAATCCCGATCATTATTCTAGGTGGAATTTACGGTGGTGTATTTACACCAACAGAAGCAGCAGTAATTGCTGTTGTTTATGGTCTAATTGCAGGCTTACTCCTTTACAGAGAGTTAAAAATTAAAGATCTACCTAGTGTCCTAGCTAACTCGGCATTAACTACCGCAACAATCTTAATTATCGTTGGTACTGCAACGGCATTTGGTCGATTGTTGACTATTCAACAAATTCCAAATCAAGTTGCCCAAGCTATGCTATCAGTTTCGGAAAGTCCAATTGTAATCATATTGTTAATCACGCTTCTTTTATTAATTGTTGGTTGCTTTATGGATACTTTAGCCGCGATCATTATCTTAACGCCAATTTTGCTACCAATCGCAGTGAATATTGGATATGATCCAGTTCACTTCGGTATTATCATGGTGTTAAACTTAGCCATTGGATTTATTACACCACCGCTTGGTGTTAACTTATTCGTTGGTTCCGGTATATCTGGACTTTCAATTGAGGCTTTATCAAAAGCGATTGTGCCGTTCTTCTTTGTTATGTTGTTTACATTATTGCTAGTAGTATTTATTCCACAAATTTCATTGTTGTTCTTATAAAAATTAGAAGGATTGATGCAAATTGGCAAAGGAATGTTTAAAAGAGATAATTGTTAATATTTCAGAAGAGCAAACAATTACCGATTTGAGTAAGTCTATACAGCCACTTCAATCAGAAATTTTCTTAAAGAAGATGGTAAGAGGAATGATTGTCGAGGTAAACTTAAAAAGCTTTTTAGGATTAATTACCTTACAACTAAGAAACGGGGATAAACTCTTCATTCGTGCAGTTGGTGAAGATTGTGAAGAAGCAGTGCAAGCGATAGAAGATTACTTAACTTAACTTTTGAAAAGCGGTCGGGAAACCCAGCCGCTTTTCTTCCACTTTACAGATTTTGACTTTATAATTAGAAAGAATGTTAACGAGCTAGGGGGAAAAAATTTGATAAACAAAGAGTATGGGGTTCAAACGCTATGACGATATTTTTTCAAGTCGTTTTACCCGTTATCTTAGTATTTTTAATCGGCTATCTAGTGCAAATATGGAAACGGCTAGATATAAAAGCTATTTCAACAGTTGCCATTTATGTCATGACGCCATGTTTAGTTTTTCGTGTTTTTTATACAGCTGAATTAGATATGCAGTATTTATATATGGTTATTTTTTCAATTATTTTATTAGTAGCAATTATTCTTATCAATGTTATTTATGCAAAGCTTCGTAAATACCCACAATCACTTGAAAGTGGACTAATATTATCCACAGCTTTCATGAATTCTGGTAATTATGGTGCTCCTATCATTCTGTTTGCCTATGGTGATATAGGTTTTGCCTATTCGGTTTCGTTCTTAGTGTTACAGGCAATTATCATGAACTTTTTTGGAGTGTATTATGCCGCTAGAGGAAAAGCTACGATTAAGGTTGCTATTAAATCCGTATTTGAGATGCCAGCTACATATGCGGTAATTATTGCTCTTTTACTTAAAGGATTTCAACTTGAAATACCCAATAACTTATTCCAAACCATTGATATAATAGCAGATGCAACAATCCCAACAGTCATGGTTATATTAGGGATGCAGTTAGCAAACATAAAGTGGACTAAATTTGAGTGGGGTCATATCTCCTTCGGTGTTATTGTAAGATTGATCATCTCTCCAATTATTGCTTATTTGATTATTTTACTGTTCCCGTTTGATCCGTTACTCGCAAAAGTGTTAATTGTTTCCGCGGCAATGCCTTCAGCCGCAACGATTGTAATGTATGCAGTTCAGTTTGATGCCAAACCAAAGTTAGTTTCTGCAATTACGTTAGTAACGACAATCGTAAGTATTTTTACGATTACAATCTTGTTAGCTATTTTAGGATAGGAGTGGAAATGTGTTAAAAGTAGTGTTGACAGATTATGAATACAAAAGTTTAGCTACTGAGAAAGAAGTGTTAAGAAGGGTTGGAATTGAGCTTACGACAGCTCAATGTAAAACAGAAGAAGAGGTAATCAACGCGTGTTTTGATGCTGATGGTATCATCAATCAATATGCACCGATTACTAGAAAGGTAATCGACAATTTAAATAAATGTAAGGTCATTGCTCGTTATGGTGTAGGTGTAGACACCATCGATGTTGAGGCAGCAACTGAGAAAGGGATTATTGTTAGTAATGTAACAGATTATTGCATTGATGAGGTGTCAGATCATGCCTTTGCGCTTTTAATGAGTGCAGCTAGGAAAGTTGTAGCATTGAATGATGCGGTAAAAAATGGGACATGGGATTTCAATGTGGGAGTGCCCATTTTTCGATTACGGGGTAGAGTTTTAGGGTTAGTTGGTTTTGGACAAATCCCTCAAGCATTAGCTAAGAAAGCACAGAGCTTTGGTATAGAGGTTGTGGCGTTTGACCCTTTTGTCTCTAGAGAAGTGGCCGAACAATTAGCTGTACAGTTAGTGACATTAGAAGAGCTTTGTTCAACGTCTGACTTTATCTCTGTTCATGCGCCATTAAACGAACATACAAAAGGAATTTTAAGTGACGAGCAGTTCGCTTTAATGAAAAAAGAAACATTTGTCATCAATACTGCTAGAGGTCCTGTTATTGATGAAAAAGCGTTAATAAGGGCGCTTCAAAACGGAACAATAGCTGGTGCAGCACTAGACGTCGTTGAGGAGGAACCAATCTCTTCGGATAATCCATTACTTAACATGGATCATGTCATTCTCAACCCTCATGTCGCATGGTATTCAGAAGAATCTCAAGAAGAGTTAAAGAGAAAAACAGCTCAAAATGTTGCTGATGTATTGAGTGGCTTTTATCCCAAATATATTGTTAATAGAAACGTAAAAGAGATACTTGAATTAAAAGAACAATAACCGGTCTTATTGACCGGTTATTGTTCTTATTAAAGGCAAAATGTAATTATCCCAACGCCTAATTCTGAAAGTTTAAGAAGTCCAGTTGATGCCAAAAAGATTAAGAAGCAGTTTAAGAAGTCCAGTTGATGCCAAGAAGATTAAGAAAATGGCAATTGGAGCGATGAAACGTAACGTGAAGATCCAAGCATTTCCTAATGCGGTATCTCCAAAGTCAGAGTCTGTGAGAGCATCTGTTTTCTTCCAACCCCAGCCCATAAATAGAGCAATGATTAAACCACCAAGAGGTAGAAGGATGTTAGAAGCAATAAAGTCCATACTATCTAGGATATCATTCCCAGCGATGATTTTGATATCTGATAAAATTCCTTGCCCTAATGAAGAAGGTATACCAATTAAGAAGATAATTCCTCCAATAATTAAAGCTGTCTTTTTTCTCGTCCAGTTAAACTTCCTCATGAAGTAAGCTACGGCAACTTCTAGTAATGATACAGCAGAAGATAGGGCAGCAGCAGCTAGCAAGAAGAAGAATAACAAACCAAAGATTGTTCCAAACGAAATGCTGTCGAAAATCCCAGGTAGCGTGATAAATACAAGTCCAGGACCTGAATTAGGCTCAATACCGAATGCAAAAACGGCTGGGAAGATCATTAATCCTGCTAGTAGTGCAAAACCAGTGTCTAGAGCGGCAACGCTTACGGCTGCACCTGGTAACTTATCTTTGTTAGAAAGGTAGGATCCGTACGTGATTAATGCTCCCATCCCCAGACTTAGTGAGAAGAACGCTTGCCCAAGGGCTGCTAGATACACATTCGGATCAGCTAGTGCACTCCAATCTGGTGTGAATAAGAATGATAATGCTTCACTTGCACCACCTAATGTTAAACTATAGCCAGCTAAGAGAATAACTAAAATTGCTAACGCAGGCATTAAGATTTTATTAGTGGTTTCGATTCCTTTTTTAACTCCCGCATAAACAATTCCAATTGTGATAGCCATGAATAGGAACTGCCAGAAGAGAGGTTCCCATGGACTGCTAATAAAGCCAACAAATACATCAACGTATTCCCCGTCGTTTTGAACATTAAATCCGCCAGTTAAATAACTAAAGAAGTATTTAACTGTCCAACCTGCAATAACCCCGTAGAATGATAGAATAATAAATGCAGAAATTACACCCATGATACCAGCTAAAATCCAAGGCTTACCAGGAGCCAATTTCTCGAAAGAACCGACTGCATCACTCTGAGCTTTCCGGCCAATAGTAAACTCAGCCATAATGATTGGTATCCCAATGGCAATAATACAAAGGAGGTACACAAGTAAAAATGCAGCTCCACCATTATCACCTGTAACATAAGAAAACCTCCAAATGTTACCTAAACCAACAGCAGACCCCATCGCAGCTAGAATAAAGCCTAGGCGGGACCCCCACTGTTCACGATTTGAATCTAATTGATTCATCGTAATGACCTCCTTTAATGTCTATTTTGTGAACTAATAGTATTACTATATCATAATATTCAGAAATTAATAGAAATATTTTAAAATTATAAAAATATTTTAAAGATAACGAAAAACGCTAAGGAATATTAATATTTATGGTTTACTGTCAAGTTTTAAGAGGGGGGATTCCAAAAAAAATGGTTAGCTAAGAGAGGAATTTACATATTGAAAAGGGAAGGAAAGAAACCAATATCTAACTAAGGTGGTTTCTTCCCTTCAAAAGGTTATGAAGTACTGTGAAAATTAAATAATCTCAGCATTTCTGCTATCTTATTTCTTCTTAATGGAAATCCAAATTTCACTTTTCTGTTCTTTACTAGCTAGTAATTCAGGTCCTCCTGCTAGTTCATAGGAAGACGAAGGGAGCCATTCTGAGTAAATTCGTTGCCAATGGTCTTCTACGTCCTGCCAATCCCCATCAACTTCAAATATTACCCATAATAAAGCAGGAACTTCTAACGTTGAATACGTTTCATTTTGTTCGTTTGAAACAGCCCCGATAAACTGATCAAAAATTGCTGTCCCATCTGAGTGTTCTTTGTAATTAGTTGAGACATGGACAAGACCGAGCGGTTCCGAACTAGAGATAGCTTCCAATTCCTTTAAGGTAGACTCACTGATATTACCAATCATGTCTTCGTAAGTTGGCGAAAGGATGTCATTTTCCGTTTCCACCTCATATTTCACCCCAATCACTTGAAATGGTTCCTTTTTAACGATACGATATTTCATCTCTAATCCTCCTTGAATAGATAGTTGAAAGGTCATCTTAGGAAATGCTTTCAAGGTCTGATCTGGATTTCTTGCTGTTGAAGGATTCACTCCGTGAAAATTTTGAAATGCTCGTGAAAAAGCATCTGGGGAATCATATCCGTATTTGTTTGCAATAGTTATTACTTTCTCGCGTGTCCTTTAGTTCCAAGGCGGCAACAGTTAGCCGTCTTCTACGGATGTACTCTGAGATTGTAATTCCTGATAGAGTGGAAAAAAGACGCTTAAAATGGTACTCAGAGCAAAATGCTTTTTTTGCTACTTCTTTTAAGTCGATAGTACCATCTAGTTCTTTTTCAATATAATTCAAAGCTTCGTTCATCCCTTTTAACATGTCCATAAGCATACCTACCTTTCACTATAAACTTAACAGGTGTCATCCTTATTTACCCGACTTTACATGCTCATTCTAGTCGGATTACGAAACCTTATGTAATTATTAGGGAGCGAGAGTTGATAATGTTGAAGATTAATAATCAACTAATCCTGTCGATCCTAGATTTGGCAGGTATCATAATTAAATCGCTCGCATTCTTATCATATACTATCTTAAGACTAAGTTATCGGGGGCGGGAAGTTGGAATCGCAAAAAGAATGGCATGGCCATCCTTTTATGAAAGAAAATGGTATTATTTGGTCCTTCTAGCAATTGAATTCACCTTTCCAATTTACCTAAAGCCAATTTTATAATTGAGTTAAGACTATAGAGAGTCAATCTTTCAAGGCGCCTCTTAAAAGTCTACTTTCTTCAATGGAATTTCAGCTGGACCTTCAATCACATCACCGTTGATAGTGAAACGTGAACCATGGCAAGGGCAATCCCATGTTCTCTCACCGTCATTCCATTCAACTTCACAACCCATATGGGTACAGGTGCTATTCACGACATGTAATTGGCCATTTTCATCACGGTAAGCACCACATTTCTCACCATTAATCTTTACATGTGCTCCTTCACCAACTGATACTTCTTCAGGATGTTTGAAGTTCATGCCAATTTTTCCTTTAACGAGCTGATAGGCGACGTCGGCGTTGTGTTCAACAAACCTTTTTATATCTGGGTCTGCATGAAAACGTGATGGACTAAAGAGTTCTGCGTAAGGGTTCGATCCTTTTGTAATTAAATCAGATAAAATGATCCCAGCCGCTGTCCCGTTTGTCATTCCCCATTTCCGATAACCTGTGGCTAGGTAAATGTTATCGGAACCCGAGGTATAATGACCAATGTAGGGCATTTTGTCTAATGTGTAAATATCTTGTGCTGACCAACGGTATTGAATATCGGTAACGCCGAGGACTTCTTTCCCGAACGTTGCTAACGCCTCGTAGTGTTCCATCGTATTAATACCATGTCCAGTCTTATGACCTTCACCGCTTAATAATAGGAGGTTATCGTTACCCATTGGTGTTGTTCTGACAGAGCGGGTAGGAGTTTCAGCGCTGATGTACATCCCACCTGGATAAGGTTCATCGCTCTTGACCGCAACAATATAAGATCTTTCTTGATACATTCTTGCAAAGTAAAAACCTGCAGTATCCTTAAATGGATAATGTGAACAACAAATGACTTGGTTACTAGTAATTGTTTTCCCGTTTCTAGTTATTACTTTAGGATTGGTACCTTCTTCAATATCGACAGCTGTAGTCTGTTCAAAGATTTGCCCACCGTTCTTGATGATACTTTCAGTTAGTGGGACTAAGTATTTGAGCGGATGAAATTGTGCTTGACCTCTCATCACCAAGGCTTTAATCATCGGTAGTTTTGTTAAAGGCATTGAATCAACTAGTCCTCCTAGTATACCTAGTTTTTCATATGCCGTTGCTTCTTTCTCTAATTTGGATAATTCCTTTTCAGAATTTGTGTATATGTAAGCATCATGTTCCTCGAAGTCACAGTTAATAGTTAATTCTTGGACAGTTTGTTTAATAAATTCACGAGCACTATCCGATGCCTGGTAATACAATTTGGCCTTTTCTTCGCCAAAATGGTTGATAAATTCATCGTAAATAATTCCGTGCTGGGCCGTAACTTTAGCAGTTGTGTGCCCTGTGGTTCCGTTTAAAATGTTACCTGCTTCAATAATGGTAACGTTAACCCCTTGAAGAGAAAGTAAGTAGCCTGCGGTAATACCACTAATTCCGCCACCTATGATCGTAACGTCAGTTGTAATATCTTCCTCTAAACTTTGAAAAGATGGAAATTGTAAATGCTCACGCCAGTATGGCTCGGGAAACTGTGGCCATTGATTTATTGTCATCATCTATTCCTCCAATGTTTTAAATGCACTCCTATTTTTTCCATAGGTAGGTGAATTTATGATTGGAAATCTTGGACCACAAAAAGTAAAATAGGATCATACACTTTTATACAGATGGATTTACAGAAGGGGTCATAAAAAGATGATATTTTTTGATATAGATGGTACGTTACTAACAGAAGAAAAAGAGTTACCTAACTCTACTAAACAAGCGATAATCGAATTAAAATCTTTAGGTCACCAGGTTGCGATTGCGACAGGTCGAGCACCGTTTATGTTTAAGGAACTAAGGGAAGAGTTGGAGATTGATACGTATGTATCCTTTAACGGTCAATATGTGGTTGCGAATGGAGAAGTAATTTACAAAAATCCATTGCACAAAGAAACACTTGAGAGACTAGTTGAGTTAGCTAGTTCAAAAAATCATGGGTTGGTGTTTATGGATCATCATGATATGAAGGCGAGTATTGAGTATGATCCATTTATAGAGGAAAGTATTGGGACGATGAAAATTGCTCATCCAAAGTATGATCTCACCTATGCAAATGATCGAGAGATTTATCAAACACTCTTGTTTTGTAAACATGAGGATGAACATGAATATATAAATACCTATCAAGATACGTTTACATTTGTACGCTGGCACCCTGTTTCGACGGATATTTTACCGCTAGGTGGGTCAAAAGCAATTGGAATTGCCAAGATGTTAGAGCACTTTCATGTAACAGCTGATCAAGTTTATGCGTTTGGTGATGGTCTTAATGATGTCGAGATGCTTACATACGTTGGAAACAGCGTAGCAATGGGGAACGCCCATATTGAGGCAAAAAAGGTAGCAAAACATGTCACGAAACATGTAAACGAAGATGGCATACTGCATGGCTTACAGCTGGTCGGATTACTTAAGTAAACAGGAAAAAAGCTTGGAACAACTAGTTCCAAGCTTTTTACGTTAATTTAACTTTTGCCACTCACTGTTGATTGGATGGCGTAGTGCCTCTAGTACAACTTGTGCATCATACCCCTTGTAGAAGTCATAAAGTTCGGCGTTTTCCCCTTGGATTGCTTTAACGAATTCCGTAATTAGGTTATGACCATTCCCAGTCAAGATTTCTAATTCTTCTAGAGCATTGCCACTCTTAGCACCAAGTAACTGGCGCCAGTTTTTTAACATAATCGTTCCTTCAGTACCATAGGCTGCAAATTCCAATTGTTCTTCGCCACCAATATTGCTTAACCCGTCGATTAAAATGGAGGTTCCGTCCTCTAGCTTCATTTCAGCGATAATTGAGTTTTCACAAAGTGTTGGATCACTTGGAAATTGAAGTTGTGAGCGCACTTCTGTAATTTTTCCGAAGATGCGTTGAATTGCTTGGATCCAATGGACGCCAACCTCTAGTACATAACCGCCTTGCTCGCGGCCAGCTACCCAATCGCTTTGTTGCCATAGACGAGGCCAATGTGAAAAATGCATCTTAAGATTAATTCTGCGTAGCTCTCCAATATATCCATCTTTGAATAGTTGTTCAAACTGCTGTAAACTTGCTTGATAATTTAATGGGAAATGCATCGCATGGACTAAATTAGATTTTGAAACTGCTGCTACCATTCGGGAAGCTTCTTCAATAGAGTTAGCTAATGGTTTTTCGCATAAAATATGTTTTCCTGCGTTAATTGCTGCTAACACAATTGCCTCATGATATTTTGGCGGTACTGCTACATAAACAGCATCTATATCTCCTCTATTAACCAAATCTTGATAATTTGTAAATGTATTTGAAATATTAAACGCCTGAGAAATTTTTTCTAAGCGTGTTTCAGAAGTATCACATATAGCTGAAACGACAATGTCTTCTCTCGTTTGAAACATATTCATAAGACGTTCACCGATCGCACCTAAGCCAATAATACCAATATGTACTACATTCGTTTGCATAATAAAACCTCCCTTTTTCAAATTTATTTTATCCTTTTCAGTATTGTATTGCTAGTATGGTATCCCAAGAGATCAAACCGAAGGCTGTTTTCGCAAAGTTTGTTGCTTTAAAATTACTAAGAATTTACTACTAATTAGTAAGTACTGCTCTTTTCATACATAATTTATTAGCTGATATCTTTATCTAGGGTATTTTTCCGATAATTTAGGATAAAAAATCCACAATGTTTATGAAAAAAGCCTAATTGAAAAACTCCATATGTGGTTTAGCATTTCTATAGTAGTTTAGCCGATCCTGCAAATTACCAGTGTGAAATTCAAACTTGTGCCCATCTGGGTCAGTAAAATAAATAGACTTCATATCCTGTTCATCACGAACCCGGCCAGAAAGAATGCGAACATTTAAGCGACTAAGTTTTTCGTACATAGTATCAAAATCTTTCTCGTCTATTGAAAAGGCAATATGTGTATACGATTGGGTAATTTCATCTCTAGGAATGTTCTTTTCTTCATTTAAAGCTAACCATAATCCATTTAGATCGAAATAAGCAGTACTATTTCCTTTCACCAAAAGCTTAGCATTGAAAACATTTTGATAAAACGTAATAGATCTGTCTAAATTTGAAACAGAAAAAAGCAAATGGTTTAACCCTTTGATCATCTAATATCCCCCTTAGATAAAAACTAGAATTTGTACAAATTATACCAAAAGGTAGGTGACTTTTAACATTAAATAAGCTAAACTATTAATTTGGAAGTTTCTTGAAAGGAGCTTTAATGATGAAGCGGATTATGGTCATTGGTGTTTCAGCAGGTGCTGGTAAATCGACATTAGCTAGAACGATTGGAGAAGTTTTAGATATCAGTGTATTTCATTTAGACCGTTTTTACTGGAGAGCAGGATGGATAGAAGCTCCTTTTGAAGAGTTTCAACAAGCGCAAGCGGAGCTTGTTGAACAGGAAGAGTGGATTATCGAAGGGAACTATACAGGTACGTTATCTATTAGAGCCGAGAGGGCAGATACGATTGTTTATATTGAGATCCCTATCCATAAATGCCTTTATAGGGTTGTCAAGCGTTGGCTTATGAATATAGGAAGAACTCGTTCGGATATGGCAGATGGCTGTGCCGAAAAACTAGATTGGAAGTTTATAAAGTTTATTGTTACTACATATTATCAACGGAAAAAAGCTATGGCTGTAAGGTTAGAAGTATTGAAAGAAGAAGGGAAAAAGGTTTACATTCTATCGAATAACAAAGAAATTAATCAATTTCTTCGAGAGATAGCAAAATAGATTTGTGTTCATGAATTTTACATATGTACATCTGAGTAACATTCTTGTCTATCCGAGTAAAAACGGATATAGTGCTAATAGAGTGTTTTAATATATGATGTAAGAAAGGACAATGATTTTATGCGAAAACTTTTGATGATCGCACTTCTTGCTTCTTTTTTAGCTATCGTAGGCTGTGGTACAGACGATGCCCAACAACAAGCTACTGAAGATGGGACAATTACATTTAATCAAGCTGACTTTGATATTGAATTGCCAAATACAGCAGGATCTGTAATCAATGTAACACCAGATGGAAAAACAATTTATGCATACTTTACGGGAATTGGCTGACAAGTTTGTATTAGCCAGCTAGTTGAGCTGCACAATAATCTTGATAAATTCCCAAATGTAAAGGTATACGCGATCAGTTTGGATTCTCCGGAAGAACACTTGCTTGTACAACAAACATTTAAGCTTGATCAGTTTGAATTTTTAACCGATATTCAAGGTGAATTTGGAGAGAAATTTGGCTTTATTGATCTCGTTGAAAGCAAGGTTTACCGTGGGTATCTCGGTGTAAATCCAGAAACGACAAATATGGTTATCGAAGTAGACTATTTACTTGGGGATAACATTAAGACAATTATTAAAGTAATGGAAGAATTATAGGTAAAAAACTCACCTTGAGGTAAAACTCTTGGTGGTTTTTTATTTTTTTTTGTATGACAATTTCCATTTCTTATTGGTTTTTAACTGAGAACTTTGTGAACGAACAGCATACTTTAGGTAGAAAAGTAGTTACCTGGACACCAAACACGATAGAAGAAATTGCTTATGTAAAATCAACTTCAAATGGGGTGATTATTTGTACAGGTTACCCTCAAAAGTCCTTCTGAATAAAATTATCCCTCAATACATGAATTGAGGGATAATTTTTTTGGTAGGTCACCATGACACAAGTTTGGCGGGCATTTTCTAAGTAATCAACAAAATGCTTTTCTAAAAGGATGTTTTCGCAAAGTTTGTTGCTTTCGTAAAAATCCCAAAAGCCGGATTTTTACACAAAATACTAAGCATTAATCACTAATTTAGTAGGTATTGCTCTTTTCTTACTTAATCAATGGGGTGATAACCTCAACTAGGATATTTTTCCGATTATTTTAGGATAAAAAAGCCACAATGTTTACGAAAAGAGCCTTCTAAAAAGAGCATTTTGCTGGGATAACCACAAAGTCTATGAAAAGAGCCTTTATTAAAAAAAGAAAAAAGGTCTTCTTGGTGGTTGTGGTGGTTCTTCTTCTTGTGCTGTGTTTGGTGGATAAGGAATAGTCTGCTCCCATGGTGGTGGTGGTAACACGGCATCTCTTCCTTCTGTATAAGGAGAGTCAATTGTCTTGCTTTTTTTATCCTGTGCTAGCTTTAACTCTTTTACAATGTGTTGGCCAATTTGTCTACCTAGTCGCAAACCTTCCCTGTTATCGATAGGAAAATGAACACAAGCATATAAACGAGATAATGCGTTTTGTTCAGCAATTTCTCGTAATCTAGCACGTTCGGCTGGGAAGAAGTAGCTTAAAACGACTTCAGTACAGCCGCTGACCACTGCATGACCTGAAGGGTAAGCAGGAAAGTGTGGTGTAGGCAAAACGGTTTCAAGTTCAGGATCTAATTGATTTGGTCTTGCAACATCAGTAACATATTTGACTTGCCAGGCGATGACCATTGCATCGTTTATGGCTGCGTTGGTAGCTGCTAGGATTCTTGCTGCACGATTTGGATTTACGTTATATGTGTCGATCAAACGATCGATGATGGGTGTCCATTGTTTTGTTGGAGGACCGAAGCCGAAGTACTTAGCCATGCTCTTTTGGTCGTCAGTTAACTCTTTTTGCGTATTCCTCACTGCTTCTAATTCTTCTCCTGAAAAATCAATACTCGCTGGGTTACGAATTTTAAAGGAAACTAATTGACCATCTAGATCGGTCCATTGATTACGCGAGTTGCGAGTAAAGAAATACATTGGCCAAGAACCACCTGTGGGTTCGACTGGGTGTTCACTTCCTGCATTATATGTTGACCATTTAGGTATCTTGTAACGTAGACGGTTTTTCATGTTTTGTGATCTCCTTTGTCATAATTTAAAGTAGTTGAAAGAACCTTTTTTATAAAATATGACAATTAACCATATCGGTGATGAAAGTTTACTAAGAAATTATGCAAAATGATAGGAAAGGTGTAGGTTGTTCTTGTTTGATATCAAAATAAAACGAGAACTTTATCTTTAGTAAAATAAGTTAGCAACTATCGAAATTTATTTTTTGTTTTCTTCCTCATTCCCCTTGACAAAAATGTAGACTTTTCATAAAATTCTATCTAAACATATAAAACATACCTTTTTACTTGGTATTAATTCCTTAGTTTACTAATTGGAATTGTTTAAATTGCTGTAAAAAAAGAGCAATATGAAGGGGGTCATACCATGGAAGAACTGTCCTATCAAGTCGTTTCTGATGATCAGTTAAAAAATCTTAACGAAAAATTATCGAAAAAAGATACGATTGATGTACTTAAGTGGGCTTATCAACAATACGGTGATGACATCGTATACGCCTGTAGTTTTGGTGCCGAAGCAATGGTTCTAATTGACCTTTTAAGTAAGGTGAAAAAAGACGCTACAATCATTTTTTTAGATACAGAACTACATTTTAAAGAAACCTATGAGTTGATAGCTAAGGTTAGAGTGAGGTACCCTTCCTTAGATATACGTTTGATAAAACCCGAAGTGACCGTAGAAAAACAAAACGAATTGTACGGAAATGAACTCTGGAAGTCAGCTCCTGACCAATGCTGTAACATTCGTAAGTTAAAACCGTTGGCAAATGAATTAACTAAATTCCAAGCTTGGATATCGGGATTAAGAAGGGAACAGTCCAAAACCAGGGCTTATGTAGAATTTGTAAATAGAGATAACCGATTTCACTCAATTAAGGTTTGTCCTTTAATACATTGGACCTCTGAAGAAATTTGGTTATATATAAAATTACATAAGTTACCTTACAATAACCTACATGACCGTGGATATCCAAGTATAGGTTGTGAAAATTGTACAGTGCCAGTTGCTGAAGGAGAAGATCCACGCAAAGGTCGTTGGGCCAACTCGTCAAAGACAGAGTGTGGCTTACATCAGTGATTGTGAGTTAGTAAGTGCAAGGCATTATTTTATTTTGGGGGGATAATCGTGAGTTTAAGTATTCCACATGGTGGGTTATTAATTAATCGTTTTAATGACGAATATCAATTTTCACATTTAGATAGCGAGGTTGAACTAGACGATTTTGCACTATCCGATCTAGCACTAATTGCTAATGGTGCATTTAGTCCGTTAACAGGTTTTCTTGGTAAGCTCGATTATGAATCTGTTGTGAATAAGATGCGTTTAACAGATGGGACGGTTTGGAGCATTCCAATCACACTACCTGTAACAGAAGCAAAAGCAAATCTTTTAACAATTGGTCAGAAAGTGAAACTGGCTGCGAATGGCAAGACTTATGGAGTACTTGAGTTAGATGAAATATATGTTCCAGATAAACGTATCGAAGCCGAAATGGTCTATGGCACTACGGACATGGAGCATCCTGGTGTTAAGAAACTTTTTGAACGTCCAAATGTCTACTTAGGTGGCGCTATTATTCTTGTAAAAAAGATCGTAGCTGATCGTTTTCAAGAGTTTTATTTGGATCCTACAGAAACTAGGGAAAAATTTCAGACGTTGAACTGGAAGAAGGTTGTTGGTTTTCAAACGAGAAATCCTGTTCACCGCGCTCATGAATATATTCAGAAATCTGCGCTAGAAATTGTTGATGGCTTATTTTTAAATCCATTGGTCGGTGAAACCAAATCAGATGATATTCCAGCTGATGTTCGGATGGAAAGCTATCAAGTATTACTAGACCATTATTACCCTAAAAACCGAGTATTCTTAGCGGTATTCCCTGCGGCAATGCGCTATGCTGGGCCACGTGAAGCGATTTTTCACGCGATGGTAAGGAAGAATTACGGTTGTACCCATTTTATTGTTGGGCGTGACCATGCTGGTGTTGGTAATTATTACGGAACCTATGATGCACAGTTAATTTTTAACCAGTTTTCTGAAAAAGAGCTAGGAATTACGCCATTATTTTTTGAGCATAGCTTTTACTGCAAAAAATGTGGCAATATGGCTAGTACGAAAACGTGTCCACATCCGAGTGAGGATCATGTTATCCTTTCCGGTACTAAGGTGCGGGAAATGTTAAAAAACGGAACCATACCACCTGTTGAATTTAGTAGAAAAGAAGTTGTTGAAGTCTTAATTCGCGGCTTAGCAGAAAAGGAAGCTTTGTTAAAGTAATCATTGAAAAGTCCCATATGAAAGGGAGAGGAAGATGGTATTAATCATCATAGCGTTTTTAATAGCTTTCTTTTTTGCTATGAATATTGGAGCGAGTGGGACAGCGGCAGCGATGGGCCCGGCCTATGGGAGTGGAGCGGTAAAAAAGAAAAGGAATGCAATGATTATAGTTGCCATCTTTGCATTTTTAGGAGCTTTGGCTGGTGGAGAAGTTGTTCGGACCATAGGCGGTGGAATTATCCCGGCTGAAATCATTAATGTAGAAGTCACGGTTATTATCCTAGCAGCAGCATGTGTAACTCTCTTTATAGCCAATTTGTTAGGGATTCCTTTATCTACTAGTGAAGTTGTCGTAGGTTCATTAGTTGGAGCGGGAATTGCCTATCAAGCCATTTATTTTGACCGGCTCATCATAATTGTATCGTTTTGGATAGTTGTACCAATTATTGCGTTTGTTTTGGCCGTCATTGCAGGCCAATGGATTAAGTTTTTAGAAAAACGGTTTCCGGGACTTAGAGATAACGGGAAGTGGCATAAATGGTTAGTGTTCCTGTTGATACTTTCTGGTGGTCTTGAAGCATATGCGGCTGGGATGAATAATGTGGCAAATGCAGTCGGCCCCTTAGTAGGAGCAGGTTTAATGGAAGTTAGTACTGCTGTCATTGTGGGAGGGTTATTTGTGTCGTTAGGAGCTGTTGTGCTTGGAGGAAAAGTCCTTGAGACAAACGGTAAAAAGATTACTCGGATCACGCTTTTGCAAGGAAGTGCAGTTTCTATAACCGGTGGTACTCTTGTTATCATTGCATCGCTCTTTGGTTTACCAGTTCCATTAACTCAGGTTACGACATCAGCAATCGTTGGTATTGGTGCAGTAAACACAGGATTTAAAGTACTGCAAAAAGATATTATCAAAAAGATCGCTATGGTTTGGATCGTTTCTCCTGTCTTTTCATTAGTTCTTTGTTACGGTTTCATTACGCTATTTCTAAAAGCTGACTTTTACACTAGCTTTGTCATTATTGGGGTTTTTGTTGCTACCATCGGGTCTGTCAAATTGGCTGGTGCCACAAGAAGAGAGCAAAGCGCCATTCATGACCAAGGTGGCGGAATTTAATTTTTTTGAAAAGTGGGGAAGTAAAATGTCGGAACATATTGTTTGGCACGAAATGACCATTTCTAAGTTGGATAGACAGAGTAAAAAAGGACATAAAAGTTGTATTTTATGGTTTACTGGCCTTTCTGGATCTGGGAAATCAACGCTTGCCAATGCTGTTGAAAGAGAATTGTATTTGAGAAATGCTCATAGCTATGTATTAGATGGTGATAATATTCGCCATGGATTAAATAAAGGGTTAGGATTTTCAGAAGAAGACCGAAAAGAAAATATTCGTAGAATAGGCGAAGTTTCACGCTTGTTTCTTGATGCAGGTGTAATTACCTTGACAGCATTTATCTCACCTTTTCGAAGTGATCGGGATTTGGTTAGAAAACTCGTAGAAGAAAATGAATTTATCGAGATTTTTGTTGATGCTCCAATTGAGACATGTGAAAAACGTGACCCAAAAGGTCTCTACGAGAAAGCGAGAGCTGGTATTATTTCAAACTTTACAGGAATTAGTTCTCCTTATGAAGAGCCTGAAAATCCAGAACTAGTGATTCGTACTGATCAACTAACTGTAGAGGAAAGTGTTGCAAAAGTAATTAACTATCTTGAGGAAAAACAAATCATCTAGTTGTGAATGAATAACTCATAAGACAATCTGCATTGACCATATGTATTAGAAAAAGCAATGAGGTGAGTGTATGGTAAAAGGCGTTGATTGGCAATTCATTGCCTTTGTCGGTGTATCACTGCTACAGGATTACATTACGTATCTTCATTTACCTAAAGTGTACTATTGGAACAATGAGTGTTAAGAGTTAAATAAAGGGCAAAAGACATTCTTGGTCCAAGAATGTCTTTTGTTTTGCTTATATTTTTTATTTCAAAAAGCCGCTAAACATTTTCACCATGGGGCTTACTTGGTTTACTAGCCCCATAACGGTTTGAACACCGCCACCAATCTTTTGAAAGTCTATTTGTCCCTGTTCGTTTCGTAAAAAAGAAAGCTTCGGTTGCTGCTGTGGGACTTGCTGTTGATGAGTAGCAAATGGTTGAGGGTTTTGATAATACGCCATCGGGATTTGCTGTTGTGAATATATCCCTGATTGTACTGTCTGCCTAGAACTCCCAAAAAGTCCCCTTCTTTGTGGTTGCATATGAAATGGCTGTTGTTGCGGATGATAATAGGAATACGGTTGGTGTAGGGTTCTTCCTCGTTGTGGAAACATCGGTTAATCTCCTTTCTAGTAACCTTTTTCACTTACTATTTAACCTATGAAAAAGTAGTAATCGTGACACGGTTTATTTACTATTTTTGAGTAAACCCGCTTTTTCCCATAGTTACTCGCCTTTTTCAAGGAAAGTTAACTATTAGTCCAAACAGATATTGGTCTTATACATACACTAATTAGGGAAAAGGAGGTTTTAAGATGAGTAATTATCATCTTTGTTGTCAACACAGAGGCAAGGTTGTTCACATTTACGAGAAAAGTGGAAAAGTACACTATGGAAAAATTGTTGATGTTGATAGAGAATATGTTTGGATTGACCCAAGAGTAAGTGGTGGGCCGAGTGGGTTTAGGTACGGCTATCCTGGTTATGGTGCATACGGTGGTTTTGGAGGTTACGGTGGAGGTTTTGTTCCAGTAGCCTTAGCTGCAGTCGGTGGTTTAGCCCTTGGAGCAGCGTTTTTCTGGTAGATTATTAGTGGGTTGTCTCCCTAGAGGAGGCAACCCTTTTATGTGGCTCATAATGAAAGGGTACGTCAATGACGTACCCCTTTTACTTTTATTTATTAGTATAACCAAGAAGCTCCGATAATCACCAATAAAATAAATAGAACTAGGATTAACGCAAAACCTCCTGCAAAGCCAGTAGTTGGTGCTGCACCTGTTACACATCCTGCCATGAAGAAAACCTCCTTTAATTTTTGGTACAGTTTAACTTATGCACTTAGTATGATTATGTTAATGATATACATGAATTTAGGCGTTCATCCAATATAGTCTACTTATTTACTATGTTATTTGCGAAAATGATCCCATAATAGTCAAATATCCATAAGTAAAAGAGGATTATCGAAAAAGAAACTAATAATGCTTGTAGTTGTTTTGATTGAGCTAATCTTAGAACTGTATACATTGTGAAATAAAAAAAGAAAGTCCAACCTATGTTCCAGCCGTTCGTGTAGTTAAAAAAACCCATTTCTTTAGCGAAATATTCAATTACGACAGAGATAATACTCCATTTTAGAATGTATGAGGTTTTCTTCTCAGCAGGGAAGTAACTGATAAAAAGAATCGTCCAACATGGAAAAAGGATAAAAGTATAAATGGTTTCAGTTAAGAATTCATTCACTATGGGCCTTGCTATTTCCCATAACCAGCGATCGGTAGTATGGCAAAGAAGTTGGTAATAGAGGTTAAAGACGGCGAAAAAAAGCGACGGAATAAAAGCATCCCTCCAATTTTTCCATTTTTTTGTAATGAGAACTCCTAAAAGCATGCCAAAAGTAATACTATAATGAAACAATATAAGTCCTCCCTGCTTAAACAAAATCAACCAGTTTAGACTTATATTGCCCTCTTTTTTTAGGAATATTGAGCCAACAAATAATTAGGTCCGCTTGCCTAGATACCTAACAGGTGTAGACTATTCAGGATATTTTCACGTCGAAACAAAAACTCTCCTACCAACCACAAAAGTATAACAGTTGTAATTAATGCCCATGCAACGGCACGTTTCCTAGAAGAAGCAATTCCTTTAATTGCTCGAAATCTAGGAGCGAATTGATATAAAAACCCGACAATGATAAATGAGAGAAGGGGAACTCCAAGAACTGTTAGACTATGTATCGAGCGAATATGATACATTAGGTTTTGAATTTCTTGTCTGTTCTCTTCTGTAATTTTATAGTCCAATCTTTCCTTTTGAAAAACTCCGTGCTCAATTGTCAAACTTTCTTCAGTTACTTCGTACATATAGTTACTTGGAAATATATTAAAGAGTACGATTGGTATATAAAGAACCACCAAGATTACAAAATAAGTTATTCCAATGTTTAGCCAAATACGATAATCTTCTTTCAAATAGATCACTTCCCAAAAATTATATATAGAACCCCGAGTTGGTTCTTCATAAAAGAATACCATTTTTTAAACTTAAATGCTTCTTTGCTACAAATCCATATGAATTGTTATAGAAAGATGGTGTGGTGAGCAAGCTTCCAATTTGTTAAGTCGGTTATTTTTGTTGTATAAGGGAGTTACAAAAAAACACAGGGCTGAAGGGGAAGCAAGATATGAATATTGATTTTTTGCCGGAACGGGATCAAAAGACATACATGGAATTGACGAGGTTGCCATTGGAGGAAAAACGTTTGTTATGGCGATTAATTCAACAAACGAGTAAGGACGGTTACGTCCTTACTCGTTATGAGACTGAAAAAATGAAGCTACTTGAAACGAAAGGACTAATTCAAAAAAATAAGTTCTTCCGTGGAACAGGATACTCTTTTTTTGTTTTGCCTTTTGCTCAGCAGCTTTTAAAAGAACTACGAAAAAAAGTGAAGCGATGAATGCAAACTATTAATTGCCTGTACTAGTAAATGCACGGATTCCTCGGTTCCAAAATGCATAAGCAATCGCACAGGACAGTATCGCAACAAGAGGTGTCCATAAAGCAAAAGTATGATACCCGGAGTGTTCAATAAAATAGGCGGCTGGATAAAATGCCGTAAAGCCATAAGGAATAATCCAAGTTAGCAAAAAGGCAATACTTTTATGGTAAATGGTCAAAGGATAACGCGTAAATTCACTTAAGTTAAACGTTGCCCATACGATTGGCAAGCTATCTACCATCCAAAAAGAAAATGTAATAAAAAAGAGATTAACTGCTACGAAAATAAATCCACTGGAAATTATTAAAATCGTTAAAATAACGATATCCATTACTGACCATTGTAAACCAAGTTGAATAATAGAAGTACTTAAAACAATCATGCCGATTACGAGTTGACCAAATCCATCCTGTTGAACCCTTTCTGCACATACTTGAAACAGAGGGTTGACTGGGCGAATAAGAAGGCGATCAAAGTTGCCATTCTTTATATATTGCCAACCTAATGTCCATAAATTATCAAAGAAAATATGGTGGATTGATCGACCAGTCATTGCTATTCCATAAATAAATAGTATTTCATAAAAGCCCCAGCCATTAATATCATCTATGTGTTGAAAGACGACTCCGACAAAGAAAATCGCAGTGAATTGTTGTAAGATGACGGATCCCATTCCGATAAAGAAGTCACCGCGATATTCCATCATCACCTTGACGTGATTTTTAAAATAAAGCCAATATAGCTTCATGTATCTAGTAAGCAAAGAATTCACTTCCTCTTTAGAAATAGTCTAGCCTCCGAAAATTGTCACTTTTCGAACTGCTAGAGCCCAGATAATTCGAACAATCGCAAAGATTGTAACAAGCCATCCCAACTGTATAATGATCGCGATATAAGCATCAAAACCTGTAATCGCTCCTGTATAAATAGAAACTGGTACGAAAACCATGGATTGAAAGGGGAGGTATTGACTTAATGTCTGGAACCAAAGTGGAAATAAGGAAATTGGAACTAAGGCTCCTGAAAAAAATCGAATAATTGCCTCCTTAAAAACACGTAAGCCCCAAATATTAATCGTCCAAAAAGCAATAACTCCAATGATTAAATCAATTTGAGCACCTAGTAAAACACCGAGGATAGCACTAATAATAAATAGAACCCAATTTTCAAGAGTAGTAGGAATGTAAATGCCTATGAAAAAAATCGCGATCATAAACATCGGAAAAGCACTTCGGATAGAGCTTGACAACTTAAAACCTAAATCCATAGCAACTAGTTTATTGAGCAAATGATAAGGACGCATGAGCTCAATAGCGATATTACCCTCGCGTATATCCTCGGCAAGCTGATTTCCTACGCCGGACACATATTCAGACATGAGCATGGCGATTACCATGTAGGTAAGCATCATTTCAAGTGGCATATCAGCAATTGTTGTGCGATTGTCATAGACTGCATGCCAAAAGTAATACAAGATAAGTAGCTGTACGATAGTGGCAAAGGTACCGGCCCAATACCAAGCAGCGTATGCGGTTTCAACCTTCATCGAAGCTTTCATAAACTCCAAGTATTTACGCATGTTTAAAGCCCCCGATTAAAAATTTCTTCAACAAGAGTTTCAATTTTAGGGTCAGCTATTGTTAAATCACGAATATCATATTCATTCATCATCGTTGCAATAATTGAAGCGCTAGACATCTCCTTGCTTGTTATCGCTAACGTAACCTTTCGATGCTCTTGGTCATAACTAGCAATCTCTGCAAAACCTAGTAATTGATCTGGTAGATGAATCGTTGCCTCTTTTTCTAATTCAAAGTGAATTAGTCGCTTATGGCCAAATTGTTCTTGAATAGATTGGATGTTGCCGTCATAAATAATCGTACCTTCATTAATTATGATAATTCGATTACAAATTTCCTCGATATCTTGCATATCATGTGTGGTCAAAATGACAGTTGTGCCCCACATCTTGTTCATTTGTTTAATAAACTGACGAATTTTTACTTTAACCGCTACATCTAGGCCGATTGTAGGTTCATCTAGGTAAACTACCTTTGGCCGGTGCAAAAAGGCAGCGGCTAGTTCACAACGCATTTTCTGTCCTAATGAGAGCTGCCTGACAGGGATAGCTAATAATGGCTTAAGATTTAATACATCTGTAAACAAAGCTAACGTTTCTTGATATTGTTGTTCGGGGACTTCGTAAATATGGCGAAGTAGATCATATGACTCTCGTACTGGGATATCCCAAAACAACTGAGTACGTTGTCCGAAAACAGCGCCAATATTTTGAGCATTCTTTTGTCTTTCTTTATAGGGGACAATTCCGTTCACTGTTATCTCACCATCTGTAGGTGTTAAAATGCCGCATAGCATTTTGATGGTGGTAGATTTACCTGCACCATTCGCGCCAATGTAGCCGACCATTTCTCCTTGTTTAATCGTAAAGTTAATGTTTTTAACGGCGTGTTTTGTGAGGTATTTACGTTTTAGTAATGCTTTCATTGCACCTTTTAGTCCTGGGTCACGTTCAACAATTTGATAATTTTTTGATAAAGCTTTTACCTGAATCATTGTTTTTCCTCTTTCCATGAAAATTGATCAAAAAAAGCCACAGGTATATACCTATGGCATGAAATATTCAATAAAAAATGCCACAGACAATACGCTCGTCTGTGGCAAGAATCCGTTTATAAATAACTGAATATTCTTACTTGAACCGAACGATTTTGGAGTTATTTAGTTTAGGTAAAATTGATAAATACTTCATTTCGTTCAGCTCCTTTCAAAAAAATATGGTTATTGAGGAAATTATATCCACGAGAAAAGTTTTTGTAAACAACTATTTTCTTTTTTTTTGGTTACTTTGAATAAATAATCTCTTTAAATTTTTTCCCTATTGAGAACATACAGAAATATAAACTAAACCAACCAAAATAAGGGAGTGAGTTTTTGAGAATGGTTAATTTTTGTAGCAAATAATTGAAACCTAAGCTGAGAGCTAAAAAGGTTCCTTTACGATCTTTTCGTATAGTGACAGAAATGAAAAGCGAAATTACGATGGAATAGAGTGGCGAGATAACAAAGTGTTGTTGTATAGATGTTTGTTGTCTAAGACCGAATCTAATCCTCCTGAAAAACGCCAACAAATAAAGGATATTTGCATGAACTACAATGACAGTATTAAATAGCGTAGTAAATAATACGACTCGATTTTTTGTATCTAGTTTCTTTTGCCAGTAGTCACTTACTGAGAAGTAAAGGGGAATGAGTGTAGCTGTGAAAAGTGACTTCCACCAATATGGCTTGAAAATATCCAGTTTAATGAACAACCGCTCAATAAAAAAGAAGTAAAGCGTAAAGAAAACCCGCACCATCCAGCCTAATTGAAAGCTAGTGATGAAAACTGCGGTCATAGGAACGAATACAGCTTGAGACATAATAGCACCAATGGTATTGTCGAAGCTACTGTTTTTAAAAAATCTTGGTTGATATCTATAGGATTTAAAAATTGTGAATACGATATATTCGAAAAAATAAGCAAAGCTAATATTGTTAAATAGCATAACTAGAACTTTTTTACGGTCGTTACTTTTGTAAAAGGTAACTAGTAGCAGACTAGTGTGAATGATAAGTAACACTAGAAAAGGTAGTGAATTAACTCTGTTTTTAAGCAAGGCAACAACAACCTTCTTCATGAATAGTTTCTAGTGATAGTATCTTATTCAATCACAAAATTTATTTATTATTCCTTATCCATTCAAACATTTTTATTATTGCTTGATTGTGTATTGCTAGCGGTAGATGGTGTCCCATGTTCTCATATAAGTGAAAAGTCACATTTTTGGCATCGTTTTTTAATCTGTTATACATATTAGTACCATGACTAACGTGTACTTGACGGTCATCTGAACCATGCATAATTAGTACAGGGCAATGAATTTTTTCCGTCTGCAAAAGTGGAGAGCGAAGTATATATGCTTCAGAGTGTTTGTTTGGGTTTCCAACGACTCGTTTCAACATTTTTCGTAAATCGACTCGCTCTTCATAAGTTTGCTTCAGATCCGAAACACCACCCCAAAGAACCAATTTGTTGATTGACGGATATTTTGTAGCAGTTCTCGTTGCGTTGATTGATCCGCGAGAAAACCCCATAATCGAGATTTCATCAGCTTTAATGAAAGGCATTGATTGTAAAATGCGGAATGCAGCATGAACATCTTCTTCATCTGCACCACCAAACTCATCTCTCCCCTCCCCACCTTCATGGCCACGATAACAAGGGGCAAAAACAATATACCCCTGATTTGCAAATGCCTCAACCCAACTAGGTTTGACACGACCGAAGTGTCCAATCCCACCCCGACAATAGATAAAACCAGGGAGTTGTAGATCTTCTAATTCGTATTTCTTTTTAACAATGGATATAGCAACTTCTTTTGCCTCTACTATAGGGAAGTACTTCTTTAATAACGGGATTGTTATATTAATGTCATTTGGAAAGCCAAGGTATCCCATAACGTTTAAACGATCAGCTAAGTAAGTAATTTTAAAAATCATGAGTTATAACTCCTTATCGATCTTTCGGAAGTCAAAGTAAAAAAATGTAATTATTATTGTACACGGAGGTTTAATATTTTGCCAACTAAGGATACTAAAAAGGAAAAGAAGAGTGTTGAGGAAGGTAGCGACTAAAATGATTTTACATGTAGAGGAAGCTTAGACTACGGTAGTGCTTTACTTATAGGGGGCAATTTGAGTTTGTAATGATTATTCGGTAAAATTTAGGAGGTTATTATTTGCTCATGGAACATAGTCGATTTTTAGAAGAGGAGGCAGTAGCACTTATTCTATTCACAAGTGCTTGTCCGATAAATTCTCCTCCTGGAAAAGCTAGAAGGGGGAGTAGTTTTTGAATGAGTCAAAATTAAAATACAATTATGAAGCTTTGTTTTGGAGCATCGCGCTTCCTGGATTTGGTCAATTCGTAAATAAGAAGACACTGAAAGGTATTGTATTTATATTCTTAGAATTCTTAGTTAATGTGATGAGTAACTTCAACTTAGCAATTGTGGCATCGTTCAACGGAAATATCCATGAAGCAATCTCCATAACAAATTATCAATGGCTAATGTTTTATCCGTGTCTATATATGTACTCATTATGGGATGCGTTTCGCGATTCTAACAAAGTGATTAGCCCACTACTGTATTTGCCATATGCCTTTGGTGCTTTTTTTGTTACAATTGGCCTTATTTACTCAGTGAGAATAACGTTTTTTGGGGTATTGATAGGACCGGTTTTTTTGCCAATGCTATTTTTAATTCCTGGATTAATCGTTGGCTTTATGATTCGAAAAATAATTTTCCTAATCAAATATTAATAAAGAAAACAAATTTTTGTTTCAAAACTTTGGTTTTTCTAAGGAAGTATAAGACTAACAAAATTCTCAACATAACGATCACCTCTTTAGTATCTATGAATAGGTATGCTTGACCAATACGTTTTTTTTTTAGCCTTTTAAAAAGTCCGTGAAGATTTACTATTGTATAATATTCCAATATCAGCTATAATTTGGGTGTAATTTAATCTAAAAGTTATAAGGAGTAAGCCGATGCGTAAATAAGTTCTTAGCGAAATCTAAATCAATTGCAGAGTGTATAGTAACGCAGCCTTAAATAACCTAGGTTTGTGTCTTCTTTATGCTACCCTCGTGCAATAGGCTAAGAACAAAATTTAACGTCTAACAGATAGCGCGGATGCGTTTTCTTTGGGTACCCTTAAACCATAACTGGTAAATAGGTCGTTAATGGATGTTCGTGTTCATAAACGGCTTTTTTTGTGCGTTGGTATGTACTTTTTATTACGTAGATTAAATTAGAGGTGATTGTATGACATTATTAGTGAGTTGTAAAAAAATAAGAAAAGATTATATGGATCAAACCATTTTACAAGAGATAACATTTGATATTGGTATAGGGGAAAGACTTGGTCTTGTTGGCAAAAACGGTTCTGGAAAATCAACTTTGGCAAACGTACTTAACGGAGCGTTGAAACCAGACGAAGGGAGTGTCACGTGGTATCAATCAAATGTGAAAGTTGGATATCTTAAGCAATCTGTAAATTATTCTTCGTCAACTTTAAACGATTATCTAAAAAATAAGGTAGAAATGCAGGATTTCTTGAAAACAAGCAGTTTGTTAGGAGTTAAAAAGGTAAATGAGTGGGAGAGTGAACGGTTCGACAGTTTGAGTGGTGGAGAAAAGACGAAATTAGCATTAGCTAATGTTTGGGCAGAGTTTCCTTCTTTTTTAATCCTAGATGAACCGACCAATCACCTAGACTATGAAGGGACCCAATGGTTGATAGAAAAAATTAAGAGTTACCCTGGTACGATGCTAATTATCTCCCATGATCGTTATTTTCTAGATCAAACGGTAACCAAAATAATCGAATTAGAAGATGGGAAAATACAAGAATACAAAGGTAACTATAGTTTTTACCGAGAAGAGAAGCAACGCAGATATAATAGTCAGATGCATGCATATGAAGGACAACAGAAAACGAAAGACCGTATTAATAACCAGATCAAACAATTAAAGAACTGGTCAAACAAAGCTCATCAAGAATCGACTACGAAAGGATTGAAATCAGGGACTAAAATTGGGGCGAAAGAGTATTTTCGAGTAAAGGCAAAAAAGAAAGATCAGCAAATTAAATCCAGAATTAAACGACTTGAGAGAATCGACGTCGAAGGGATTAAAAAACCAAAAGCTGAAGAGGCTATCCACTTTCTTTTTCAGGAAAGCGAAAAAAAGGGTAGATTAATTTTAGAAGCTAAAAATCTACAGAAGAGCTTTACGAACCGAACACTTTTCAGTAAGAGTGCTTTTATTATTCAAAGAGGCGAACGAATCGGCCTTTTTGGAAATAACGGTACAGGGAAGTCTACGTTTATTAAAGGGTTGTTAGGTGAGATACCACTAGAGGGTTCTTTGTATGTCACGCCTTCTGTAAATATTGGTTACCTTAGTCAGGATGTTCTTGATTTAGATGAAAGTTTCTATGTATTAGACCTATTTGACATTAATAACCGAAGAGAGGAAGGGGCAATAAGGACGATGCTAGCCAATCTGGGTATCGATGACAAACTAGTAATGAAAAAAATCGGTTGCTTAAGTCTTGGTGAACGAACGAAGGTGAAAATTGCAAGGTTATTGTTGGGGAACTACGATTTATTAATATTAGATGAGCCGACTAACCACCTAGACTTGCATGCACGTGAACAACTAGAAGAGGCGTTATCTAACTATAATCGCACACTGATGTTAATTACTCATGACCGTTATCTTCTCGAAAAAACGTGTGATCGTTTATTGCTCTTTGGGGATGAAACTATTCAAAAAGTAGAGTACGGATTATCAGGATTGCTAAATCGAAACAAACAAGGGCAAAATGATGAGACAGTGGAAAAACTGATGATTGAGAATGAAATTGCTTTTGTTCTTGGGGAGTTAAGTAAATATGTGCCAAGTGACCTTGAGTACAAACAGTTAGAAGAACAGTTTCAAAAACTCCTTGATAGGAAAAAACAGTTGAAATAACAAAATATACGAAGAGCCCCTTGAGACTATCAAGAGGCTCTTTTTACTGGTTGTTTGAAGTGTTTTATCTTACTTGTTAATGCAGTAATTCGTTTAATTCAAAGATGTGTTGACGATCGTGATCAAGTATTTCTTCTATCAGTTGGCGACTCTCTGGGTCTAGGTCTCCTCTAACTATTTTCTCGGAGGCTGCGATCCCCATGGCCTCTCCTTTTAGCGCACCTTGAATTAATCCTTCCGATGTGTCAGGCAAGTTAAGTTGATTGATAAAACCTTGTACTGACTTGACTACTCCTTCATCATCTACCGGGGTACCACCAAGGTCTTGGATTCTAGTCGCCACTCTCATTGCATGTTGCTTATGACCCTGTTGAATTGTTTGAAACTGTTCCTTTATCCGCTCATCTTCTAGCTTTTCAATATAGTGCTCATACGAGTTTATTCCCATATACTGTCCCTTCAAAAACTCGTTTAACTCTCTAATTACAGTGTTTTCCATCTGTTTATCACCTCTTCCTTATTGTCTGCTCTAGATAGCTAGCTTATCCTAACTGCCAGTTTGAAAAGATATTAAAAAAAGTACTTGCCAAATGTATCAAACAGGATATAATAAAACTGTACTATTTACAGTAATACACATAATACACGCGACACACAAAGGAATGAATGTACATCACCGAACATTTCGTTTCGAGAGGAGGACAACAATGTTTCAATTAGATTTACGTAGCAGAGTTCCGATATACGAGCAATTGGTTGAAAAGTTGAAAGAGCTTATTATTCATGAAGTTTTTCAAAAAGATGAGCAACTCCCATCTGTAAGAGCCCTTGCAGCTGAATTAACAATCAATCCAAATACGATTCAGAAGGCATATAGGGAACTAGAGCATCAAGGTTATATCTATTCAATTCCTGGTAAAGGGAAATTTGTTTCGCCACAAGCACACGCGACGAATAATGAGAAGGTGAAGAAGATGAAAAAAGACTTAATTAAGCTTATTTCAGAGGCTTTATATTTAGGGATAGAAAAAGAAGAAATCTTAACGATTATTAGTGAAGCAGAACTAAATGTGAAAGGAGGAGAAAGTAATGATTCAAATTCGTAATCTCAACAAGAGGTTTGACGGAATTGATGCTGTAAAGAATATAGACTTAACCATTGATAGAGGATCAATCTACGGACTACTTGGATCAAACGGAGCAGGTAAAACAACGTTATTGAAGATGATCGGTGGGATCTACAAACAAGATCGAGGTGAGCTATTAGTTAACGGTGAAACGATATTTGAAAATATAGAGTTAAAAAGTAAAACAATTACTTTAACGGATTCGCTTTATTTCTTCCCGCAAACATCCGTTAGGCAAATGGCTAACTTCTACCAAAGTGTATACCCACATTGGAATGAAAATCGCTTTCAAGAATTGGCTAAGGTTTTTCCGATCCAAGTTAACAAAAAAATTCACCGTATGTCTAAAGGAATGCAACGTCAAGTCGCATTTTGGCTATCCTTATCAACCATGCCAGAATTGTTAATCTTAGATGAACCGTTTGATGGTTTGGATGCGGTAATGAGACAAAAAGTGAAAAATCTACTTGTTCAAGATGTTGCCGAACGTGAGCTTACCATCCTAATCTCCTCTCATAATTTAAGGGAAGTAGAAGATTTGTGTGATCACATTGGTATTCTTCATCACGGTGAGATCATGATTCAAAAGGATTTAGATGATTTGAAATCAGACCTCCATAAAATTCAAGTGGCATTTAAAGGTGAAGTACCTGAAACATTCTTGAGGGGAATGGAAGTGCTATATAAGGAAGAGCGGGGGAGTGTCCGGATGTATATCGTAAGAGGAAAAGAAGACGATATCTCGGCTCACGTTCATGGGGAAAAGCCAGTTTTATTTGACATTTTGCCACTTACGTTAGAGGAGATTTTCATTTACGAAATGAGGGATGTTGGCTATGCAATTGAAAACGTTATTGTATAATCGAGGTATTTTCATACAGAGCTTGAGAAATGTAGGCTGGATAGGGATTATCTACCTCCTCTGTTTGTGGTTTGCGGTACCCTTGCAAATATTAATGATTACAAGTAACTATAGGGATTATCGAACACACTATGCGTTTACCACAGGAAATTTATTTAGCTTTATGGATGCTTTTCAACTAATCCTTATCTTTACTGTCCCTATTTTACTTGCAATTTTCCTATTCCGTTACTTGCATGTGAAACTAACTGCTGACTATATTCATAGTCTTCCAATTAAACGTGGAGCACTATACTTTCAAAATGTACTGTTCGGTTTCATTGTTTTAGCACTCCCTGTAATCATTACAGGTATTAGTTTGCTTTTACTAAGTGGCATTGTTGATGCGCCACAATTACTAACTATCTCAATTATCGCTGAATGGGTTGGCACAACAATTTTACTCTCTGTTTTTGTTTTTGCAGCAGCTGTTTTTGTTGGTATGTTCACAGGGATTTCTGTTTTTCATGGAATTCTAACTTACATTTTATTTGTCTTTCCTGTAGGTATAACAGTACTGTTCTTTATGAATATTAAATATTTCCTACAAGGTTTTGCTGTTGATTATTATCTTAATAATAAATTGGATCATTTAGTTCCGTTCGTAAGAGCCACCAACCTTACCCGCCAAGGGCTATCAAGCAAGGAAGTGATGTTCTTTTTAGTGGCAACCGTTCTAGCACTTGCGATTGGATATTTTGCCTACCAAAAACGAAAAGTTGAGACAGCTACACAGGCCATTGCATTCCGTTCATTACAACCTGTTTTTTTGTACGGTGTAACTACTTGTGCAATGCTGTTAGGAGGAATGTATTTTGGGGAAACTCAAGGAACATTCGGCTGGCAATTATTCGGATATGTTAGTGCATCAATTATTGGTTATTTTATCGCACAAATGATTTTAGAAAAATCTTGGCGTGTGTTAACGAAATGGAAGGGTTATAGTCTTTTTGTAGTAGTCATGTTAGCAATTGCTTTACTTGTCAGATTTGATGTTACTGGTTATGTCAATCGCGTTCCAGCCGTAGATAATATCGAACGTGTGTATTTTGGCGAAAGTATTTATATGATGGATGAGAGTCGTATTTATTATGACAATTTAGAAAGGGAACACGCTTCACGTTATTTTTATCAAGATAAAACGAGCATACAGAACATCCGTGAAATTCACAAAGAAGTAATTAGAGATTACAGTAGTTTCGGACAATTTTCGGGGTATTATCGTCAGGTGGTATTTGGTTACGAGCTGAAGAGTGGAAAGAAAATTGTTAGGCATTACTATGTTCCAAATAGTTTTTATGAAGAGCCAGGTGCCCTATACAGGTCTTTAGTTGAAACAAAGGAACATAGATGGAATGTTCATGGTGTCCTTCGTATTGAGGATGCAACACAGATTGACAAAATTACGTTTGTCTCTAATCGTGGGAATAAAGAACTAACTATTACGGATCGTGAAGATATTAATAGCTTCCACAAAACGTTACAAACCGAGCTAGAAATTGAGACAGCTGATGAATTAATTTCGAGAAATAGTTGGGCAAGGGTTGAGTATCTAATGAAAGATAATCAAAGAGCATATTCTTCATGGAGTATGCACCACGAGTCGATTGAAGCGTGGTTAGAGGAAAGAGACTTACTACAAAAAGCCCGACTCACTGCAGAAGATATTGCTTATGCTGTTATTATCAAACGGGACAGAGAATATCTATATGAATATATGCATAACGAGGAAACGATGCGAGAGTTTAAAAATAGAACTGATGCGCTAAGAATTGAACGTAACAGTGAAATTGAGGAATGCCTACGATCGTCTAGTTGGGACGACCGTAGTGAATACGTTATTGCTTATTATCCTACAAATGAATCTACGTCACCAATCTTTGAGACAATTTCATTATCTAATGCACCAAGTTTTATTAAAGAAAAATTAAATTAAAAAGTAATCATTGACGCTAGGGAAATCTAGCGTCTTCTTTTGATTGGTGATATTATTAGCCCTGTATACCCCTAATCTGAATTAACCTTAGGAAGGAAAGATTATGAAAAATGACGGCAGAACAATTTTACAAAAATAAGTATGGGGTAATTTTTGCGGCTGTCCTTTGTACAGCTTTATGGGGAAGTGCCTTTCCTGTTATCAAGCTAAGTTATGAAGCACTGCAAATTCAACAGGGGGAAATCGGTCAACAAATACTATTTGCTGGTTATCGGTTTTTTCTAGCTGCTTTATTGATTATGTTATTTATGCTTAGCTTTAAAAAGGGTATCGGCTATGAAAAAGGAACGTTTAAACCTTTATTAAAAATCGGCTTTTTTCAAACGTTCTTTCAATACTTATTGTTTTATATTGGATTAAGCTACAGTACTGGGATACAAGGAGCTATCATAGCTGGAACAATATCGTTTTTTCAAATTATTTTCGCTCACTATATGTATGAAAATGATAAGATTTCATTTCGGAAAACCATGGGTCTCTTAGTTGGCTTTACTGGAGTAGTTCTTGTAAACGTTACAAGAGGCACTTTTGAATTCCAGTTTGGGATTGGTGAAATTTGCTTAACGATCGCAATGATTTCTTGTGCCTACGGCAATATTCTTGCAAAAAATGGTTCTCAAAAAATGAATGTCATGTACTTGACGTCTTACCAGATGTTATTAGGTGGGTTTGGATTGTTAGTTGTAGGAAGTTTAAGCGTTGGACCTATGCCTTTTACATTTACGACATACTCATTAGGCCTCTTACTATATTTATCATTATTATCATCGATCGGTTTTGTGATTTGGAACAATGTGATGAAATATAATTATGTTGGCCATGTTTCGATGTACTTATTTCTAATACCTGTTTTTGGTGTCATATTGTCTTCTCTTTTATTAAATGAAATAATTCATATCTTTGTTGTATTAGGTCTATTATTTGTAACATCAGGGATTATTATCGTTAATCGTAATAAGGTTGAAGAATATTCGATAAGTAAAAAGACAGCTAGCTGAAATGCATGATTTAGATTCTTGTGGATAAAGTAACTTAGAGGAAAAATTCCTAACAAACAAAGGAGGTTTTACAATGAGTAACGATAGCACACATGAATTTGTCGAAAAACTACATGAAAATCAAGAAAAAGCTGAAAGAAATAAAAAACGTCAAGGTAAAGGTCACCCAAGTAAAAAGCTTCCTAATAAACAACATTAATTAGAAAGAGGCTGACTCAAAAGTTCATTGGAAAATGACTATTGAGGTTCAGCCTCTTTATTTTACATAAGAAACGTGTTTGATGTAAGTGAAATACAAAGCATTGAAGGGAACGTGTTTACAGGTGACTACCTTGCGTTCCCTTTTTGAGCACTCTCTTTTTCAAAGGCTGTTTTCGCAAAGTTTGTTGCTTTAAAATTAATAAGAATTTACTACTTATTTAGTAAATACTGCTCTTTTCTTCACAATGTTACGAAAAGAGCCTTTTCAAATTAAATAAACCCATTTCGTTGAATGTCGTTTAACGACTCCTGCATTCTCAGGTGATGAATAATCGTCATGACGATGATAATGAGACTTAAGCTAGCTGAAAGGATTGTACTGCTAATGAGTAAACGTCTTAAACTATGATTAAACATCTGATCACCACTTTTTTTAGTATAGTGTGTTTCATTTTCCTGTAAATTATTTATAGATTATAATGTTAAAGATTATGAAAAGGGAGGCTGTCGTATTGAAGAGTATTGCTGTTTTTTGTGGATCAAGTAGCGGGAAAGATCCATTATATATGGAGGTTGCTCGCGAATTAGGGAAGAAACTTGCAGAAGAGAAGATTCAGCTTATCTACGGAGGGGCTCAAGTTGGCTGTATGGGTGCTGTAGCGGATGCGGTTATAGAGCATGGAGGTAAAGCTATTGGGGTTATACCAAAGAAGTTGATGAGAGTTGAAATTGCTCACGGAAATTTAACGGAGTTACACGTTGTGGAAACGATGCATGAGCGCAAAGCAATGATGGCAGACTTAGCTGACGGGTTTATTGCAATGCCAGGTGGTTCTGGAACTCTTGAAGAGTATTTTGAAGTTTTGACGTGGGCGCAAATAGGTTACCATCAAAAGCCATGTAGTCTGTTAAACGTTAATAACTATTATACTCCGCTCCTTAGTTTATTTGATCATATGATTGAACAAGGGTTTGTTAAAGAAGAATATCGAAAGCTGATGATCATGGAAGAGGACCCCTCTTTACTATTAGATAGGTTAAAAAATTACAAGCCTGCATACATACAAAAGTGGGACTAGGGGCGCAACATAATGCGTCCCTTCTTTTGGTTACCGATTAGTAAGGATGTTCTTCTTGAACTTTAGCTTGATAACAACAATAAATTTTTCGTAAATACTTATATTAATTATTTTTTTAAAAGAATGCTTGCTTTTAAAAATCTGCTGTGATAAGATAATCTCTGTTGCTTTGAACGAGGTATTTCACCTTAGGGAAACAACAGATTAAAAATTCTTTTTAAAAAAATATTGCATTACGATACGTTATTGTGATATAATTAAATTCTTGTCGCTAATAAAACGACAAAGAATAAATTGTTCTTTGAAAACTGAACACACAGCCAAGCGAATTAAAAGAGATAGTAAATATCTCGTCAATGAATTATTATTTTTGAGCTTTTGTCAAACACTTTTATGGAGAGTTTGATCCTGGCTCAGGACGAACGCTGGCGGCGTGCCTAATACATGCAAGTCGAGCGGAGATTTAAAAGCTT
>WPCK01336987.1_pt1 | contig 60028 bp, 55 predicted proteins | sample 5399851 | NCBI WGS metagenome assembly WPCK01 (sample SAMN12869471, study PRJNA574797) | sludge metagenome | isolation source: wastewater treatment of pH11 | place: China:Beijing | collected 2019-05-20
GCGTCCCCCCCGTGGGCGGCGGGTCCACCGCAACTCCCGCGACACGCAACCGGATACGGGGTGGGGGGTAGAACCTACATGGGACGCCCCCCCACCGCTCTATTTCAGTGACAGTGCCGCATTGCTTCGATACTTCAGATCATTGCTGTCAGATCAGCAGCACCGTGCGATGTCAGTCTTGGTTCTCGTAAAGCCGAGAAGTCTCGTCTTGGATATGCGTTGCGACCTGAGCGTAACTATCGGAGTGCTCCCGGGCGTGGTGGCCGCAGAAGAGCAATTCGCCCACCGGAAGGGTCACGCGGACATAGGCGCGTGCCCCGCATCGGTCGCAACGGTCGGATGCGGTGAGTTCTACAGGTTCAATCGTCGTTGTCATCACGTTCTATCCAACCATCTATGCGCGGTTTCTATGCCAGATTTTCCGCTAGGTTCGCTGCCCGCGAAGTTTCTATGCCAGATTGTGACGTCACGGGGGCAATTAACCGGTTTGGCGAGGCGAACCCGCTAGGCTCGCACCTGTGACTATTGCGGCAGCCGATCCCACGTATTCAGCCCACCACCTCACCGTGTTGGAAGGCCTGGAGGCCGTGCGGAAGCGACCCGGAATGTACGTCGGTTCGACTGACTCGCGTGGCCTGATGCACTGCTTGTGGGAGATCATCGATAACTCTGTCGATGAAGCGCTGGCTGGCCACTGCACCCACATCGACGTCGTGTTGCACGATGACGGGTCGGTGACTGTCGCTGACGATGGTCGCGGCATTCCTGTTGACATCGAGCCCAAAACAGGGTTGAGCGGTGTCGAGGTGGTCTTCACCAAGTTGCATGCCGGTGGCAAGTTCGGCGGTGGCTCTTACACGGCATCGGGCGGTCTGCACGGTGTTGGAGCTTCGGTGGTCAACGCGCTTTCAGCACGACTCGATGTCGAAGTCGACCGTGCATCGAAGACATACCGGATGAGCTTTCACCGGGGGGAAACCGGAACATTCAATGACAAGAAGGGCGTTAGCCCTGACGCACCCTTCACACCTGCCGATAGTCCTGATATCCCGGTAGTCGGCAAGGTCAAGCGCGGTGTGACCGGCACGAGAGTGCGCTACTGGGCTGATCGGCAGATTTTCCCCGCAACAGCTGTGTTCTCCTATGAGGAACTCGTCGTGCGGGCACGTCAGACCAGCTTCCTGGTTCCCGGATTGCACATCACTATCCGCGACGAGCGTGGCGGTCCAGATGCCGTCACCTCTGAGACGTTCCATCACACCGGCGGTGCGGTGGACTTCGTCGACTTCCTGGCGCCCGATGGGGCTGTCACCTCCACATGGCACTTCACCGGTGAAGGTGAGTTCAACGAAACCGTGCCAGTACTTGACGGTAAGGGTCATCTCACCCCGCAAGAAGTGACGCGCACCTGTTATGTCGATGTCGCGCTGCGATGGGGCGTCGGATACGAGACCACGGTGCGGTCCTTTGTGAACATCATCGCCACGCCCAAGGGCGGTTCACACCTTGCTGGGTTCGAAGCGGGATTGCTCAAAGGTATTCGTAAAGCGGTAGACGCGAATGCCCGCAAACTCAAGATCTCGTCCAAGGACGCCTCCGAGCGAGTCGATAAAGATGACGCACTTGCAGGGTTGACGGCGGTCGTCACCGTCAGACTAGCCGAACCGCAGTTCGAAGGGCAGACCAAAGAGGTCCTGGGAACAGCGCCGGTACGGGCAATCGTGTCGAAGGTGATCGAAAAAGGCCTTGCGGAACGGTTCAACGCGACTAAACGTGACGACAAGACTCAGGCAGCGATGCTTCTCGAGAAGATCGTCGCCGAGATGCGGGCGCGACTCTCTGCCCGCAAACTCAAAGAGATATCGCGGCGAAAAAACGCACTCGAGACCAGTTCCTTACCCGCGAAACTGGCGGACTGCCGCACCGACGATGTGAACCGCTCGGAACTGTTCATCGTCGAGGGCGACTCCGCATTGGGCACCGCGAAGCTGGCCCGCTCGTCAGACTACCAGGCACTCTTGCCGATTCGCGGAAAGATTCTGAACGTCCAGAAGGCATCGATCTCAGACATGCTGAAGAACGCCGAATGCGCGGCGATTATTCAGGTGCTGGGCGCCGGTTCGGGTCGCACCTTCGATCTGGAAGCAGCCCGGTACGGAAAAGTCGTGCTGATGACCGATGCCGATGTCGACGGTGCGCACATCCGCACCTTGCTGCTCACGCTGTTCTTCCGTTACATGCGGCCCATGATCGATGCGGGCCGAGTCTATGCCGCCGTGCCACCGTTGCACCGCATCGAACTGATCAAACGAGGCGGCAACGAATACATCTACACCTATTCCGAAGCCGAACTAGAGCAGGTCCTCAAGAAGCTCAACAAGGCGGGCAAGAAATACAAAGACGATATTCAGCGTTACAAAGGCCTCGGCGAGATGGACGCCGACCAGTTGGCTCAGACGACCATGGACCCGGTACATCGCACCCTGCGGCGTGTCACAGTGGCCGACGGCCAGTCCGCGGAACAGATCTTTGAACTGCTGATGGGGTCCGATGTCGCCCCGCGCAAAGAGTTCTTGATCTCCAGCGCAGCCGGAATCGATTACTCCCGGATTGACGCGTGATCAGTCACTGCGGCCGTTACTGTAACTGCGATGAGACGGCAGCGTCTTCGGCATCCTCGTCAATGCGAGGCTTCTTCGGTTTACGTGACGACTTGTGAGCTGAGGCGGGGGAGAACTCGTCGTCAAGGAGATCATCCAGCGTAAGCCTGCGGGACCGGAACTCACGCAACGCCAAGACAACATACAACCCAAGGATTCCCGTCGCAAAGATCCACCATTGGAAGGCGTAAGACAGGTGTGAGCCGATATCCGTCGAGGGCGCGGGTAACGCCAGCATCCCAGCCGATGAGTCAGCGCCGGATTCGGCCGCGACCACATAGGAATAGCGCACTAGGCCGTCAGTCGGCTCAGGTAGTCCCGCGGCCTCAATCACTTGCTCCGGAGAGAACGTATAGACCTGGTTACCGACCACACCACGAGAATTGTTCGGCTCGGACGAACGCACCCTGCCAGTCAACGTGACTGTGCCGGGATGGACCGGGGGAATAGTCACCTGCTCCGGTGAGAGCTTTGTCGGCAGATAACCACGATTGATGACGAGTCTGCTCCCGTCCTCTAGTTCCATCACTCCCAGCACGTGAAAGCCGCTGCCCAGGCCAACAGGGCGGTTACGCACCAACACCGGGTCGCCGACATAATGTCCCGTGAGCGTCACTGGATGCCACTGGATATCCGCAGGGATGGAGCCGTCACTATCGAGCAGCTCTGAGACGGGAACAGCCGGGGCGTTATAGGCACGTTCGATCTGTTCGATACGGGCACTGCGATCCTCATGGCGCCCCCACTGCCACAAACCGAGAAACACACAGGTGGTGGCCAAGAGCACCGCCGCGATGCCCAAGATCAGCCAAGAGCGCACCTGGTGAATCCGAGCATCACTGGTGCCGGTCGGAACGGTCAATGACATCACTTCTCGGCTTCGGTCAGCGGCACGGTATCTTTCCAGAATCCGCGCAACTGCAGAAAATTCTCAAGATGTGCCACATGGCCGGGGCAAGCAGCCCAGATCTTACGACGATCAGGCGTATGGATCTTCGGGTTGTTCCATCGAACCGCCATTTCCGCGAGCTCAGTGCAACCTTTCGCGTTACAGATAGCGGGCTCGGCGGCGACAAACTCGTCATTGCTCGTCATACAGATCTCCGCCTTCCCTGGGAGTCTCGGAAGTCATGTGGCGCTGGGGGTCGGTCACTGAGGGAACGGAATACGTCGTGGCGTGCGATTCACGTCCGGCATTGACACCCACCACTGCAAAGTACGGCAGCACAGCGGCAGCACCGACCAGACCAATCATCAGATAAGGATTCGGGTATACCGTCCACGCAACAAAAGCCGCGATGAAACACACTACCCGGATGGTCATCTGAATCAAGTAGCGGCGCATACGGCGCTGTTGGTCATCGACCAACGGCACGGGAGCCGAAGTGATCGGGTGTATCGTTTCGGCGGGTCGGTCACCCTGACTGGTTTTGCCGCTACGGCGTCTCACCTAAGAAGTCTACGAAATACTCGGCAGTAAAGTGGGTCGTCACAGCGATATCAGTGGTGAGCCGCTACGCTGATCCAAGACAACGAGCCAAAAACATCGCGCCTTTCACCCGCATTTGTCAGAACGAGCAAGGAGTCAGCGTAACCGTGAGCATTGAGACCACAGCGGCCACAGGCCGTCGCTCCCGTGTCGTCGTAGTAACCGGAGCCAATCGCGGTATCGGACGAGCCATCGCGGAACGTTTTGTGGCCGCCGGCGACAAAGTGGCGACAATCTATCGGTCTGGCGACTTGCCCGAAGGAGTATTCGGAGCAGTTGCCGATGTGACAGACAGTGCGGCTGTCGACGCGGCCTTCAGTCAGATCGAAGCCGAACTGGGTCCGGTTGAAGTGCTGGTGGCCAACGCCGGAATCACCCGTGACACGTTGTTGATGCGCATGTCAGATGAAGACTTCGCCGACGTTATCGACGTGAACCTGACCGGGACCTTTCGCTGCGTGCGCCGTGCGTCCAAAGGCATGATCAAGGGGCGCTTCGGCAGGATTGTGCTGATCTCATCGGTTATCGGTCTTTATGGCGGTGCCGGACAAGTGAACTATTCAGCCTCCAAAGCCGCACTGGTAGGTGTGGCACGGTCAATCACCCGGGAAATCGGTAGCCGCGGTATTACCGCCAACGTGGTGGCACCGGGATTCATCGACACGGACATGACGGCAGCGTTGCCCGAAGCCAAGCAGGATGAGTACAAGAAGGCCATTCCAGCTGGGCGTTTCGCCGACCCGAGCGAAGTCGCGGCCGCTGTGGAGTTCCTCAGTTCCGATGAATCGGGTTACATTTCCGGAGCCGTCATTCCAGTCGATGGTGGCTTGGGCATGGGACACTGACCGACGTACGCCGCCACCGTCATGTGAAACTATGGGCGGTAGCAAGTTTTATAAGTCTCGCCACGGGGTGAGGCACGATGTAGCGGCACGCCTGGTGACGGGCCGAGAAAATTCAGGAGAGGGATACATCAACCATGGGCTTACTTGAAGGCAAAAAGCTGCTGATCACTGGCGTGCTGACGGACTCGTCCATCGCATTCCACGCGGCTCGATTGGCGCAGGAAGAAGGCGCCGAGCTGGTGTTGACGTCCTTCGGTCGTCAATTCAAACTCACTGAGACCTTCGCTCGCAGACTCCCCAAGTCCGCACCAGTAGTGCAGTTGGATGTCACAAACGAGGATGACCTGAACGGCTTGGCTGACGCGGTGCGCGAGCATGTGGACTCGCTTGACGGCGTGGTGCACTCGATCGGCTTTGCGCCGCAGTCAGTCATGGGTGGCAACTTCTTGGCCGCGCAGTGGCCGGATGTCGCCACTGCGCTGGAAGTCTCCGCGTTCTCGCTCAAGTCATTGTCAACAGCAGCCCTGCCGCTGATGACGGGTGGTGGTGCTGTCGTCGGTTTGACCTTTGACGCACAGTTCGCTTGGCCGGTCTATGACTGGATGGGTGTGGCGAAGGCCGCGTTTGAATCGACCGCGCGGTACCTGGCGCGTGATCTGGGACCACACGGCGTGCGGGTCAACCTGGTCTCGGCTGGCCCGATCCGCACCACTGCGGCCAAGTCCATCCCTGGCTTCGAAAAGATGGAGGGTGGCTGGCCAGATCGTGCCCCCTTGGGTTGGGACCAGACAACCGCAGAGCCCGCCGCTCGCGGTGTTGCAGCGTTGCTGTCGGATTGGTTCCCCGCTACCACCGGTGAGATCGTCCACGTTGACGGTGGCGTTCACATCATGGGCGTATGACTTCTCACCGCACGCTGATACTGCTGCGTCATGCCAAGGCGGAATCGCCTGGCACTGACGCGGATAAAATGCGGGCGCTGGCGCTACGCGGTCGAACACAGGCGCATCAATTAGGCGCCATATTCGCTGATCGGCAGTTACTGCCGCAGCGGGTGCTGTGCTCGGCCGCGTTGCGGACCAGGCAGACCTGGGAGATTTTGAGTGGAGCGCTCAGCGAAGCGGCTCCAGACGCGACCCCACCGCAAACCGAGGTACTGGACGAGCTGTATTACTCGTCAGCGACAGTGGTACTCGAATTAGTCGCGCAGCACGCGGGCGACGCCTCGACTGTGCTCGTCGTCGGTCACGAACCCGTGATCTCGATGACTGCGGACTATTTGGCGGCAGCGGGTTCTGATGCCGCCGCGCTGGCTCAAGTACAGGTAGGCGTGCCTACAGCGAGCGCTTGTGTTCTCACGTCAGATGCGCCCTGGCCTGATTGGCAACGCGGCATCGCGAACCTGACTGGAGTGCTGCGCCCCGTCGGCTGACACGGACCCTGCTTGGGTCGACACAGCGGAAGCACGGAACCCGGCGGGCCTCAGGCGCTCTGAACGTTATCGATGCTGTCGATCAGCGGTAGCACCGCGGCGAAGTCACGCTCGGTGACGTGGTGCGTTGTGCGGGCCTGAACGAACGGTTTGGCACAAAAGGCAATGCCGATTCCAGCCAGGCCGAGCATCTCTAAGTCATTGGCACCATCACCGATGGCAATGGTGTCGGATAGTTCCAGGTCGAGTTCAGCGGCGAAATCGCGCAGTGCCGCAGCTTTGGCTGCGGCATCGATGACTGGACCAGTGGTGCGACCGGTCAGCACGCCATCGACGATCTCGAGTCGATTTGCTCTGATGCGTGTGATGCCCAGCGGCTGTGCCAGCGGTACGACGACCTCTGCGAATCCTCCCGAAACCAGCGCTACGTGCCAACCGCGGGCTTGAGAGTCGGAGACGAATTGAGCGACTCCGCGAGTCAACGTCACCGACCGGATCGCTGTGTCGAAGATGTCAGTCTTCAGGCCGGCAAGCGTGGCCACTCGCTCGCGCAAGGACTCGGTGAAGTCAATCTCACCATTCATCGCACGCTCGGTGATTTCGGCTACTTCTGCAGCAGTTCCGGCTTCACCGGCGAGCACCTCGATCACCTCTTGGTCAATGAGAGTCGAGTCGACATCCATCACCACAAGGCGGGTGGTGGGCAGCGGTGCATCGTTGACAGGCATCGAAGGGTTCACGGTGAACCAGCCTAAACGGTTTGTAGGCTACTTGACGACCATCCCGCGCGGCACGACCGTCAAACCGGACTCAGTCACGATGAACCCCCGTGCTCGGTCCTCTTCGGGATCGAGTCCGATTCGGGCTCGCTCCGTGACCACTACGTTCTTGTCCAAGATCGCCCGGTGTACCTGTGCGTGGCGGTGAACCTCGACATTGTCGAGTAGCACGGAGTCATTCACTGAGGCCCACGAGTGCAGGTGTACACCAGGGGAGAGCACCGAGCCCATCGCCATGGCACCGGAAATCAGCACACCGGGAGAGACGATCGAGTCCGCCGCGTGTCCTAAGCGGCCCGGTCCCGCGTGCACGAACTTGGCTGGCGGCATACCGGTGTTGCCGGTGTGCAGCGGCCAGTCATAGTTGTAAAGGTTGAATACCGGTGTGATCTCGATGAGGTCTTTGTTGGCCTCGTAGTATGCGTCAATCGTCCCGACATCCCGCCAATAGGCACGATCACGGTCGGTTGATCCAGGAACCTCGTTGTCCTTGAAGTCATAGAAGCCCGCAGTGCCGCGCTCCACGAAATAGGGCACGATGTCGCCGCCCATGTCGTGTTTCGACTCTGCGTTGTCAGCGTCTTGAGTGACGGCTTCGACCAGGGCATCGGCGTCGAAGACGTAGTTGCCCATTGAGGCCAGAATCTCGTCGGGGGAGTCAGGGAGCCCTTGCGGGTTCTTTGGCTTTTCCAGGAAGGCACGGATTCGATCACGTGAGTCCGGATCAATGTCGATCACACCGAATTCACTCGCCAGTTCAATGGGCTGGCGGATACCGGCGACCGTGATCTGCGCACCCGAAGCGATGTGCGCATCGACCATCTGCGAGAAGTCCATACGGTAGACGTGATCAGCGCCGACGACGACCACGATGTCGGGTCGTTCATCCTCAATGATGTTCAGGCATTGATAGATCGCATCTGCGCTGCCGAGGTACCAGTGCTTGCCAACACGCTGCTGTGCAGGCACCGGGGCCACATAGTTGCCGAGCAGCGGTGACATGCGCCAGGTCTTCGCGATGTGACGGTCCAGCGAATGGGACTTGTACTGGGTGAGGACCACCATATGCAGGTAATTCGAATTGGCAAGATTCGACAGGGGGAAGTCAACCAGTCGGTATATGCCGCCAAACGGCACTGCAGGTTTCGCCCGGTGCTTGGTCAGCGGCATCAACCGGCGGCCTTCACCGCCAGCTAGGACAATGGCGAGAACATTTGGCGACTTTGGCATGTCTCGACCATAAGCCAATATCGGCCGTCATGGGACCTCATGAGGCCAATTGATGCCAAAAATTTGTCGAACAGTGTCAATTTATTCGCTCAGCGAGGTCGTAGGTGTGCGATGCGCCATCCAGGGGTTAGTCTGATCTCGTGCGAGTTGATTTGGTAACAAGGGAGTTCCCACCTCACATCTATGGTGGTGCCGGTGTTCATGTCACGGAACTGGCGAATGTGCTGCGCCATGACATTGATATCCGAGTGCACTGCTTCGATGGGCCACGTGACGCGGAGGCCGTCGCCCAAGGCGTGTTGGGGTACTCGGTTCCGGACGGTCTAGCTGGTGCCAACGCCGCATTGCAGACCTTGGGAGTCGACCTGCAGATGGCTGAGCACATCGGCGGGTCGGACCTGGTCCATTCGCACACCTGGTACGCAAATATGGCCGGTCACCTCGCAGGCTTATTGCACGGCATCCCGCATGTGTTGTCGGCACACTCTTTGGAGCCGTTGCGGCCATGGAAGGCGGAGCAGCTCGGGGGAGGCTATCGACTGTCTAGCTGGGCAGAACGGACTGCCTATGAGGGGGCAGCCGGAGTTATCGCCGTCAGCGCTGGAATGCGCCGCGACATTTTGCGCAGTTACCCCTTCATGAACCCCGAGAAGGTGCATGTCGTACACAACGGGATCGATCTCGACGGCTGGCAGCGGCCCGCCGATGAGGATCTGCCAGCGGCATACGAGTTCGCACGATCACGCGGCATTGACCCCGATCGGCCCGCGGTGGTCTTCGTGGGACGCATCACCAGACAAAAAGGCTTGCCATATCTGCTTCGGGCAGTTGAGCAGCTGCCGGCACAGATCCAGGTTGTTTTGTGCGCGGGTGCTCCCGATACTCCCGAGATCGCCGCGGAAGTCGAACAGGCCGTGGCCCAACTTCAGCAACAGCGCGAGGGCGTCGTGTGGATCTCCGACATGTTGCCGCGCGAACAACTGGTGGCGATATTAGTGAGCTGCACGGCCTTCGTCTGCCCTTCGATTTACGAACCACTGGGTATCGTCAACCTCGAAGCGATGGCAGTGGGACTTCCGGTGGTGGCCAGCGCCACGGGCGGAATCCCCGAGGTTGTCGTGGACGGCAGCACGGGGTTGCTCGTCCCGATTGAACAGGTCGAAGACGGAACGGGGACTCCGGTCGATCCGAATAAGTTCGTTGCAGATCTGGCCGAGCGGATTGAAGAACTCGTACTGGATCCAGATCGTGTGGCCGCCATGGGGGCGGCATCGCGCAAGCGAGTCGAAGACGAGTTCTCCTGGCATGCCATCGGCGAACGCACTCGCGAGGTGTATCGAACGGTATTGGAACAATCTGTTTAGGGATTCAATCGGCATGCGGTGAGCCGCGTCTGCCGAATTGTCCGAACTAGACGGGTTAGAGTCGAGGCATGGCATCGGTCATCGAATTCAACGACGTTTCAGTCAACCGTGGTTCTAAGCAGATCCTAGAGCGCATCAACTGGTCGGTAGCAGCTGACGAACGATGGGTCATACTCGGCCGCAATGGCGCCGGTAAGACCACATTGCTGCAGATCGCAGCCGGGTTGATGCACCCCAGTTCGGGGACGGCGACGATTCTGGAACAGACCCTGGGACGTGTCGACGTATTCGAACTGCGCCCCCGTGTGGGCTTGTGCTCGGCTGCAATGGCAGCACGCATCCCCGACTTCGAAAAAGTGCGCGATGTCGTGGTCACGGCCGCCTACGCGGTCACCGGTAGGTGGCGCGAAGAATACGACGACATCGACGTTGAGCGGGCCGAGGATCTGCTGCGGCTCTTTAATGTATTCGACCTTGCGGACCGCACCTATGGGACGCTGAGCGAAGGTGAGCGCAAGCGGGTCCAGTTGGCGCGGTCGTTGATGTCGGATCCGGAATTATTGCTTTTAGACGAGCCGTCGGCAGGATTGGACCTGGGTGCGCGCGAAGAACTTCTTGCGGCTCTCACGGAAATCGCCTCCGACTCGCTGTCTCCGGCAACTGTGCTGGTGACACACCATGTCGAAGAGATCCCCGCAGGGTTCACTCACGTGATGTTGCTGAAGGACGGGCAGATCAGCGCGGCCGGTCCCATTGAGCAGACCCTTACTGCCGCCTCATTGAGCGAGGCCTTCGGGCTGCCGTTGGAACTCGTCTCTAACGGTGGACGACTCACTGCGTATGGTGCACAGTAAAGGCTCGCCAGACACCACGGACCAAGGTAAAGTAATCACCAAGTTTGAGCAGAGACAATCCATAGTTCTAAGGAGCGGTCACCGTGGGCGAAATTGATCTTTGGGTGTGGTGGATCTCGGCGGCGATACTCCTGGCTTTGGCTGAGGTCATCTCCCTTGATCTTGTGCTGCTGATGTTTGCCGGCGGCGCAGCGGCAGCCGGACTCGTCGATGTTCTTGGTGGTCCGTGGTGGGCGCAAGTGATCGCGTTTATCGTGGTTTCAGGTGGACTACTGTTGGCGCTGCGCCCGTGGCTGTTGCATCATCTCAAACGTCGCACCTCACTCGAACATACCAATGTCGACGCCTACGCCGGCCGTGAGGCCCACACCGTGACAGCCGTCGACGGTACCGGTGGCCGAGTGAAGCTACTTGGGGAAGTATGGACTGCCAGGAGTCTGTCAGACGAGACCTTCCAACCGGGAACCAAAGTGCTGATTGCGCGCATCGAAGGTGCGACCGCAGTTGTGACCGCGGCTCCACGGGAAGAAGGCGCCTCGTCGTAACGCGACGCCGCTACGTCATGGTTGACTGTGACGTTGATAGAGATCTCACTGTTCGGCACTAGAAGCCGACGTGTAAGCCGAATCAGGTAAGAGGAGACATCAATGGAGAGTGACAGCAGCACTATCGTCGGAATTGTCATCGGGGTGATTGTGCTGATCTTCGTGATCACCACCATTGCCAAGTCGATTCGTATCGTCCCGCAGACAGTTGCGTTGATTGTTGAGCGACTAGGACGCTACTCACGCACCCTCGATGCTGGAATGCACTTCCTGGTGCCATTCGTTGATCGAGTTCGTGCCGGAGTGGACCTGCGTGAGCAGGTCGTGTCCTTCCCGCCGCAGCCCGTGATCACCTCAGACAACCTGGTGGTCAGCATTGACTCGGTGATCTACTTCCAGGTGACCGACCCTCGGTTGGCTGTTTACGAGATCGCGAACTACATCACGGCTATCGAGCAGTTGACTGTGACCACATTGCGTAACGTGGTCGGTTCGATGGACCTGGAGCAAACGCTGACCAGCCGTGATCAGATCAATGGTCAACTGCGTGGAGTGCTCGATGAAGCTACCGGCAAGTGGGGCGTGCGCGTCAGCCGAGTCGAGTTGAAGTCGATTGACCCACCGGCATCGATTCAGGGTTCGATGGAACAGCAGATGCGTGCTGAGCGTGACCGTCGTGCCACCATTTTGCAGGCTGAAGGTGTCAAGCAGTCGCAGATTCTGACCGCTGAGGGTGAAAAGCAGTCAGCGATTCTGCGCGCAGAAGGTCAAGCTCAGGCACGAGTGCTCACCGCTGAGGGTGAAGCGCGCGCGATCCTGCAGGTCTTCGATGCGATCCACGAAGGTGACGCCGATCCGAAGTTGCTGGCTTACCAGTACCTGCAGATGCTGCCGCAGATCGCAGACAGTTCCTCGTCGAAGATGTGGATCGTTCCAACTGAGCTGACTGCAGCACTGCAGTCGATCTCGGATGGCTTCGGAGGTACCGGAGGGGCAGCACCTGTTCCACCGACCCCTTCGGACGGCCCCTCTGGTCACAACGACTACAACAGCGAAAGTGCACGGGAGCGCCGCGCACGTCGTATGCAAGAGTCGTCGAAGATTATGAGCAACCCGGCAGATGCACTCGCGGAAGCACAGCGTCAAGCCGAGGCGGCTGTCGCCGACGCGACGACAGCAGGCACCCGCTCGGGTCAGCCACCGCTGCCGGACACGGAAGCCGGTCAGCAGCCAAGTGCTCCGGCACCGCCGACGAACTCGCCGTATCAGCCACTTCGTCGTGACATCAACCCGGAAGCACCGCAGTAAGCAGACGCAACCAACAGCGGCGGCGCCCAGCCTAGACAACTGGGCGCCGCCGCTGTTTCTGCTCGCCGCTAGGGCCGAGAGATTTTCCGGTCAGAACTGTGATCCAGCAGCGATCTCAGCAAGATGCGTCAGGTCGGCTTTGATGTCAGCCGACGATAAGTCACCGACCGGTTTGCTGAATGCACCGCTACCCACCCCGATGTACTCGATGCCGGCAGCGAATAGCTCGGCAGCATTGTGATGTGCGAGCCGTCGTCAGCCCTGGTCAGAACGATGACGATGTGAACGGGATCATAGGGGCCCATCTCCCGGAATGCCGTGAGCATGGCATCGATGTAGTCCGGTGTTGCGCATTCCTCCTCGACGAGCATGCGCCCTGCGGCGCTGATTGCTTCGTCTGGACTCGTCACGGCGGCGTTGAGTTCGACCAGCGATGGTGCAAAGTGCATGACTTCCTCTTTGAAGTGTTGAGATCGGCTTGTGGTTTCACGAATGGATGCGACGAGGGCCACCGGACTCCAGTACCGCCTGGTATTGGTATCTGTCACCGCGCGCGGCCATATTGACGACTTCGAAAGGAATGCCGCCGCGCAGGTGGGTGACGCGACGTACGTTGAGGATCGGGCCGCCTGCCTCTATGCCGAGTAGTACTGCCTCGACTGCTGTGGCCAGGCGGGCTCGTATCGTCTCGGTACCTGCGCTGAGCTCGAGGTCATATGTCGATTCGAGTTCTTCATAGAGCGAATCTCGCGATAGTCCGTTCTCGACGAGGCCCGGTACGTATTTGGCGCGCAGATAGTTGATCATGATCGCTGTGGGGGACTCTTTGACGAGACGCACCCGGGAGAGCACCACGATGCGTTCCCCTGGATCCATCTGTAGTTCCTTGACCATGTCCGTGGCGGGGATCTGGTATTTCAGTCCGAGTGGAATGCTCGAAGTCTGGACATTGCGCTGTCGCATCTCGGAGGTCCAGCTGTAGAGTCGCCCGACCTCTTGGGTGTTGGTCGGCTCCTTGACGAAGGTGCCGTATCCCTGACGCTTTCGAGCAGTCCATCGTTGACGAGGTTCTCCACCGCACGGCGGATCGTGGCTCGGCTCACGTTGAACTGGCGTTCCAGTTCAGGCTCGATCGGGATCGTCTCACCTGGCTTCATGGTGGCGATTTGCGCGGTCAGTTGTTCTTGTACGACGCGGTACAGCGGTTTAGGCATCGTTGCCCCTTACCTAATCATCATAAGGATTGATTGAAATGAGGCCAATACATCATGATGAATTGTGCAAGGGGCGCGGGTGGGTCGAGAGGCCATCTGTATCGGGCTGACAATGGACTTGCCATACAACACTATGGGTGTCATGTCTTATTGAGGCAGGGGGAATGGAGGCGATCATTGATGGGTGGATGCTCGGTCAGCACGAAGTGGTGTCGATTTAAGCCTGCAAGTACAGCAACTTCACATCGCAGTCCGTGGTGGCAACAAAGAAATAATCGTGCGGACAGGCACAATCGTTCAGTGACGATCATCGAATTAACGAGTTTGAGCGATCCAGACGGACCTGATCTATCCGATTACACCGGGCTGACCGATGTCGAACTGCGCAAGCGTGTTGAACCTGCCCAGGGCATGTACCTTGCTGAGAGTTCTAACGTCATTCGTCGCGCGTTGGCTGCCGGTCATCGGGTGCGCTCGATGCTCATGGCACCACGATGGCTGGACTCGCTTGCCGATGTTCTGTGCGACCTGGATCCGAGCATTCCGATCTATGTCGCTGCCGAAGAGCTATTGCAGGAACTGACCGGATTCCATCTGCATCGCGGTGCGATTGCGGCGATGTATCGCCCTGCGCTCGATGATCCCGCGACCCTTTTGGCCAATTTGACCGCCACACAGGACGTGACCCGGGTGGCGATCTTTGAGGACATGGTGGATCACACCAATCTGGGAGCGGCGTTCCGGGCAGCAGCAGGGCTTTGCGTTGACGCAGTGTTCATCACACCGAGTTGTGCCGATCCGCTATACCGGCGCTCAGTGCGGGTATCCATGGGCGCGGTGTTCCAGGTGCCCTGGACCAGGTTTCAAGCGTGGCCGCATCCACGCAAGATCAGACAGCGACGGACGCGCCTAGCAAATGCCCCGTATTCTGCCGCGGAAGATTCTGCGGTCATCGCAGAACCGGGCGGCATTCAATTGCTGCGGGAGTACGGCTTCACCACCGCGGCATTGGCTCTAGACGAGTCCTCCGTTGACTTGGGAGATTTTGAACGAGATCTGCCTGCCAGGCTCGCACTGGTCTTCGGAACGGAAGGCAACGGACTGCGTCCTTCCACTATCGCGGCATGCGATGTCACCGTGCGCATTCCAATGGCGGCAGAAGTGGACTCGCTCAATGTGGCCGCTGCGGCTGCGGTGGCTTTCTGGGCCACTCGTAAGCGGTGACAAGTAACTCTTCACCGTTGAGGCGAAGCGCTACTTGTGCTGGGTCAAAATGAAATCATCGTTGGTTGTCGGTCCAACTTGGAATACTCGTGTCCCGCTGGGGGTGAAACCATGTTTGCGATAGAAGCGGATGGCGCGTGTATTGAACTGACTGACCCCTAACCAGCAAAGATCGGTATCAGTGGTGCGCCAGTGCTCCAGAATGTGCTTCATGAGAATCGCTGCGGCTCCGCTGTGGTGCGCTGCCGCATCCAGATAGAACTTATTGAGCTCGTACAACTGTCCCTGAGGAAGCACTTCTTGTAATTGGGGATCGTCCACAGGCGCCGTTCTTGACATTGCGTAGCCGACGAGTCGTATCGGTTCAGTCACAGAACGCAAGAGCCAAAGGTGGCGTGTTGGGTCGGCGAGATATGTGGCAAAAGCCTGCTCTGAAAGATTCTGTGCCACGAACTCGGCAATGTCTTTGGCTGCGATATGCGGGGGACAGGCGAGCGGAAAAGTGCGCGCTGCCAATTGGGCTAGGGCGGGTAGGTCCTCACGGCGCGCCCAGTTCGCCGTGTATCGATCGGCATCGGTCATGCCAAGGCGATCCCCGCGACACAGTGTGTGCCAGAAAGCGCGGCCAGGGTAGTGCCAGGCAACGCCAACTTAGAGCGTCGTACGCCTGAACCCAGCACGATCCAGGAGGGATCGTGCGCAATGTCAAGGTCAAGCAGCACGGGCCATTCGGCGCCAAGGCCCAAAGGCGTGATGCCGCCGTATTCCATCTCACTGTCCTGGACCGCGCGATCGACAGGGACGAAGGATGCTTTGCGGACCGCGAGCATGCGGCGAATGGCACCGTTGATGTCGGCTCGTCGCGATGCTCGCACGGCAACTGCGGCATTGCGTTCCTTACCCTCGCGTTTGCCTGCTACAAGAACGCAATTCACTGACAAGTGCATGTCGATCCGGTACTCGTCCGACATTGCCGCGGTGTCTGAAACCGCGGGGTTGATCGCCGCAACGTGGATGAGGTCAGCGACTTGGGGAACGCCGTCGTGCCAAGTTTTGAGCGCGGTGAAGGTGCGGGGAGCAAGGAGCTCTGGATGGTCGATCGCGCGCACCCACGTCAGACCTTGGCCAGGAAGCGGCTCAGAAGGCCGGAGGTAGGAGGAACGATCGGTCGTAGATTGCGACGCGGTCATAGAGGCAGACTATCGCAGTGCGCGCATCAATTCAGGTGCCTATCGCTGGTAGGTCCCCATGATGACTGCGCGTGCGATGGTTCGTGGCCATGCAGCGAAGGCGGCACGGGTGCAGGTGTCCTCGTCGTCAACGTCAAGAGTGTCGACGTCGAGTGCATGAACTGCGAAGTAGTAACGGTGTGGTCGATCTCCAACAGGAGGAAGCGGGCCGCCATAGCTGTAGTCGCCGCCATCGTTCTTCAGATGGAACGAGGCTCCAGGAAGTGTGAGGTCGCTTTGCCCAATATTGCGGGGCAACTCGTGAACGTGTGCGGGCAAGTCGACTACGGACCAATGCCACCAGCCGCCCGGCACCGGGGCGTCAGGGTCAAAAACAGTCACATAGAAGGACTGTGTTTCGGGAGGAAACCCTGACCACTGTAAATGGGGTGAGACATTGTCGCCTTCGGCGCTGAACTCTCGTGCGATCGCCCCGCCATGAGTGAAGTCAGTGCTGGTCACAGCAAAGGCGGGTACGGGGGGCAACACCGTATAGGGATCCGGTGGCAGAGGTCGTTGTGCGTCCATTTCACCATCATGCCGCCACCGACGTTCCTGTGCACGGTCAAGGCTGGGCGAGTTGGACTTTCGGGCACAATGTCAGAGGGTCATTCGAACATGTGTACGATAAATGTTCGGGGTGAAAGTGGGTGATGGCGATGACGAGACTCAGTGCGGATCGTGTGCAGCGGTTGGCGCGGGCGCGGGCCGTCTTGCGTGCAGTGGAAACAGCTGAAGTGAAGTCTCAGTCGCTCAAAGAGGCTCCTGTCGCTCGGCCTTCGGCAGAACATCCTGTCGTCGCTGTGCCCACTGTCAGTGTCATCGACCCGCAGCGTGGCCGGGAATTCTTCAGTGAAGTCGTCCCGCCTCAGTTACGTCAACGTGGCATTGTCGCAATCACGGGGTCGACAACCGTCTTGCTTGCCGCCCTCGGTGAAGTGATGGATGCCGATGCGAGAAACCCGCGGTGGGCTGCGCTGCTCGGAATGCCTGAGATAGGGATGGCGGCCGCTGCTGAACAGGGGATAGATCTAGAGCGACTAGCAGTCGTTCCCGAGGTGGGAACGCAGGGCGCTGCGATTATTGCGGCCGCCCTTGACGGCATTGACATCGTGGTCTGCGGACCGCAAGCCAGCGTAGCGCAACTGCAGCAGCGGAAAATCACGGCACGCGTTCGACGTCATCAAAGACTTTTGCTCAGCACCTACCCGTGGCAAAACGCGGACCTTACGTTACGGGTCATCAGACAACGTTGGTGGGGGACCGAGCAGGGACACGGATGGCTTCGCCACGCTGAAGCAGAGATAGCCAGGAGTGGCCGGGGAGCTTTTGCGCAGCCCGTACATGGCAGTGTGGACCTGCTAGGCAGGGCTGCAGGATGACTGATACATCTGCTATCACCGGCGTCCTGGCATTATGGGTGCCCGATTGGCCAGTGCTGACGATCATGCGACGTGAAGGCATCAGTGCCACTCGCCCCGTTGCAGTCACCGATCATGGGAAAGTCATGGCAGTCTCTGCGGCGGCACGCCGTGATGGCGTGCGACGCGGGATGCGTCGCAGGGCGGCGCAAGCCGTATGCCCTTCGCTAGTGCTACATCCACGCGATGAGCAACAGGAGCATCTTGACTTTGACACGGTGGCAAGCGCGGCACATCGAGTGCTGCCACATTGCTCGGTATCGCGGCCGGGAGTGCTGTGGGCCCCCTGGAAGATTCCAGTCAAGGCACAAGCGGATGCGGACTTCGCCAGACAACTGCTCAATTCACTAGCCGAACCGCTCATCGAGCATATTGCGCACGACGCCGATGTCGAATGCCATGTCGGAGGCGGCCAAAGTCTGTTAACCGCACTGCTCGCAGCTCGCGAAGACAGCGCAGTCTGTTTCAGCGAAACCCGAGATTACCTGGGGAAACAACCCATTGAATCCCTTCGCCTGTTAGTGACGGACGCAACTCGGGAAACTGAACTCACCGCATTTCTAAGTGCGCTGACAGGACTAGGCGTCCGGACATTACGGCAATTGGCCGAAGTCGGACGCACAGCGCTCAATACCCGATTCGGTCACATTGGGCAGTGGGCTTATCTGCAAGCCCTCGGCTGTGACACGTTGCTCAACGATCCGTGGCGTCAAGTGCAGGAGATCAAAGAAGAACTCGTCATCGATCCTCCTGCGGAACGAAGCGATCACGTAACCTTCGCTACCGCTGAGATAGCGCAAAACTGGTATCAGAAACTGTTGCAGCACTCGTTGAGTTGTTCTCAGGTTGAAATCACTTTAACCACGCAAGACGGGGACGAGATACGCCGATGCTGGCAAGCCGACTCGACTATGTGGGGCGGGCTCACTCCGCGGCATGTCACGGACCGGATCCGATGGCAGATGGACGGTTGGCTCACACGTCAGGGACAAGGCATCGGTGATGACCCACCGGTGGCACCCGTCGCCGGTGTCACGATCACTGCAGTCGGATTGCATGCAGTAGATATGCAAAGCGAAGGTCTGTGGGGGCTGGGACGAAGTAAATCCGGCAAGGTAGCGCAGACCGTGGCCCGACTACAGGCAATGCTGGGGCCAGGCGAGGTACTTCAACCGGTTGCCATGGGAGGACGGACCGCACGAGAACGAGTCCAACTCGTCCCATGGGGAAGTGCGCAACCAGATGACACCAGACGCGATCAACCGTGGCCCGGTGCCTTGCCTTCCCCGTCGCCGACAGTCATTCCAGCAACACCGCTGAGAGCCCACGTGCTTGACAGTGCTGGAAATACCGTGATCGTTGATCGACGACTACGGCTTAGTGCACCGCCGGTGCGGGTCACTGTGGACACGATGGCGACATATACCGTGCAAGATTGGGCAGGTCCGTGGCCGTTGCTCCAGCGATGGTGGCGAGCGCAACGGCAAACAGCAGCATATTTGCAGGTCACAGTGACACAAGGCGCGGGTCTGCTACTTGCCTGCCAGGAGGGGCAGTGGAGTTACGAGGGCAAATATGACTGACCTGACAACGGATAACGGCACGCAGTCACCGTTGAATTATGCGGAATTGCACGCACACTCCGCACGAAGTTTTCTTGACGGAGTCAGCCAGCCAGAGGACCTGATCGCTGAAGCGGCAAGGCAAGGACTCAATGCTATCGCTTTGACTGATCACGACGGTCTTTACGGGGTCGTGCCCTTTGCTAAAGCGGCACGTAAACACGAAATAAGCACTATCTTCGGTGCCGAGCTCACCCTGCCAGTGACCAAAGTGCATCGTGGACCACTATCCACTGCCCCAGATCCAGAAGGAAACCATCTAGTCGTTCTGGCACGTGATCCGCAGGGATACCGCAATCTCTCGGCGGCTATCGCAACTGCCAATTTGCGTACTGACGGTCAAGGATCGCCCGCCTATGACCTTGAAGAACTGGCAGCCAAGGCACAAGGACACTGGCAGATCCTCACCGGTTGCCGAAAAGGAACCACACGGCGGGCCTTAGAACCCCGCCCAGGGGTGTTCGACATCGATGCTGCGAGTGAACAAGTGGAGATATTGGTCAATCTCTTCGGGAAAGAAAACGTCGCGGTAGAGATAACCGACCATCAGGAACCACTCGATGCAGTGCGATGCGATGCGCTGGCGCATGTCGCTGATCTAGCCGGAGTCAGGCTAGTAGCCACAGGGAACGTGCACTATGCCCGACCCGCAAACGCTGAGTTGGCACATGTCGTTGCGTCAATTCGCAGCGGTCGTGAACTCGATGAGCTAGATGGCTGGCTGCCGGTACACGGCCAGGCATATATTGCTTCACCCCGGCAGATGTATCACCGGCATCGAAAACATCCCCATGCCGTTGCCGCCGCGGCTCAGATCGGTGCTGAATGCGCTTTCGACTTGACCCTAGTCGCGCCGGAGTTGCCGCCTTTTGCGGTACCGGTCGGATATACCGAAGAGACCTGGTTGCGAGAACTCGTCAGACGCAGAGCCCCGCAGTACTACGGTCCGCGAGAAAGGGAAAATGAACGGAACTCAGCTGCCTGGGAGCAACTTGATCATGAGCTTCAAGTGATCTGCAACCTAGGGTTTCCCGGCTACTTTCTGATCGTCTACCAGATCATGGAGGTATGTCGGGAAAAGGGAATTTTAGCGCAAGGTCGCGGTTCAGCGGCCAATTCAGCTGTGTGTTACGTGTTGGGTATCACAGCTATTGACGCGGTGCGCCACAAGCTTCTCTTTGAGAGATTCTTGTCCGAAAGCCGCGAAGAGGCACCGGATATCGATGTCGACATTGAATCCGAACGCCGTGAAGAAGTGATCCAGGACGTCTACTCCCGATATGGCAGAACACATGCCGCACAGGTTGCCAACGTGATAAGTTACCGGCCTCGTTCTGCCATTCGCGATGCTGCCAGGGCCCTGGGCTATGAAGCCGGGCAGCAAGACGCTTGGAGTAAGCAGATCGAACGATGGCACAGCTTCACCACTGTGGCTGCGGCTAAAGAAACCACCGATGCGCAACCCGAATCTGATAAAGACGACATTCCATCCGATGTGATTGAGATTGCTGATCAACTGCTGCGACTCCCACGCCATTTGGGTACGCATCCGGGAGGGATGGTCTTATGCGACCGTCCGGTTATCGAGGTCTGCCCCGTGCAGTGGGCTGCTAAAGAAGGGCGCACCGTGCTGCAGTGGGACAAAGAGGACTGTGCAGACGCCGGGCTGGTCAAGTTTGATCTGTTAGGGCTGGGCATGCTGACTGCGCTGAGATTGATGTTTACGCAAATCGAGTATCACGAAGGCGAGAAAGTCACACTGCATGGTTTGCCGCAGGATGACGAGGCGGTTTACGACCTGCTTTGCCGCGCTGACACAGTAGGGGTGTTCCAAGTTGAGTCACGAGCACAAATGGCCACCTTGCCCCGCCTGCAGCCGCGTACTTTCTACGACATCGTGGTGGAAGTCGCACTGATCAGACCTGGGCCGATCCAGGGTGGCTCGGTGCATCCCTATATCAACCGGCGGCGGGCCCAACAGGAAGGAAGGCTTCCGCCCGACGAAAAGCTCTATGCGCATCCACTGTTGAAACCTGCCTTGGAGCGTACCTTGGGTGTACCGCTCTTTCAGGAACAACTGATGCAGATCGCAGTGGATGTTGCGGGATTCACCGCGGCAGAAGCAGATCAACTGCGACGAGCCATCGGTTCCAAACGTTCACATGACCGGATTGAAGAGCTAGAAGAACGATTGCGTCAAGGGATGTCGCAGCGGGGGATCTCAGAGCAGATCAGAACGGACATCATCGCGAAACTTCACGCATTCGCTGACTTTGGCTTCCCAGAGTCACATTCGTTCTCTTTTGCCTATCTGGTCTACGCCAGTGCCTGGGTCAAGGCACACCATCCAGCGGCGTTCTACGCAGGGTTGCTGGCGGCGCAACCTATGGGATTCTATTCACCGCAGTCACTGACAGCTGACGCCAGACGACACGGAGTGGAAGTCCTGCGACCTTGCGTGCAACGCTCACAGGCACTAGCCACAGTCGAACGTCAAAAAGACGATTATTTGGCGGTGCGATTAGGTCTGGGACAAGTAAAGGGAATCCCTGAAGCAGTAGCGCAACGCATCGTGGCAGTTCGTGAGCAACACGGAGGCTTCGCTACCTTCGATGACTGCGTGCGACACATGGATCTGTCACGCACACAACTTGAAAATCTCGCCACTGCAGGGGCCTTTTCGGTGTGGCAGACGAACCGGCGCCATGCGCTGTGGCAAGCCGGACCGGCTTCCTTGGAACGTCAAGATACCCTTCCTGGGATCACCAATGGTCTGACCGTGCCGTTACTGCCCGATATGGATGCTCTGGAGATCGCAGTCAGCGACGTCGCTGTCACAGGGGTATCCGCAGAATCATTTCCCACTCAGTTTCTCCGTGCTGACTTGGCTGCCGCCAACGTGCTCATGATCACGGACCTTGCTCGGACAGAATCAGGCAGGCGAGTGGCTATCGCTGGAGTGGTGACTCATCGGCAACGGCCAGCTACTGCGAGTGGTATCACATTCCTATCCATCGAAGATGAATCCGGTCTGCTTAATGTGATATGCAGTCCAGGCTTTTGGGCAAGGTTCCGACGGGTTGTGCGGGCCAGTCCAGCGTTGGTCATCAGAGGGCAACTGGAACGGGCTGAAGGTGTGATCAATCTCATTGCTGAGCATGCAAAGCCCTTATCGCTGCAAATCTCATCACGTTCTCGAGATTTCCAGTGAAAGTAGTACCCGAAGCGCGATGAACTCGATAGCATGGGGCAATGTCAATCCTTGGTCCGCTCACGGCATCTATGCCCATTCCGCGCGACGATTCAGGTAGACCGCTCCTCTCCACTCTGGAAAACCTCACCGATACTGCCATCAACGCTGGGGCAACATCCGTGTGTGTTCTCGGCAACGCCGCCGAGGCACCATACCTGCCGCGTAGTGTGCGGCGGCGAGCGATCAAAACGGTCACCGAAGTCAGCAAAAATCGTGCTGTAGTCCTTGTCGGCGCAAGTGCAGTGGCGGGTGTCGACGCAATCGCAAATATCGATGAGGCCATTCAGCACGGCGCCGATGGTGTGTTGCTCCAACCTTTATCGCACTACCCATTGAATTCCCAAGAGGCACTGGGGTTCTTTTCAGACGTCAGCAACATCATTGACGCCCCGATCTGGATCGACAACAGTCCAAGCCTAGGCGGGTACCGGATGAGCGTGTCTGAAGTCACCCGTATTGCGCAGTTCAAAGGAATTAGAGGCATCAGGGACTCTGCGGCAACTGCTTCCGACGCGCGACAGCGCTGGACCAAGGCCCTGAACGAGTTACCGTCGCGTGCATCACTGCGCCGCGAATATGGTTTCGCTGGAACTAGTTATGGTGGACAAGCTCTCATTGAGGGTGCCGCTACGTGGCATGCCGCACTGGGCGGTGTGCTCCCGGAACACTTTGGCGCGATCACCTACCTCATCACTCAAGGACGTAATCAAGAAGCCAAGTCTTTGCAAAGAAATCTGACTCCGTTGGCGATCTTGGAAGAAAAATATGGTTCGATGCGGCTAAGCCATGCGATCGGCTTTCTACAAGGCCATGACATGGGTGTCCTGCCTAAACCGCTACTACCGTTGTCACGTACTGCCAGCGAATTGCTGCGGGTGTCGCTCAATTCATTCGTCATTGCTGAAGACGTCCTTGAGGCGACTCGGACCGCCGCTAGCGAGCGCATCTCACAACGGGAACAGCGCGAGCAGGAGTTATTGAACGGGCCTTCGGTCGCGGGTCGTCACAGTAACGCTCGATGAGGTGTTGCAGGCGGTGAGCGCGATTCGTTCTTGACGGCAAAATCGTGCTAACGTACTGGACGTTGCTCGGGGCCAATCCCCTGACCAACACCACCTGTCCGGGTGGCGGAATGGCAGACGCGCTAGCTTGAGGTGCTAGTGCCCGTATTAGGGCGTGGGGGTTCAAGTCCCCCTCCGGACACCACAGTTCTCCTCTTAACGGAGCGTCCTACGATGGTTGTGACTTGCCGATAGGCACGACACGATCGAAGGAACATTGATGTCGAACGACGAACTGGCTCCAGTGCGACAGAACACCTCGTCGGACATGTCCACAGTCACTGCCGAGGACGAGGTCGTCGATATCTGCCGGGCGCTCGTGCGTATCGATTCGCAAAATTACGGCGACGGCTCTGGTCCAGGGGAGCGGGAAGCCGCTGAACTCGTGATGCGCCTACTCGACGAAGTGGGTATCACCGCCGAGTACATCGAAACCGCTCCGCGACGGGCCAGCGTCATTGCGAGAATTCCAGGTAAAGATCCCAGGCGGCCTGCGCTGGTGCTGCACGGGCACCTTGACGTCGTTCCGGCCATTGCGGACGAATGGTCGGTGCCGCCGTTTGCCGCTGAAGTTCGTGACGACATGATCTGGGGACGCGGCACCGTCGATATGAAGGACATGGACGCGATGATCCTCGCGATAGTCCGTGAGTTCGCGCGTACCGGCGTCCAACCCTCCCGTGACGTGATTCTTGCCTTCTTCGCCGACGAAGAGGCCGGTGGCCCGATGGGGGCGCAGTTCATCGTCGATAACCATGCAGACTTATTCGATGGTGCAACCGAGGCAATCAGCGAGGTAGGAGGCTTCTCTGTCGCGGTGGCCGGTCAACGGGTCTACCTGTTGCAGACGGCTGAGAAGTCGCTTGCTTGGCTCAACCTCGTCACTCGAGGCGCTGCGGGACACGGCTCCCAGCACGCGACCGAGAACGTCATCGTTGACCTCGCCGATGCGCTCACCCGTATCGGACGCCACCGTTGGCCGCAGCGACTCACCCCCACTGTGCGCCGCCTGTTACAGGGCGTCGCGGACTTGCTGGGCGTCACTTTCAATCCAGACGATCCGGAACAGGTCACAGAGTTGATCGCCGCACTCGGTCCGGCTAAACGATTCGTCGGTGCGAGTGTGCGAACCACAACCAACCCGACCAGGCTCAATGCCGGGTATAAGGACAACGTCATTCCGTCGCGGGCGCAAGCGACCTTGGACGCACGATTCCTGCCTGGATCGGTGGACGAGGATATGGCCCAATTGGCACGTCTGGCGGGGCCGCAGGTAGAGATCGAGACCATTCATGCCGATGTCGCGGTCGAAGCGCCCTGGGAAGCGCCGGTTGTCGATTCGATGATCGCAGCACTGCATCGTCACGACCCCGGAGCGCCGGTACTGCCCTATATGCTCTCGGCAGGCACGGACAACAAATCGCTGTCGCGGCTGGGCATCCAGGGTTATGGTTTCGTCCCGCTGCAGTTGCCTGCGGATCTGGACTTCACCGGGCTGTTCCACGGCGTGGACGAGCGCGTGCCCATTGCGGCATTACAGTTCGGTGTGCGAGTGCTGCGGGATCTTTTGCAGGACTGCTAAAGGGTGGACCGAACCCGCATGACGCGGCGCCGCAGCCACACCTTGCGCATCCCGCCGATGTACCAACGGCTGCGCGCCAGTTCCCACTGACCGTACTCTGCGGCCTGAGTGAGCAACTCGCGGGCTTCATTCCGGCTGGTGTCAGGTGTCAGTGTGACGACCCGATACTCATACTCACGCACTTTGGCTGATTCCATGTATGCCGCACCTCCCGCGAGCCGTTGCACTGTTCATATTCGTAGCACGCTAGCAGCAAATCGGGGCGAAAAAACTCGTTCTATCGCCTGGTCGAATAAGGCCGTTGCACGATCGTGATCAAAGTTTTGGCTATCGACACGTATTTGATCTGCCATTTTTGCGCGGTTCGCGCTACGGTCATCTACATGACTGTCGATCCGCGAGCCGCACTCGACCGCTTCATAGCCGCGCTCGAGGCGCATTACTCTGCTGTGACGAACCGCCGTGGCGATGACGACCCTGCGGTCGATGACGCCTACTATGTGCTGGCTGATGCCTTTGATGTATACGACGAGGCACTCGGTTTGGCCTATGGCGAGGCCACACCGTTCATGGTGGCCGATGACGAGGATGACGACGACGAAGTGGATGACTAGAACGTCGGTATGCCGCATCGCGTTCCACAGCGTGACAATGTAATGTCCACACGGTGGAACTATGGCACAGCATCGTTCTTGGCCTCGTCCAAGGGTTAACTGAGTTTCTTCCGGTCTCCTCAAGCGCTCACCTGCGGGTGGTCGGGGAGTTGATCGGCTCGTCCGACCCGGGTGCGGCTTTTACCGCGATCACACAGATCGGCACCGAAGCCGCGGTCATCATCTACTTCCGGCGTGATCTGGCACGCATTCTCAGTGCTTGGTGGTACGCGCTGTGTGGCCGCCGTGGCCGGGGCGTACGCGCCCGAACCGGCTGGTCAACCGCAACTGAGCAAGCAGACCATGACGCGCAGATGGCTTGGTTCATTGCGCTCGGAACCTTGCCGATCGTGGTGCTCGGGCTCGGTTTCCAGGATGTGATCGAAAACACCTTCCGGAATCTTTACCTCATTACGGCGACGCTTGCGGGTTTTGCCGTCATCTTGTGGATTGCCGACCGTATCGGAGCAAAGAAGCGACAACTGCAGCAACTGACGATGCGGGACTCGATCCTGTTCGGATTCGCCCAAGCGTTAGCGTTGATCCCGGGCGTCTCACGTTCCGGCGGCACGATCACGATGGGGCTGCTCATGGGCTACACCCGCGAAGCCGCGGCGCGCTACTCGTTCCTGCTCGCGTTGCCGGCGGTGCTCGGCTCCGGTTTCTTCCAATTGGCCAAGTCATTGGACGATTCGACAGCCTCAGCCGTGCCCATGACTCAGACGGTTGTGGCCACCGTCGTGGCATTCGCCGTCGGTTACGTTGTGATTGTCGGTTTCCTCAGGTTGATCACCAAGAGGTCGTATGCGGGCTTCGTCTGGTATCGCATCGCAGCGGCCGCAGTGATCTTGGTGTTGCTGGCAACGAATGTTCTGTCTGCCTACGGCACTCACGCTTAATTTCCGTTGTAGCGCCAGGTAGGCTGTAGCGGTGCTTGCCTGGCCCAACCCCACCATTCCGCAGATTCCCGATTCGACGGCACGCGTAAAGCAGCCGTACCTTTTCGATTCCACAACTGAGAGACTGCAGCCGCTGTTGCCCGCTGACGCGACTGAGGCCGGCATCTACGTTTGCGGGGTCACGCCTTATGACGCAACACATATCGGACATGCCGCAACCTATATCGCCTTTGACGTTCTGATCCGCACCTGGCGCGATTACGGCGTAGCGGTGACCTACGCTTCAAACGTCACGGACGTGGATGACCCGCTTCTGGAGCGAGCCAAGGTCACCGGGCAGGAATGGGAAGATCTGGCCGCTGAGCAGACAGACCTCTTCACCCGCGATATGACGGCACTGTCGGTGATCGCTCCGGATGTCTATGTCAGCGCCACAGAGTCGATCCCGCGGGTCGTCGCCGCGGTGACGACCCTGCTCGAAGCCGGACGGGCCTATCTTGTGCCGGTTGACCCAGCGGATCCCACCGCAATCGCCGGAACCAGTGACGTCTACGCCGATCTGTCCGCAACACCCGGGGGCACTGCGGTCTTCGACATCGACCGCGACACCGCGACTGCGTTGTTCGCGAGGCGCGGCGGCGATCCGCAGCGCAGCGGGAAACGCGACGCCCTTGACCCGCTGCTGTGGCGCGCGCAACGGCACGGTGAGCCGAGTTGGGACGGCGGTGACCTGGGACGAGGACGTCCGGGCTGGCACATTGAATGCGCGGTCATCGCTCGTGATGGCTTAGGAACCCAGTGGGCTGTGCAGGGCGGTGGACAAGACCTCATCTTCCCGCACCACACCATGAGCACATTGCACGCCCGTGCGCTGCCTGACGATGCCGGCCGGGTCTCGGAGCGCTTCGGGGCGCAACATCACGTGCATGCCGGACTGGTCTCTTATCAGGGCGAGAAGATGAGCAAGTCACTGGGCAATCTCGTCCTGGTGTCCCGGCTTCTCACTACCGGTGTCGAACCAGCCGCAATTCGGGTGGCAGTCCTGGGCCACCATTACCGCAGCGAATGGGAATGGTTCGATGACGAGTTGAAAACGGCGCAAGAACGCGTCACGCGATGGCGCAAGGCGCTCAGCGGCTATGAAGGCGCTGACCCGATGGCGTTCCTGGATGAGGTCCGCAGCGCGGTGCGCGATGACTTGGACACCCCTCGTGCCCTGGCGGCAATGGACGACTGGGCACAACAGACATTGACTGCCGTTTATGCCGGCGAACAGGCGACATCCGGTGCGGCAGGAATCGTCTCGCGGACTTTGTCAGCCTTGCTGGGAATCGACCTGTAGCGCTAGCTACTCGCTGTCGTCAGCGCTGAACCGACCCCGACGCCGTAGGAAGCGTTCGAACTCCTGCGCAATGGCCTCGCCGGAGGCTTCTGGAAGTTCCGCAGTGTCTTTAACTGTCTCCAGTTGTTGCACGTACTGAGCAATTTCCTCGTCCTCATCGGCCAATTGATCGACTGCACGTTGCCAGGCGTCGGCGTCCTCACGCAACGAATCGATCGCGATCGGCACACCCAGCAGATCTTCGAGTCGCGACAGCAGTGCGATGGTCGCTTTGGGAGCCGGGGGATGAGCGACATAATGCGGTACCGCAGCCCACAGCGACACGGAATTCAGGCCGGCATTGACCGCATGGTCGTGCAGCACACCGACGATGCCAGTCGGCCCCTCGTAATCGTTGGCCTCAATACTGAGCAATGCCTGCATTGCGGGATCATCGGAAGACAGCGAAATCGGAACAGGCCGCGTGTGCGGCACGTCCGCCAGCAACGCACCGACCACGATCACCGTGGTCACGTTGAGACTTTTCGCAGCGGTGATGATCTCAGCGCAAAACCGGCGCCATTTCATCGATGGCTCAATACCGTGGACCAAGACGACCGATCGTGTCGACCCGGGAAGCGGGGCCTGGGAGATGACGGTCTGCGGCCATACGATGCTCCTATCGCCGCCGGGCACGTTGCGCACGATGGGACGGTTCACCTGAAAGTCGTGATACTCCTCCGGGTCGATCCGCTGTATCACCTGTCCGTCCCATAACTGGGTCAAGTGCTCCACAGTGTTGGACGCCGCGTCACCGGCATCGTTCCACCCGTCGAAAGCCGCAATCATGATGTTGCCAGGTAGTTGCGACAATGCTTCAGAGACATCACTCATACCTCAACCCTAGGCCCTTTAGGTCTGATAACGCCGACAACCTACAATCGTGGGATGCAATCCACACCATCGCTGCCTGCCGTCCTCTTCGACATGGATGGGACTCTGGTCGACACCGAGCCGTATTGGATGAGTGCTGAGACTGCACTGGTGGCGCGGTTCGGCGGCGTGTGGACCCATGCTGACGCGTTGTCAGTCGTAGGCAGTGACCTGAGGGCTTGTGCCCGAATCCTGCAGGGGCGCGGAGTCGAGTTAAGCGAGGACGAGATCGTCGCTGAACTGATTGACACCGTTCGCCTCGGAATGCTTCGAGAACTGCCTTGGCGCCCAGGGGCGATGGAGCTACTGCAGGAACTACGCCGGAACGACGTGCCCGTGGCACTGGTCACGATGTCCTACGGCGTACTCGCCGAGGTTCTCACGGCGGCCTGCGATCCTGGGACATTCGCAGCCGTGGTCACCGGCGACGATGTCACTCACGGCAAACCTCATCCGGAACCATATCTCACCGGCGCGCAGCGCCTCGGGGTCGATATCTCCCAGTGCGTGGCCATTGAGGATTCGCCCACGGGGATCCGCTCAGCCGTGGCAAGCGGGGCACGAACGATTGGCGTGCCGAATATCGTGGATCTAGACGTGCCAGAGGTCGTCACCGTGATTCCGTCTCTCGAAGAGCTCAGTGTTCCCGCACTCGCAGCATTCGTGGCTACAGGTCAACTTGTCACCGGCGACGAGAGGTCGTGACTGGGTGTCACAGCGTCAGCCACTGACTGTCACCGTGCGTCAGATCCCGGTGACGATCACAGCATCGACATTGATCGCCGCCGTGGTACTGGCCTGGTTGTTCTGGCCGACTTGGCATCAGCTACTCGGGATATCGGTTGCAGGCGCCGTCGCTATCGCCGCAGCGAAGGTGCTGATCTACCTGTTGAGCATTCTTGGCCATGAAGTGGCGCATGCTGTGGTGGGGCGGATGCTCGGCCGGACGGTATCGTACATTCGGCTCACCGCGCTGGGCGGTGTGACCGGATTCGAGAGGGTTGGCAGTAAGACTGCTCCTGCGAAAGCCAGAAACGGTCAGTGGCTCGTCGCGGCTGCGGGACCACTTGCCAACGCGACTTTCGCGTTGGCGTGGTGGATTATCGGTCAGGTGATCGGCACTCCCGAATCGGTTGCTGCCCTGATCGCATCCGATGTCGCTCGCACCGCAGCGTGGCTCAATGGCGCACTGGCCATCTTCAACGCGATCCCTGGCCTTCCACTCGATGGCGGACAAGTGCTGGTACAACTGGTGCAGCGCCGCGGCGGCCGTCCTTCCACGGCATTGCTCACCGGAGCGTGGGCCGGTCGTGCCACTAGCGTCATCGTGCTTGTGGTCCTGATCGTTCCAGCGCTGCTCGCCGATGGTCGTCCTCATTCGTTGCGCAGTGTTTGGGCGATCCTTATCGCGATGATTCTTTGGCAGGGCGCGAGTGAGGCGTTGCCGTACGCACGTACCTTGCGAGCTGTGACTGATCTCGACCCATCGGCGCTATGGAAATCGGTAGAAGTGCTGCCGCCAGCAACGTCGATGAGTGAATTCGAGCGCATCGCGCAGCAGCACGCCACTGCCGAAAAGCTCATGGTTGTCGGTGAGCCCACCGATCCGTCCCGTTGGTTGCGTTTGGAGCCTCAAGCATTCCAGACGGTTCCGGTCTCAGCACGAGGTGCCACGCAGTTGTCAGCGGTGTCAGTTCCGCTCAGCGTTGCGGTGGTCCAACTCACCGGACTCCCATCGCCCTGCGAGCATCTGCTAGAGACGTCGCAGTGCGCCGAATTGATCGTCGAATCAGTGGGTGCAGACTCGTATCGGGGCATGTCCGGCCACGATCTTCGCCAATGGATTCAATCACATGCGGCCCAAGCCCGATAGACTCAGCGACCGTGACTGAAAACTCAGAGCCTGCCATTCGTCCTGCCACCGGAGTGTCACTGCGCCGCGGTCCGCTACGCGTGGGCGACAAGGTCCAGTTGACTGACCCTAAGGGGCGCATCTCGACGATCACTTTGGAAACCGGCGGTCAGTACCACACCCATAAGGGATACCTGCAACATGACGATCTGATCGGTGGTCCCGAGGGAGTGACAGTCACCAACACCTACGGGATCGAGTACATCGCTTTTCGTCCCCTCATGAGTGACTATGTGCTGTCCATGCCGCGCGGTGCTGCCATCGTCTATCCCAAAGATGCCGGGCAGATCGTCGCCCAGGCTGACATCTTCCCCGGTGCGCGGGTCATCGAGTCAGGTGTCGGGTCGGGTGCTTTGACGCTCGCACTGCTCCAAGCGGTGGGGGACAGCGGCTATGTCCACTCCATCGAACGTCGCGAGGACTTTGCCGCGATCGCTGAGGGCAATGTCGAGACCTTCTTCGGCGGATCGCACCCGGCATGGCGACTGTCAGTCGGTGATCTGTCAGACGTCTTGCCGGAATCAGACTCGAAGGGCAGTGCCGACCGCGTCGTACTCGATATGCTGGCGCCGTGGGAGAACCTTGAGGTTGCCGCTGACGTACTGATCCCCGGTGGCGTGCTGATCGCCTACGTCGCCACCACGACGCAACTGTCCCGGCTCGCGGAAGCGGTGCGGGACGAAGGCAGATTCGCCGAACCGGTTGCTTGGGAGACCATCCAGCGTGGCTGGCATCTCGAGGGCTTAGCGGTACGTCCGCAGCACCGCATGATGGGCCACACCGGCTTCCTTCTGACGACGAGGCGCGTCGCCGACGGAACGGTGGTGCCAGAGCGGAAGCGCCGACCCGCGAAGGGATCCTATCCACTGGCACAAGATGAGTGGACGGAAGAGGATCTCGGTGAACGCACTGCGACAGATCGCAAACTGCGGCGCACCCGCCGGGCAGTCGGCAAGCCGCGCCCCGACGGTTCAACAGCGCCCGACCCCGAGTAGGCTGAAATCTAACGCATGACCAATGCGAGGAGGGTGCTATGAGCGACTCAACAGGCCATCAATCTCATTTTGGCGTCACGGGTGCGCCGACAGCGCGTGCGGGTGCCAGCGAACTAGACCTGCTGCGGGCCAAGAACGAGCGGCTTGTTGAGATGCTGCAGGCCGCACGTGAGAAAGTCGTCACGCTGGGCGAACAACTCGAACGTTTGGCGCAGCCTCCGGGCGGCTATGCCGTCTTCGTCTTAGCGCATCCGGACGGAACAATCGATGCGATGAACGCGGGCCGCAAGGTGCGTCTCGCAGTGGCCCCAGATGTCGACGTGGCCTCGCTCAAGCCTGGTCAGGAACTCGCGCTCAATGAAGCCTTGACCGTAGTCGCGGCCGCAGGCTGGGAAGCCACCGGTGAACTCGTCACAGTCAAGGAAGTCCTTGCCGACGGTCGGATCCTGGTGGTAGGACGTTCGGATGACGAGCGCATCCTACGGATGGCCGGCCCGCTTTTCGACGGCCCATTGCGTGTCGGCGACACGGTGACAGCCGATACCAAAACCGGTTTCGCATATGAACGGATCGCCAAACCAGAGGTGGAAGAACTCGTCCTGGAGGAAGTTCCCGAGATCGAGTACACCGATATCGGCGGACTCGGCCCGCAGATCGACATGATCCGCGACGCGATCGAGTTGCCGTTCGCCCATCCGGAGCTTTACCGCGAACACGGGCTGCGCCCGCCGAAGGGGATCTTGCTCTACGGTCCGCCCGGTTGCGGCAAGACCCTGATCGCGAAGGCGGTGGCACGGTCGCTGGCTAAGACTCGTGCTGGTCAGGACGGTTCAGATCATGTGGCACGCAGTTACTTCCTGAACGTTAAAGGGCCGGAACTGCTCAATAAGTATGTCGGCGAGACAGAACGCCATATTCGTCTGATCTTCGCCCGCGCCCGTGAGAAGGCCAGTCAGGGACATCCTGTCGTGGTGTTCTTCGACGAGATGGAATCACTGTTCCGTACCCGTGGAACAGGGCTGTCATCCGACGTCGAGACAACCGTCGTGCCGCAGTTGCTGGCCGAGATCGATGGCGTGGAACGACTCGAAAACGTGATCGTCATCGGTGCATCGAACCGCGAAGACATGATTGACCCGGCGATCCTGCGTCCAGGACGCCTTGACGTCAAAATCAAGATTGAACGTCCCGATGCTCAAGCAGCACTGGAGATTTTCGCGAAATACCTCACCACCGATGTGCCGCTTCACGCCGATGACATCGCGGCCCACGGCGGGGACCTCGACCTGACTGTCGATTCCATGCGCCAGCGTGTGGTCGAACGGATATATGCGGAATCACCCGAGAACGAGTTCTTGGAGGTGACCTACGCCTCGGGTGACAAGGAAGTGCTCTACTTCAAGGACTTCAATTCGGGCGCGATGATCCAGAACATCGTTGACCGAGCCAAAAAGTCCGCGATCAAAGACTTCCTCGCCACTGGTGACCGCGGCCTGCGAGTCGAGCATCTGCTGACAGCGTGCGTAGACGAGTTCCACGAGAACGAGGACCTCCCGAACACTACCAACCCGGATGACTGGGCGCGGATCTCCGGTAAGAAGGGCGAGCGGATCGTGTTCATCCGCACGATCGTCGCCGAACGTAAAACTGGATCTACGTCAACGCACCGGACCATCGACACGGTGCACAGTACCGGGCAGTACCTGTAATCACTGGCCATCCGCAAGACGCACCGCGTCGATCCCGCCGCTGGTTCCCATAGGATGATCCGGTGAGTGTGCACCGGATCATGGGAATCGAAACCGAATACGGAATTGTCCAGCGCAACTCGCCCTATGCGAACCCGATGTTGATGTCGAGTCAGGTCGTATTGGGGTACCGCGAGTTGTCACAGGCACGTCGTCATCCGCGATGGGATTACTTGGACGAGAACCCGCTCGTCGATGCGCGTGGCTTTGAACTGCCACGTGCCGCGGCGCACCCCAGTTTGCTCACCGATGACCCCGATCGCCCTGCTCCGGCAGGACCCAGTGCTGGTGGTCACGAACTGCAGGTCACCGACCAAGAGCGTCCGGCCCACGAAAGCTACGACGACCCTGGTGCCGCGAACGTCATCTTGACCAACGGGGCGCGGCTCTATGTCGACCATGCTCACCCCGAGTACTCCTCGCCCGAGGTCACGACTCCGTTGGATGCGGTGCGCTGGGATGTTGCGGGCGAACTGATCATGGCGCGTGCCGCCCGCGAAGCCTCACGTGCCGCCGGCAACGAGATCGTGCTGTACAAGAACAACATCGACGGCAAGGGCGCCAGCTACGGCACCCACGAGAACTACCTGGTCGATCGCGCGGTGCCCTTCGAGGACATCGTCACGGTACTGACGCCGCACTTGGTGACCCGCACGATCCTGACAGGTTCCGGACGCGTCGGACTCGGCGTGACAGGTCAGGAAGCAGGCTTCCAACTGAGCCAGCGCGCCGACTACATCGAGGCCGAAGTCGGTCTGGAGACGACACTGCGTCGCCCCATCATCAACACTCGCGACGAACCTCACGCCGATCGCGACCACTGGCGCCGTCTGCACATCATCATCGGAGACGCCAATCTGTTCCAGACCGCCACATATCTCAAACTGGGAGCCACGGCGGCGGTGTTGTGGCTCGTCGAACACCTTGAGCAGGTACCCGAAATCGCGGCACAGCTCACATCGTTGACTTTGGCGGACCCCGTGGCGGCTGTCCAGCAGGTCAGCCGTGATCTGAATCTGGATCTGCCGCTCGAATTGGCCGACGGTCGGACCATGACCGCCGCGCAGATTCAGCGAAGCTACATCGACGCGATCGAGGCGGCCTATCGTGTGCTCGGTTTAACGCCCGATGCCGAGACGACGGAGCTGCTGCAGCACTGGTCGAGATTGCTGGACACTGTGATCAACGACAAATGGGCGGTTTCCCATGAGATCGAGTGGGTCGCGAAACTGCAACTACTAGACCGGATGCGCGAACGCGAGCACTTGACGTGGGACAACCCGAAGCTGGCGGCACTCGATCTGCAATGGTCGGATACTCGTCCAGAGCGCGGGATTGCAGCGAAACTGGACCGCGCCGGGGCAGTGGTCGCCCTGGTGGAGCGGGACGACATCGAGCGGGCTGTAACGGTTCCGCCAGCGACGACTCGCGCCTACTTCCGCGGTCGTGTGGTGGATAGGTTCGCGGATCATGTCGTCGCGGCCTCGTGGGACTCGATTGTCTTGGATGTGCCGGGGGCGAAATCCTTGAGCCGGATCCCCATGCTCGACCCGCATCGCGGCACTGCGGCACATGTAGCGGAACTGATCGACGCCTCCGCTGATGTCGGACAGTTCGTCAGTACGCTGCAAAACTCAAGTGAAGGGCAATAGAAGGCTCTAGGCTAGAGGTAAGGCGGTCATCGGCAACCTAAGAGGCCGTGACGCCGCCAGATATTCGACCAGGAGGAAAAGATGGAAAGACAGCAGACGCGCCCCAGCACTCCGGCCGATGACGACGCTGCGGTACCGGTAGTGTCCGCGACCGTGCGCGATAACGCCGTTGACGATCTGCTCGACGAGATCGACGATGTACTGGAGACTAACGCGGAGGCCTTCGTCAAAGGCTTCGTGCAAAAAGGCGGTCAGTGACCATCGTGGCCGACAGAAATTCGCTGCCTGCCGCATTCTTCAACGTTGGTTCATCGTCATTTGTGGAGTTGCTACAGGACGTGGCACCGGAACTGCTGACACGCACTCGGTCGTTGCCGCAAGCCACAGCGCTCAATGAGCCCGCGCACGCAACAACGATCGTCGCGATGCGCTACGCAGACGGAGTCCTGATGGCAGGGGACCGTCGAGCCACCATCGGGTCTTTGATCGCGCACCGCGAGATCGACAAGGTGTTTCAGGTCGACGAGCACTCCGTGGTCGGTATTGCAGGCACCGCGGGCATAGCCTTGGAACTGGTGCGGATCTTCCAACTGGAAGTTGAGCATTTCGAGAAGATCGAAGGCGTGCCGCTGTCGCTTGACGGCAAGGCGAATCGGCTGGCGACGATGACCCGCCAGAATCTCGCATTGGCGATGCAGGGTTTGGCTGCTGTGCCGTTATTCGCGGGATTCGACACTGCCCAACAGCTCGGTCGCATCTATTCCTATGACGTGACGGGCGGCAGATACCTCGAACGCGACTTCTACAGCGTCGGCTCCGGGGCTGCGTATGCGCGCAGCGCGCTGAAGAAGCTGTGGTCGACGAATCTCAGTCGGCAGGACGCCATCTTGACCGCGGTACATGCTTTGGCTGACGCCGCCGAGGAAGACTCCGGTACCGGCGGTCCCGACCTGATTCACAAGATCTGGCCGGTGGTGGCCACTGTCGACGCGTCCGGATTCACCCGCGTCGGCGATGAGGAACTGGCGCAGACCGCACGGCGCGTCGCAGATCGCCTGGTGCAGGGAAATCGACCCGGCACCGCGCAGAACGGGGATGAGCGCTCATGACCATGCCGTTCTATGTCTCGCCGGAACAGCTCATCAAGGACCGGGCGGACTTCGCGCAAAAAGGTATTGGACGAGGCCGCTCGGTCATCGTACTGACCTGCAGTGAAGGCATACTCTTCGCGACGCATAACCCATCGCGAGCACTCCACAAGGTTTCCGAGATCTACGATCGGATCGCCTTTGCCGCGGTGGGTAAGTTCAATGAGTTCGAGGCGCTGCGGGTGGCCGGCATTCGCTACGCCGATCTGCGCGGCTACTCCTACGATCGCTCTGACGTCTCGGCTCGAGGTCTCGCCAATGCCTACGCTCAGACGCTCGGGACCGCCTTCACCACCGAATCGAAACCGCTCGAGGTTGAACTGGCTGTCGCCGAAATCGGCGATGAACAAAAAGACGACCAGATCTACCGGATCTCCTTCGACGGGTCGGTTTCGGAGGTGCACGGTGTTTCAGTTATGGGCGCCAGCGCCGAGCTCCTTCGCGGCGCCCTCGACAAGTCATGGTCCACGGCGATGAACGCCGATGACGCACTGCGGGTCGCCTATCGCGCCTTACACGAGGCCGCCGTTAAATCTGAGGCCGCCGCCGCCATCGATCTGGCCGATCTTGAAGTGGCGCTACTCGATCGAACTCGACCACAACGCCGTAAGTTCCGTCGGTTCAGCACCGTCGAGATCACCGAGCGAGTGGGAGAATCATCGGCATGAGCCGCAGAATTTTCGGTATCGAAACCGAATACGGACTGACCTTCGCCGCTGACGGCGAAAAGACTCTCACCCCCGATGAACTGGCTCGACACCTATTTCGCAAAGTAGTGGAATGGGGTCGCTCGTCCAACGTCTTTCTCGGCAACGGGTCGCGGCTCTACCTCGATGTGGGATCACACCCCGAGTACGCTACCGCGGAATGCGATGGTGTGGCGCAGCTGATCGCGCACGACCGCGCCGGTGAGCGCATTCTTGAGTCCTTAGCGCTCGACGCGCAGCACAGACTCGCGGAGCAGGGGATTCCGGGACGAGTTCACCTCTTCAAAAACAACACCGATTCAGCGGGCAACTCCTACGGCTGCCATGAGAACTATCTGCTGCGACGCCAGGGCGATTTCACTCGTGTCACCGAAATCCTGGTGCCGCACCTGATCACCCGCCAGATTCTGGTGGGTGCGGGCAAAGTGCTTCCGGTGGGCAAACGCTCCATCTACACCTTCTCGCAGCGCGCTGACCACATCTGGGAGACGATTTCGAGTGCCACGACCCGCTCGCGGCCGATCATCAATACTCGGGACGAGCCGCATGCGGATGCGGAGCACTACCGGCGGCTGCATGTCATTGTCGGTGACTCGTCAATGGCAGAACCGACGACGATGCTCAAGGTCGGGGCGACCGACCTGGTGCTGCGCATGATCGAGGCTGGTATTCCGGTTCGTGACCTCAGCCTCGAGAATCCGATGCGTGCCATCCGGGAGATCAGCCATGACCTGTCAGGCCAGGCTCCGGTCACGTTGGCGAATGGACGCACCACCACGGCTATCGATATTCAACGGGAGTATCTAGCGCGGGCGGTCCAGTTTCTCGACGCCAATGGTTACGCGCAACCTCATGATCGAGACACCATCGATCTGTGGCAGCGCGGTCTCGACGCCGTGGAATCGGGTGATTTCAGTGCGGTCTCGTCCGAACTCGATTGGGCGATCAAACTCGGTGTGATCCGGCGCTATCAGGAGCGCAGCGGCGCCGAGTTGGATGACCCGCGCATCGCCCGGATCGACCTCGCCTATCACGACATTGCGACCGATCGAGGGCTGTACTACAAACTGGCGCGCTCTGGCGCTGTGCGCACCATTGTCAGCGAGGCCGACATCGACGAGGCGCAGAACTTACCGCCGCAGACAACTCGGGCGAAGCTGCGCGGCGATTTCGTTCGGGCTGCCCTCGGCGCCGGGCAGGACTACACCGTCGACTGGGTTCATCTCAAACTTAACGATCACGCGCAGCGTACGGTGCTCTGCAAGGACCCGTTCGCCGCTGCTGACACGAGGGTCGACCGCCTGCTCGAGTCCATGATCACGCTGTGATCCGTGCACCGTCATCGGCGTGTCTAGGTTCTGTGAAACTTTTCGACGTATTCAGCACAATCGCAGTACGAGGCGGTAGCGTAGTCGATCATGCGTAACCTGCAACGCCTTATCGCTGTGCTGTGCTGTGCTGTGCTGGCACTGCTCACCGGGTGCTCTTCGGACCTGCCTGGACCGGAACGCGAGCGTTCGAAGAAGCCGAAGCCCACTCAGACTCAAGCGCCTGTCACCGGAACCTTGGCGGATATCCAGGTGACCGGTACCTGGAGCACCCGTCCTGATGTCGAATTCCCGATGCCGTTGCTCGTGGAGGAACCCGAGACGACGATCCTGGTCGCAGGTGCGGGACCGCGCTTGAAAGAGGGCGGTAAGGCGCTGTTGGCCATCTATGCGCAATCCGGGTCGGATGGCGAGGTCCTCACCGACCATTTCACTGATGGACCGAAGGCCTTCCGGATGTTGCGTTCGGATTTGGGCGACGACCTCTACGAGACCATGGTGGGTGTTCGCACTGGCAGCAGAGTGCTGCATGTCGTCCACGACTCGGTTCCGCTGGTGATGGTGATCGACGTGTTGCCGCTCTTTGCCAGCGGCGAGCCTGTCGAGGACGTCGCTGCGGAAGCACCGGATGGTGCCCCAATGCCGACCGTGAACTCCAAAAAGGACGGCACGCCGGTTGTCAACGTGCCCAAGAAGAAGAAGCCGCCGGCGACGCTGACCACGTCGGTGCTCATCCGTGGCAATGGTGCCCAGGTGCTTGCCAATGAGACTGCCGTATTGCAGTACCAGGCGGTTCGATGGTCTAAGAACAAGGTCGTCGGCTCCACCTGGGATCCGGATGAGCTTCCGGTCACAGTCAAGGTCGGCGCCGACACGCTCATTGAAGGTCTCGACGCGGCTCTGACCGACCTCACCGTCGGAAGCCGTATCCTTGTGGTGGTGCCGCCCGTTCTTGCCTTCGGCCCCGCCGGGGGCAAATGGCAGAACGAAACTATGGTGTACGTCGTCGATGTCCTGGCGGCATCAGCGCCGAGTACCGGCGACGAAACCGTCGATGAGTCTGATGAAGCAGATGACGACTCGCCCGAGGCCAGAGATAAAGCGGCCGATGAATCAGATAAGAGGGAATGAGATGTCGTTGGCCGTGCGCGTGATTCCGTGCCTGGACGTTGACGCGGGTCGAGTGGTCAAGGGGGTCAACTTTGAGAACCTGCGTGACGCCGGTGACCCGGTCGAGCTTGCCGCGACCTATGACCGCGCGGGCGCTGACGAACTCACCTTTCTCGATGTCACGGCATCGTCGGGCAACCGCGAAACAATGTTCGATGTGGTGCGTCGCACCGCTGAACAAGTCTTCATCCCACTGACTGTCGGCGGGGGAGTTCGCACGGTCGAGGATGTCGATAAGCTGCTTCGCGCGGGCGCTGACAAAGTTGCGGTCAATACGGCGGCGATTGCAAGGCCGGAGTTGATTCGAGACATCGCCGATCAATTCGGGTCGCAGGTATTGGTGCTGTCAGTGGATGCACGCAGGGTTGTTGACGGACCACAAACAGCCTCAGGCTTCGAAGTGACCACGCACGGTGGTCGTCGCGGCACCGGTATTGACGCAGTGGAATGGGCTCGTCGTGGTGAAGAACTCGGTGCCGGAGAGATCTTGTTGAACTCCATGGATGCCGACGGCACACTCAAAGGGTTCGACTTGGAGATGCTGCGACAAGTGCGCGCCGAGGTGTCCATTCCGCTGATCGCATCAGGCGGAGCCTCACAGCCACAGGACTTCACCCAAGCAGCACGTGAGGGAGCAGACGCGGTGCTCGCGGCCAGCGTCTTCCACTTCGGCACACTGTCTATCGGTCAGGTCAAGGATCAGATGCGTCGCGACGGGATCGAAGTTCGATGACCACGCTCGATCCGAAGACAGCGGAACTGCTCAAACGCGACGACAACGGCTTGGTCGCGGCTATCGTGCAACAGCACGATACCGGTGAAGTCCTGATGCTCGGCTGGATGGACGACGAAGCACTGGCACGAACTCTCACCTCGGGACGAGTGACCTTCTATAGCCGATCCCGACAGGAATACTGGCGCAAGGGCGACACGTCGGGACATGCGCAGTTCGTGCACTCTGTATCCATCGATTGCGATGGCGATGCCCTGCTGATCAAAGTCAACCAGGTCGGGGCGGCCTGTCACACGGGGACGCGAACCTGTTTTGAGGCCGGCGGCGACCTTGCCGCGATACCGGCCACGCCGGAACAGCTAAACCTATGACGAAGACCAGCAGCTCGGTGGGACGACGCACTGTGAGCCGCCGTACCGGTGTTATCGCCCTGCTCGCAGCAGTTGCGATCCTTGGCGGCACTGGAGTGCCCACTTGGCTCACAACGCACACGACGTCAGTCTTGGGTGAGTCCGTCGACGTGGCCGTCTCCGGGATAGCCGCAGTCGATCCATTGCTGGCCGCGGTGCTGCTCCACGCCGCCGGTGCGATCGCCTGCTTGCTTGCCGGCAAATGGGCTCGGCGCGTCGTGTTCCTCCTCACGGCAACGACCTCGGCAATCGTCGGCTACACCACACTTGGTGTTCTGACAGATCCCGTTCCAGTGGCGGCTAACGCCGCTAGCGAGGCGGTGGGAACTCCCACATTCGACGGTGTGGACCTGACGATCTGGCCCTATCTGACTGCAGTCGCGGCAGCGGCGTTCGTACTCATTGAGATCTTCTTCGTCTTCGCGTCTTCGGATCAGTCGACGCAACACAGCAAATACGATCGACGTGGTACGACAGCACCGGACAGGGCCGCACCTGAAGAGGTGACCGCTTCCGGACAATGGGACGCGTTTGACCAGGGTGAAGATCCAACGGAAACCTGAGGGGAATGTCCCGAATGTACGCCGCACCTGTGAACACAGGTAGTCTGGTGCCACGCACATACCGAAAGGCATTTGTCCATGTCCGCATCACATCAATCCTCGAACACCGCAGACCGCTTCGAGCAGGAACAGCATTTCAAGCTGCCTGACGCGGTCCCGCCGCACAACGAGGGGCAGACAGTAGCCGCATGGTTCGCCATGCTTGGAATCATTCTCGGCGTCGCGATCGCCACCGTGGGTGTCTGCCTTTCAAACCTGGTCATGGTCGTAGTCGGCGGAGTTGTCGTGGCAGCTGCGCTTGTCGGCGGACTGTTCCTCCGGTTGGCTGGACACGGTCAGCCTCGCAGCTGAGTCACGTGCACGTAGTCGCCCCGCAATGACGGTGGCGCCAACGGGTCCGATATACGCGGGCAGTTCGCTTTGTTCGCTCAAGAAAGGAAATAGCAGTGGCGACAGTGCTGGACGAGATCATCGCGGGGGTTCGTGAAGACCTTGCCCGCCGTGAAGCCGCGACACCGCTCGATGCTCTGAAAGAACGAGCGGCAAAGCAAGACAGTGTGATCGACGCTATGGATCGACTACGTCAGGAGTCAGCATTGGCGGTGATCGCTGAGGTGAAGCGGTCCAGCCCGTCCAAGGGGGCGCTGGCACCGATCGCGGATCCGGCAGCTCTCGCAGCCGAGTATGAGGCCGGTGGTGCGTCGATGGTCTCAGTGCTGACCGAGGAACGGCGCTTTGGCGGCTCACTGGCGGATTTAGCCGCGGTGCGAGCCGTCGTCGACGTGCCGATTCTGCGCAAGGACTTCATCGTCACGCCCTATCAAGTGTGGGAAGCGCGTGCGTACGGCGCCGACGTGGTGTTGCTGATTGTCGCCGCCTTAGAGCAGACCGTTCTCGAGTCACTGCTCGACCGTGTCCACTCCCTCGGAATGGCCGCGCTTGTCGAGGTGCATACAGTCGAAGAAGTCGAACGGGCGGTAGCAGCCGGGGCGCGGATCATCGGTGTCAACGTTCGCAATCTGAAGACTCTGGACGTTGACCGGGATGTCTTCGCCAAAGTTGTGCCGGCGATCCCATCGCATGTGATCAAGATCGCCGAGTCGGGTGTTCGCGGCCCGCATGATGTTGTGGAATACGCGCGTGCTGGCGCGGACGCGGTACTCGTCGGGGAAGCACTCGTGACGGACGCGTCTCCCAGGGCTTCGGTGGCCAACCTGGTCGCGGCGGGAACCCATCCATCGCTGCGCGCCGTACGTCACTGACGGCAGTAATACTTAAGGAGAGATATTGACTTCCAGTCTGGACCACCTCGTCGGGCCCTATTTCGGTGAGTTCGGTGGACGGTTCGTTCCTGAAGCACTGATCGCCGCTTTGGACGAACTCGAACAGGCATACCGCACCGCGATGGCCGATGAGGCGTTCGTGACGGAACTGCGGCGGCTCGAACGGGACTATACCGGTCGTCCAAGCCTGCTCACCGAGGCACCGAGGTTCGCGGCTGAGGTCGGTGGCGCCCGGATCTTTCTCAAGCGCGAAGACCTGAACCACACTGGATCGCACAAGATCAACAATGTGCTCGGGCAGGCACTGCTGGTCAAGCGCATGGGCAAGACACGCGTCATCGCTGAGACCGGCGCGGGTCAGCACGGCGTCGCCACCGCTACTGCCGCGGCACTGATGGATCTCGAATGCGTGATCTACATGGGCGAAGAGGACACGCAACGGCAGGCGCTCAATGTGGCGCGCATGGAGTTGCTCGGTGCGAAGGTCATACCGGTGACCATCGGTACCAAAACGCTCAAGGACGCCATCAACGAGGCGCTTCGCGATTGGGTCGCCAATGTCGATAACACGCATTATCTGCTCGGCACCGTGACCGGACCACACCCGTTCCCGGAGATGGTGCGCGAGTTCCACTCCGTGATCGGTACGGAAGCGCGTGCGCAGATTCAGGAACTGACCGGGAAGCTTCCTGACGCTGTCGCTGCCTGTGTCGGCGGCGGATCGAATGCACTGGGTCTGTTCAGCGGATTCCTCGACGACCGCGATGTCAAGCTCTATGGCTTCGAGGCCGGCGGTGACGGCATCGCGTCGGGCCGTCACGCGGCGCGTTTCTCCGGCGGATCGCCTGGAGTGCTGCACGGCGCACGGTCTTATGTCTTGCAGGACGAGGACGGCCAGACCCGTCCGAGCCACTCGGTTTCTGCCGGCCTGGACTATTCATCGGTGGGACCACAGCACGCTTATCTGCATGACATCGGACGTGCGGAATATCAGCCGGTCACGGACGCAGAAGCCATGGATGCGTTCGCCCTACTGGCGCGCACTGAAGGAATCCTGCCCGCAATCGAGTCTGCCCATGCGTTGGCCGGCGGTATGCGCATCGCCCGTGAACTGCCATCCGACGCTGTCGTACTGATCAATCTTTCCGGACGCGGTGACAAGGATGTTGCCACGGCGGCGAAGTGGTTCGGGCTGATTGACAATGACGAGAGCACACCCGGGGAGGCAGATCAGTGACAACGCAGCACAGTGCAGGAGTGCGCAGCGGAATCCGCCTGGCTCAACTCGAGGAGCAAGGACGCGCTGCCCTGATCGGTTACCTCCCAGTCGGATTCCCTACCGTCGATCAATCGATCGAGGCGGCACGAACGCTGGTTGCGAATGGTGTCGATATCCTCGAGCTGGGCGTGCCGTACTCCGATCCGGTGATGGACGGCGAGACCATTCAGCACGCAGTCGACCAGGCTCTAGAAGCCGGGGTGCGGGTGGCGGACACCTTCAAAGTGATTCAGGCATTGCAGGATCTCGACGTGCCCGTGTTGGTGATGAGTTACTGGAATCCGGTATTGCAGTACGGGGTCGAGCAATTCGCCGCTGACCTGAGTGCTGCCGGAGGTGCCGGACTGATCACACCAGATCTGATTCCGGATGAGGCCGGTGCATGGATTGACGCGGCGACTGCCCACGGTCTCGATCAGGTGTTCCTGGTTGCGCCCAGTTCGACGGATAAACGTCTCGAATTGACGGCGCAGGCATGTCACGGCTTTGTATATGCCGCTTCAACCATGGGCGTCACAGGAGAACGAACGACTGTCGGTGCTGCTGCGCAGAGTCTGGTCGCCCGCACCCGCGAGGCGGGAGCAGAACGCGTTTGCGTGGGCCTGGGTGTCTCTACTGCGCAGCAAGCCGCTGACATCGCCGGTTATGCCGACGGCGTGATCGTCGGTTCCGCCTTCGTCAGGACCATGCTTTCCGACGAGCCATGGTCGAAACAGCTCGAGGCGCTTGGCGCCGTTGCTGCTGATCTCGCAGCCGGCGTCGCCTCTGCCCAGCACACTACGCCGTAGTTGTGAAAAATCTCACGTTTGGTGTTTGACCTATGGTGATGACGATCCCCAGCCCTGCTCAAAGCGTCTGGTACCTCGGCCCTCTAGCGGTGCGGGCTTATGCGATATGTATCTTGATCGGTATCGCCATCGCGATCTGGTGGACCGCGAAACGGTGGCGGGAGCGCGGCGGCGACCCCGAGGTGACCTACCAGATCGCGTTGTGGGCCGTCCCGTTCGGAATCATCGGTGGACGTATCTACCACGTGATAACCAGTCCGGACGCCTATTTCGGATCTGGTGGGGATCCAGTCACAGCGCTCTACATCTGGCAGGGTGGCCTGGGAATTTGGGGCGCGATCGTCCTCGGAGCGCTCGGCGCGTGGATCGGTTGCCGGCGTGCTGGGGTCTCTTTCATCCAGTACGCCGATGCGGTCGCCCCCGGCATCTTGCTTGCTCAAGCGATAGGCCGATGGGGCAACTGGTTCAATCAAGAACTTTTCGGCGGGCCTACGGATCTGCCATGGGCGCTTGAGGTGTCAGATCGAGTCGCCATAGCCGCAGGATATGAGGCGGGAACGACCTTCCATCCCACATTCCTCTATGAGTCACTGTGGTCCGCAGCGGGTGTTCTGGTGCTTCTGTGGTGTGAAAAACGTCTTCGACTGCGCACCGGTCAGGTATTCTGGCTGTACGTGCTGATCTACACCACAGGTCGCCTGTGGGTCGAGATGCTCAGAGTTGATCAAGCCCATACAATTTTGGGGCTGCGCCTGAACGTCTGGACCTCGCTGATCGTGTGGATCGGTGCGCTGGCAGCAATAATCTTTCTTGGTCGGCGCGGTACGCCCACGAATCACACTGGACCGACCACAAAAGTCGAGCCGGTTAACGACTGACACACCCCAGCCATGTCGTAGCCGGGTGTGAGAACTTCCCGGAGAACTCGCACGGTTTCGTGACCCCTTGCTCCACAATCTATAGACGCCCCGGTCGCCCTGCCGTGGGCTAGCGCAACGACCGCCGTTTCGAGGGCCACGGCGGAGACGAGGACGGTGCAGGTGAGCACTCAGTCGACGAATCTCAGTCCATTCCGCATTGCGGGTGTTCCCGAGGCGAAGGGACTATACGACCCTCTCTCCGAACACGATGCCTGTGGTGTTGCTTTCGTAGCGACATTGCGCGGCACACCCGGACGGGACATTGTTGACGCAGCGCTCACTGCATTGGAGAACCTCGATCACCGCGGCGCCGTCGGGGCGGAGGAGAACACCGGTGACGGTGCAGGCATCCTTACTCAAATTCCTGATGCCTTCATTCGGGACATCATCGATGCAGAACTCCCAGCGGCGGGACACTACGCCGTGGGTATGGCATTCCTTCCGGGTGAGCAGAAGGCAGCCGACGTCGCGGCGGCACAGATCGACTCCATCGCGCTCGAATTAGGTTTGAAGGTACTCGCCTGGCGCGAGGTGCCGGTCGACGCCTCACTCGTCGGCCCCACCGCCCGAGCTACCATGCCGAGCTTTCGACAGTTGGTGGTCTCCAGTCCGGACTATCGAAAGGCCGGAATCGGACTAGACCGACTTACCTACCGACTGCGCAAGCGGATCGAAAAGGAAGTCGGTATTTTTTTTGCCTCGCTCTCGTCCCGCACGCTGACTTACAAAGGCATGTTGACCACGGGCCAACTCGGCCCGTTCTTCGATGACCTGCGCGATCCGCGGTTTGCTTCCGAGTTGGCGCTCGTCCACTCGCGGTTCTCCACCAACACGTTTCCGTCGTGGCCGCTCGCTCAGCCGTTCCGGCTCATTGCTCACAACGGTGAGATCAATACAGTGCGCGGCAACCGCAACTGGATCGCGGCGCGCCAAGGCATGTTGCAGTCTGAACTGCTCGGCGATATGGCGGATCTGCTTCCAGTGTGCTCCGCCGAATCGTCTGACTCCGCCAGCTTCGACGAGACCCTGGAACTGCTGCACCTGGCGGGCAGGGAACTGCCCCATGCCGTCATGATGATGATCCCGGAAGCCTGGGAGAACCACGCCGAAATGCCAGCGGAACTACGCGCGTTCTACGAGTTCCACTCGAACCTGATCGAGCCTTGGGACGGTCCGGCCTGTCTTAACTTCACCGATGGAACCGTCATCGGCGCTGTCCTGGATCGCAACGGCCTGCGACCGGGGCGTTACTGGGTGACGGATGACGGCCTGGTGGTGATGGCCAGTGAGGCCGGCGTGCTTGAGATCGAACCGGAACGAGTCGTCCGGAAGGGACGGTTGGAACCGGGAAAGATGTTCCTCGTCGACACCGGTGCTGGTCGCATCGTCGAAGACCAGGAGATCAAGACCCAGTTGGCACGTTCTCGTCCTTACGCCCAATGGATTGAACAGAACGAGATCTATCTGGAGGATCTGCCTGACCGCGAGCACGTCGCTCACTCCGCAGCCTCGGTGGTGCGGCGCCAGCGCGCTTTCGGCTACACCGAAGAAGAGCTCAAGGTCTTGCTCACTCCGATGGCCAACACCGGTGGCGAGCCACTCGGCGCGATGGGAACCGACACACCTATCGCGGTGCTCTCGGATCGACCGCGGCTACTTTTCGATTACTTCACTCAGATGTTCGCGCAGGTGACGAACCCGCCATTGGACGCAATCCGAGAAGAACTCGTCACCTCACTCGGCGGCGCCATCGGTCCAGAACCCAACTTGCTCTCGGACACGGCGCAGCACGCGCGCAAACTCGTGCTGCCGTTCCCTGTGATCGACAACGATCAGCTCTCCAAGATCGTTCACATTGAGCACTCGGCACAGGGTCGCAGAGCTCAGTTCCGGTCGCACACCGTGCGTGGTCTATACCGCGTTGACGGTGGCGGGGAAGCGCTTGAGGCAAGATTGCAGGAGATCTTCGCCGAGGTGGACGCCCAGATCGTAGCGGGCACGAGTTTCCTCGTGCTTTCCGACCGCGACGCTGACAGCCAGTACGGCCCCATTCCGTCGCTGTTGCTACTCAGTGCCGTTCACCAGCATCTATTGCGACAGCACACGCGAACGCAGGTATCGCTCGTCGTCGAAGCTGGAGACGTACGCGAGGTTCACCATGTGGCCTTGCTGATCTCCTATGGTGCGGCAGCGATCAACCCGTACCTGGCGATGGAAACCGTTGAAGACCTGGCGAACCGCGGCTATCTCGAGGTTGACGCGCCTACCGCGGTGGCTCACCTGATCAAGGCCCTGGGCAAGGGCGTGCTGAAGGTCATGAGCAAGATGGGAATCTCGACCATCGCGTCATACCGCGGCGCCCAGGTCTTCGAGGCCGTGGGATTATCGCAAGAAATCATCGACCAATACTTCGCCGGTACGACGAGCCGCCTCGGCGGCATCGACATCGACGTGATAGCGAAAGAGGTTGAGGCGCGCCACCGCAAGGCATACCCGCTCTCCGGCAATATCGCGGCACACCGAGCGCTGGAGATCGGCGGCGAATACAAATGGCGCAGGGAAGGCGAACCGCACCTCTTCGATCCGGAGACGGTCTTCCGGCTGCAGCACGCGACTCGGACCCGGCAATACGACGTATTCCGGGAGTACACCGCGAAGATCGACGACCAGTCGAAGCGTCTGATGACGTTGCGAGGTCTGTTGGAGCTCAAGCCGACACGCGAGCCCGTTCCGGTGGACGAGGTCGAGCCTGTCTCAGAGATCGTGAAGCGCTTCAACACCGGAGCCATGTCCTATGGGTCGATTTCCCGGGAGACTCACGAGACCCTCGCCATCGCCATGAATGAGCTCGGTGGCCGGTCGAACACCGGTGAAGGGGGAGAAGACCCGGAACGACTGCACGACCCGAAACGTCGCAGTCGCGTCAAGCAGATTGCCTCGGGCCGGTTCGGAGTCACCTCGGAGTATCTGACCTTCGCCGATGACATTCAGATCAAGCTGGCCCAAGGCGCCAAGCCGGGTGAGGGCGGACAGCTGCCAGGCCCCAAGGTCTACCCGTGGGTGGCCAAGACCCGTCATTCAACACCCGGCGTGGGACTGATCTCCCCACCGCCGCACCATGACATCTACTCGATCGAGGATCTGGCGCAACTCATCCACGATGCGAAGAACGCAAACCCGCAGGCTCGTATCCATGTGAAGCTGGTCAGTGAATTCGGTGTCGGCACGGTCGCGGCCGGGGTGTCCAAAGCGCATGCCGACGTAGTGCTGATCTCTGGCCACGACGGTGGTACCGGCGCTAGTCCGCTGACCTCGTTGAAGCACGCAGGAACGCCTTGGGAAATCGGTTTGGCCGAGACCCAGCAGACCCTGGTCCTGAACAACCTGCGCGATCGCATCACGGTGCAGGTCGACGGTCAGCTGAAGACCGGGCGTGACGTGGTGATCGCAGCGCTGCTTGGAGCCGAGGAATTCGGCTTCGCTACGACCGCCATGGTGGTGTCGGGCTGCATCATGATGCGGGTGTGCCACCTCGACACATGTCCTGTGGGTGTCGCCACGCAAAATCCAGAACTGCGGTCACGGTTCACCGGTAAGCCCGAATTCGTGATCAACTTCTTTGAGTTCATCGCGCAAGAGGTGCGAGAGCACCTCGCGGCGCTCGGCTTCCGCAGTATCGATGAAGCCGTCGGCCAGGTGCAGAATCTGGATGCCAGCGCCGCCATCGAACACTGGAAAGCCTCTGGGCTGGACCTCACGCCCGTGTTGGATGTGCCAGAGCTTCCGGCAGGCTCGCAGCCGCGCAAGGTCAAGGAACAAGATCACGGCCTCGATAAGGCCCTGGACAACGACCTGATCGCGGCTGCTCGTCCCGCGCTGGAAGACCGAACAGCGGTGACGATTAAGACGACTGTGCGTAACGTCAACCGCACCGTGGGCACCATGCTCGGCCATGAGGTGACCAAGAGGTTCTGGGCCGAGCCACTGGCGGACAACACCATCGACATTCACTTCACCGGCTCGGGTGGACAGTCATTCGGTGCGTTTATTCCGCAGGGCGTGACTTTGCGTCTGTTCGGCGATGCCAACGACTATGTCGGCAAAGGGCTGTCCGGTGGACGCATCGTGGTGCGACCGGGCGATAACGCCGCGCTGACCGGTGAGAACAACGTCATCGCGGGCAATGTGATCGGATACGGTGCCACATCGGGGGAGATCTTCCTGCGCGGCAACGTCGGTGAACGCTTCGCGGTGCGTAACTCCGGGGCGACGCTGGTGGTCGAAGGCGTGGGGGACCACGGCTGCGAGTACATGACCGGAGGCACGGTGCTGGTCCTGGGCGCAACCGGCCGAAACTTCGGCGCCGGCATGTCCGGCGGGGTGGCTTACGTACTGGACCTGAACCCCGGGCGGCTGAACACGCAAGCGCGTGAAGGCGAACTATTGCAATTGCCGCTCGGCGACGATGACGCGGTCCTGGTCAAGACGTTGCTAGAGCGCCACAGTGCGGAAACGGACTCACCGCGGGCCAAAGAACTCCTGGCTGATTTCGAGCGCACTAGACAGCGGTTCACGGCGCTCGTCCCGCGTGATTACGCCAGGATGCGCGAGGTGCTTGCACAAGCAGAGGTAGACGGTATCGATCTGAACATTCCCGGTCAGTGGGAGAAGATTTTGGAGGTGGCTCATGGCTGATCCACGTGGATTTCTGAAGGTACGGCAGCGTGAGTTGCCGCAGAATCGGCCGGTAGCGCTCCGGCTGCGCGACTTTCGCGATGTCCATGAACATCGCGATGCCCATTCGCCGTTCCTACCTGAGCAAGCGGCCCGCTGTATGGATTGCGGCATCCCGTTCTGTCACCAAGGCTGTCCGCTGGGCAACATCATCCCGGAATGGAATGATCTGGTCCGACAGGGGCAGTGGGAGGACGCCATCGAACGGCTTCACGCGACGAACAACTTCCCTGAGTTCACGGGACGAGTCTGCCCGGCGCCGTGTGAGGACTCTTGCGTCCTGGGCATCAACCAACCGCCGGTGACGATCAAGAACATCGAAGTGGAGATCATCGACGAAGCCTTCCGTCGCGGTTTCGTCACGCCACAGGTGCCGCAACGATTCAGTGGCAAGACGGTGGCAGTGGTCGGCTCTGGTCCGGCTGGTCTGGCCGCTGCACAGCAATTGAGTCGAGTAGGGCACACCGTCGCGGTATTCGAACGCGACGACGCTATCGGCGGCCTCCTGCGTTACGGCATCCCTGACTTCAAGTTGGAGAAAGAGCACATCGAGCGGCGTATCGAGCAAATGCGCGCGGAAGGCACCCGGTTCCGTGCCGGTGTGGAGATCGGCCGGGACATCTCCTGGTCAGATCTGCGTGATCGCTATAACGCGGTTGTGATCGCTACCGGCGCGACGGTGCCACGCGACCTGCCGCTTCCCGGGCGGGACCTCGACGGTGTCCATTTCGCGATGGATTACCTCGTCCCGGCTAACCGTCTTAGTGCCGGGCTGGAGGTCGCTGAGCCCATTGACGCGGCCGGAAAGCACGTCATCGTCATCGGTGGTGGCGACACCGGTTCGGACTGTATCGGTACGGCGTTGCGCCAGGGCGCGGCCTCGGTGACGAACCTCGCGATCGGCAGACAACTGCCTGACGAACGACCTGAGACTGAACCGTGGCCGACCACACCACGCCTCTTCGAGGTGTCGACCTCGCATGAAGAAGGCGGTGAGCGTGAGTTCCTCGCCTCGACAGTTGAATTCGTCGGCAATGACGAAGGTCAGCTGACCGCGCTGCGCGTGGCGACGACTGAGTATCTTCCAGATGGCCGACGAGTTCCGACCCTGGGCACAGAGCGCGACCTGCCGGCGGATCTCGTGCTCATAGCGATGGGATTCACAGGTCCGGAGACCCGAGGAGCAGCTGATGGTCTGGATCTTCCCGTGACCAACCGTCGCACCTTCGCCCGTAACGCGGGATACGCAACGCAGACGCCTGGCGTATTCGTTGCGGGTGATGCCGGGCGGGGTCAGTCGTTGATCGTGTGGGCCATTGCAGAAGGACGAGCTGCTGCTGCCGCAGTGGACAAGTACCTGCGCGGTGAGACTGAACTGCCCGCCCCGATCCCCGCCGACGCGGTTGCGTTACGAGCCTAGGAGTTCTCAGCGTGCCACGCGTATGGTTGCATTGATTCATGCCATGATTGTTTGGCTTGATTGAGCAAAGATTCATAGCCACGATTTCAACCGTCAGTTCCCAGACCGAAGTCCCGTGCATCGGTCCAGATCCTTCACTAGGGTGGAGTTCATGCGAAAAGCGAAAATTGTTTGCACCATTGGTCCCGTCACTGCTTCTCCGGAGCGGCTGCAAGAGCTTGTGGATGCGGGGATGGATGTCGCCCGTATCAACAGGAGCCATGGAGAGCCCGAGGAGCACGAGGCGGTGTACCACGGAGTTCGAGCAGCAGCTGCTGCCTCCGGGCGCAACGTCGCAGTGCTCGTGGACCTGCAGGGGCCGAAGATCCGGTTGGGTCGGTTCAAGGACGACGAGAAGCACTACCTCAACGAAGGTGATGTCTTCACCATCACGACCGAAGATGTCGTCGGCACGAAGGAACTCGTCTCAACTACTCACAAGGGACTGGCGCAGGACGCCCGCGTCGGCGACCCGCTGCTGATTGACGACGGTAAGGTCACTGTCCGCGTCACCGCGGTCGAGGGCCCGCGGGTCATCACCCGTGTCGAGGTTCCTGGACCGGTTTCCAACAATAAGGGGATTAACCTCCCGGGCGTCGCCGTCTCGGTTCCCGCCCTGTCCGACAAGGACGAAGCGGACCTGCGCTGGGCGCTGCGTCTCGGCACTGACTTCATTGCGCTCTCCTTTGTCCGTTCAGCCGCCGACTACGACGACGTCGACCGCATCATGGTCGAAGAGGGCCGCAAGGTTCCGGTCATCGCCAAGATCGAGAAGCCGCAGGCCGTGGACAACCTCGAAGAAATCGTCAAGAAGTTCGACGGCATCATGGTTGCCCGTGGTGACCTGGGTGTCGAGCTCCCGCTCGAGCAGGTGCCGCTGGTCCAGAAGCAGGCTATCGAGTTGGCTCGTCGTAACGCGAAGCCGGTCATCGTGGCTACGCAGGTACTCGAGTCGATGATCTCGTCGCCGCGTCCGACCCGTGCTGAGGCCTCAGACTGCGCCAACGCTGTCCTGGACGGTGCTGACGCTGTCATGCTGTCCGGTGAGACCAGCGTCGGAGACTTCCCGATCGAGGCAGTGCGCACCATGGCCAAGATCGTCGAAGCGACAGAGACACTTGGCGCGGAGCGCATCGCACCGCTGGGCTCCGACCCGCACACCCGCGGTGGCGTCATCACCAATGCGGCAACTCAGATCTCCGAAACGCTCGATGTGAAGTATCTGGTGACCTTCACCCAGTCGGGTGACTCTGCACGACGTGTCTCCCGGCTGCGGACAACGACCCCGCTGCTCGCGTTCACACCACAAGGGGACGTTCGCAACCAGCTGGCTTTGTCCTGGGGCACCACCGCAGTTCAGGTTCCCACTGTCGACAACACCGACCAGATGGTCGGTCAGGTTGACTCAAAGATCCGTGAACTCGGCTTGGCCGAGGACGGCGACCTCGTGGTCGTCGTCTCAGGTGCTCCTGTCGGCGTGACCGGCACCACGAACTCCATCTTGGTACACCGTGTCGGCGAAGGTCGCTGATAGCGCTATCTGACTTCTACTCAGTGTGGGTCCGATGTCGTTGCACATCGGACCCACACTGCACTCTGTAACGATTACTACCTGACCTTGTTGGTCGTGTAGAGTCTTCTTCGGTGCTTGCCCCGGTAGCCCAACTGGCAGAGGCGTTCGGCTCAAACCCGATCCAGTGTGGGTTCGAATCCCACCCGGGGCACCAGATGAATAAGCCCCTTCTGAACTGCAATGAAATGCAGCTTGGAAGGGGCTTATTGCATCTTATGAATTTACTCAAATTGTGGTTTCGGTGTGGTGCAGATGAATTTTGGCACTACGATTAACCTGTGACATCGCAAAAGGATTCGCAGGGTCAAGATGAGCTTGACGTGCAGGCATTGTTCTCACCGCAGTTTGAAGAAGCTCCGGTGCCGCAAGCAGATGCCGAGGAGAACGTTCGGACAAAGCGCCGTGCCGTCGTCGCCGAGGATGAGGCGCTGATCAGAATGGACGTCGTCGAGACGCTGCGTGAAGCAGGTTTTGACGTGGTCGGCGAAGCACCCGACGGTGAGCGTGCCGTTGAGCTCGCACTTGAGTTGCGTCCAGATGTCGTCGTGATGGACGTCAAAATGCCCAAGCTTGACGGCATCTCCGCAGCCGAGCGCATCGGTAAGGCGCATGCGGCGCCGGTCGTATTGCTCACCGCATTTTCGCAGGCCGAACTCGTTGCTCGCGCTAGTGAGGCTGGTGTGATGGCATATGTGGTCAAGCCGTTCTCACCAGCGGATCTATTGCCAGCGGTTGATGTTGCTATTGCGCGCTACAACCAGATTCTGGCGCTTGAGTCTGAGGTGGACGACCTTGTCGAGCGTTTCGAGACCCGCAAGCAAGTAGACCGCGCTAAGGGTCTGCTGATGTCTCGTATGGGGCTGACGGAGCCCGAAGCTTTCCGGTGGATCCAGAAGACCTCTATGAACCGGAGGCTCACAATGCGCGAGGTGGCGGATGCCGTCATTGAGCAGGTCGGGGAAGAAGCGAGTTCGTAACTGCTGCTAGAGGTTATTGATCGACCAGAAGAACAATAACATTTCGGTAACATCCTGAGATAGATTTGTCTCAGTGTGCAAGCAGGGGCAGAACAACGTGGAGGTTCGTGGTGGCAACAGCGATCATAGTGCGCCCAAGCGATGCTGAGTCATGTGAGGCGATCGCCCACCTCAGTCTTGAAGCACGCAATGAATCAGCGCTGGGTGCGCAACTGTGCAGCAGCGATTTGGAACAGCTGCTACGTCAGGTGCAGGTGTTGTCCGCCATTCCCGGTATGAAAGTTCTGGTTGCGGAGCATCACGATCAGATCGTGGGCTTTGCCTTTACTCGCGTACTGCGAAACGACTTACTGCGGCCATCGCCAAGCGTGTTCATCGAGGCGCTTTACGTGGCGCGTCACGCGCGGCGGCAGGGAGTGGGACGAGCATTGCTTGCGCATATCGCTGACATCGCGATCGGGGCAGAGGCTCCCGACATCTATGTGCAGCTGTTGCCGGGCGCCCGTGGCACCCAGCGATTCCTGGCCCGATTGGGATTCGCGCCGGCAGCGTCGCACCGTGTGGTGCAGGCTGCTGCGTTGCAGCGTGAGCTTGCTCGAGTCGCCACGGGCCGTCGTCGTTCTAGCCGCACCCTTGAAGACCTGATCGCCCGGCGACGGCGAGTTCGTGGTGACGGCGCCACTGGCAGTATTGACATGTCGCAGGTACAGCAGGAATGGGACCCCTCGGGGACCTCGGCCCGGTAACGCTACGACGGCGAAATGATCATGCAGGTGAGCCTTGCGCTGGCGACGCGGCGCTGCTGATCATCGCGGATCTCGATTTCATAGGTCGCCAAGGTCGTTCCCAAATGTACCGCGCGTGCTGTGGCGGTTACGTTCCCAGTGCGGGCGGGGCGGTGGTGTGTGATGGATAGCTCGACTCCGACGGCCACGCGTCCTGCTGGCGCGTGGCGGGCCGCAGCAAGTGATCCTGCAGTTTCCGCCAGGGCGGCGCTTGCGCCGCCGTGTAGCAGCCCTGCAGGCTGTGTATTCGGCGCTACAGGCATGGTGACGACCGCTTCGCGTGCTGAGGCGGCATGAACTGTCATACCCATGGTTGTGGCGAGCGGACCGAGGCTGTCGGGGTGCATAGTGTCAGACATAACAGATAGGTTGTCACTTGTGAACGGTGATGCGCGACCCAGACTCTTGCTCATTGATGGCCATTCGATGGCTTTTCGTGCCTATTTCGCCCTTCCGGTCGAAAAATTTGCCACATCGACCGGCGTGGCGACCAATGCGGTGTACGGATTTTTATCGATGCTGATCAACTTGTTGAATCAGGAACGGCCGACTCATATAGCGGTTGCCTTCGACGCGGGAAGTCATACCTTCCGCACCGAGCAATATCCGGAATACAAGGGCACCAGGGAGAAGACCCCGGAGGACTTCAAAGGGCAGATTCCGCTCTTGGAGGACCTGCTCAAGGCTCTCGGTGTGACCACGTTGTCGAAGGACCTGTTCGAGGCCGACGACATTCTCGCCACATTGGCGACGCAGGGACAGTCCCAAGACATGGATGTCCTAGTGTGTTCCGGCGACCGCGATACCTTGCAACTCGTCAACGATCGGGTCACCGTGCTGTACCCCCGTAAAGGGGTGTCCGATCTGGCACGAATGACTCCCGATGCGGTACGGGAGAAGTACCAGGTTGAGCCTGCTCAGTACCCGGACGTGGCGGCGTTGGTGGGGGAGACGAGCGACAACCTGCCAGGAGTGCCGGGCGTGGGGCCCAAGACAGCCGCGAAATGGATTGCGCAGTATGGCGACCTGGAACACGTACTTCTCGCGGCTGCGGACATCGCCGGTAAAGCCGGCCAGTCGCTGCGAGATCACGAAGAGGACGTGCGACGCAACCGGCGTCTGAACGCTTTGCTGCGAGACGTGGAACTGCCGGTGGGTGTCACCGAGCTGGAGTTGAAGGCTTGGGACCGAGCTGAACTCGATCAGATGCTCGACGTGCTGCAGTTCCGCACCTTGCGCGAACGGCTCTACACCCTGGATATCGCTCCGAGCGGTGAGGGCGATGACGCTGGTGACGAGGCCGTGTCGCGCACGGAACTCGTCCTTGAAGACCTCGATAGCGCCGCACTTCAGGCCTGGCTCACCGCCGCCACGACTCCACTTGCTGTGAGCGTCGAAGGTCATACCACCCCGGTTGAGGCAGACCTGTGGCGGATTGCCATCGCACGATCAGACGGACACGCTGTCAGTTACGATTTGGCGACAATTGATCCGGCGGACGAGGAAGTTCTCACCGCCTGGCTTGCCGATCAGACTCAGCCCAAGACCGTTCACAATGTCAAAGCGGTCGATCATGCTGTGACGTCACGCGGCTGGACCATCGCGGGCGTCGTTTTCGACTCCCAGCTGGCTGCCTATCTCGCCCATCCCGATCAACGTAGTTACGACCTTGCCTCACTCGTCATGCGCTATGGAGGCACTTTGGATGTGGGGCAATCGCAGGAGACCGCGCAGGGAATCCTGGATCTGCGCGACGAGAGCCAGGCAAGCCGAGATATGGCCGGACAGGCGGTCGCGATCGCCGAACTCTACGCACCGCAGTCAGCGGAACTCGATCAGGCTGACAACACCGCGTTACTGACTGAGCTAGAACTACCGGTGGCGGCGATGCTCGCGGAGATGGAACGCACCGGGATCGCTGCCGATCACGATCAACTCATCGACTTGGAGAAGGGATTCGCCGCAGCGGCGGAGGAGTCGGCGAACCAGGCTCACGAGGTCATCGGCCGCCCAGTGAACCTGGGTTCTCCCAAGCAACTCCAAGAGGTGCTGTTTGACGACCTGAAGATGCCCAAGACCAAGAAGATCAAGACTGGCTACACCACTGACGCAGCCGCACTGGCTGATCTCTACGCAAAAACGGATCACCCCTTTCTCGCACATCTGCTTGCCTACCGAGATGCCACGAAACTGCGGCAGACCGTTGAGGGATTGTTGCGTTCGATAGCGCCCGATGGCCGCATCCACTCCACTTTCCAGCAGACGGTGGCTGCTACGGGGCGGCTCTCGTCCACGGATCCGAATCTGCAGAATATTCCGATCCGCACTGAAGAGGGCCGGCGCATCCGCAAAGTGTTCGTCGTCGGATCGCAGTACGAGTCACTCCTCACCGCGGACTATTCACAGATCGAGATGCGGATCATGGCCCACCTGTCCGGTGATCCCGGGTTGATCGATGCGTTCAACAGCGGTGAAGACCTGCACAACTTCGTCGCATCGCGTGTGTTCGGTGTGGACCCCAATGCCGTTTCGGCTGAAATGCGCTCAAAGATCAAGGCCATGTCCTACGGACTGGCTTACGGTCTATCCGCCTTCGGCCTGTCCAAACAACTGAGCATCGATGTTGCGGAAGCCCGTGACCTCATGGCGGACTACTTCGAGCGATTCGGCGCCGTACGCGAATACCTGCACCATGTCGTCGATGAGGCCCGCAAGGTCGGCTACACCGAAACTATCCTGGGACGCCGTCGATACTTGCCGGATCTGTCATCGGACAGTCGGCAACGTCGCGAGATGGCCGAGCGAATGGCTCTTAACGCGCCGATCCAAGGCAGTGCGGCCGACATCATCAAGATCGCCATGCTTCAGGTACGGCGAGCCCTGTCGGACGAGGGACTGCAGTCCCGGGTGCTCCTTCAGGTTCACGACGAACTCGTCATCGAAGTGGCACCTGGCGAACACCAACGAGTCGAAGAACTCGTCCGCGAGAACATGGCAGGTGCCGCTCAACTCAGCGTGCCCCTCGATGTCTCAGTCGGTTTCGGGCTGTCCTGGTTCGATGCCGCGCACTGATGTGGTGAGCGGCTAGATCTTCTCGGCGACGAAGATCGCCGTGCCTGGGATCATCTTGCCGCGCAAAGGGCTCCAGCCACCCCAAACCCTGGTGTGATCACTCGGCCATTCCGGTTCGACGATATCAACAAGGTGGAACCCGGCCCGTCTCAAGGCGCGGACTTGGTCGCCCAGAGTGCGATGGTGCTCGGCATAGACCACATTTCCTGAATCATCGGTCTCGATATACGGCGTGGTGTCGAAGTAGGAACGATTGGCGGTCAGTCCGGCTTCGCCTGGCACATCGGGAAACGCCCAGCGAATCGGGTGACTGACGGAGAACACCCATCGTCCGTCGGAGCGCAGAACTCGCGCGGCTTCGCGATGAATCTGTTCGTGCTCAGAGACGAATGGCAGCGCACCATAGGCTGTGAAGACCACGTCGAAACTGCTGTCGACAAAGGGCAGATCGCGGGCATCCGCCTCCTGGAGCGGAAAATCGATTCCGGTGCGGTCATTGCGTAGCCGGGCCTGAGCCACCATGGTGCTCGAGATGTCAGTGGCAACCACCGACACGCCGTGCTCGGCAAGCCAGCGAGAACACTGCGCAGCGCCAGCACCGATCTCAAGTACTCGCCGCGACGCCAGCTGATCGAGCGGGCCAAGCAGGGCTGCATCCGATTCCCGCAGACCTTCCGGACACCAGCAGAAATCGGTGTCGCCGAGGAAGTCGCCGTGTTCATCGAGATAGTCCGCACCGTTGCGATCCCACCAAACTTTGCCTGCTGAGTGTGCGGCTTCAGATGACGCGGTGTGATACCCGAAGAATCCCTGCGGCAGTTTTGACGAGTCAGCCATAGCCTGATTGTGCCCTAGCTGTCTGAAACAGCAGGTTAAGCACGGTGAAACAGCGCGTTATTGGGACGTTGGTTAGCCCACACGGGTCCGACTTCTCGCTAGGCTGTTACATGGCGTGACAACATCGCGCATTTCATCAACGAGCGGTAAGCGAGGAGTGGTTTCATGCAGATCGGATTGCTCACAGGTGGGGGAGATTGCCCGGGACTGAATGCTGCGATCCGCGCAGTGGTCAAACGGGGCTTGGGTGAGTATGGACACTCGATCATCGGTTTCCGCAATGGCTGGAAAGGCGTCGTCGATGGCGACATCATGCCATTGACCCGCGACCGCATCCGCAACACCCTGCCCGAGGGCGGCACCATGCTGGGGACCGCTCGCTACCACCCTTCCAAAGAGAATGGTGGAATCGACGCGGTTCTGCAGGTCCTCGAACAAGAGCGCGTTGAGGCTTTGATCTGCATCGGCGGCGATGGAACCCTGCACGCAGCCAGCGAGGTTGCCAAGGCCGGAGTCAAGATCGTGGCGATCCCCAAGACCATCGACAACGATGTGTGGGGCACCGACCAGTCAATCGGCTATCACACCGCGGTCAACATCGCGACAGAGGCAATCGACCGGATCCACACCACAGCGGAATCCCACAACCGTGTCATGGTGATCGAGGTCATGGGCCGCACCGCCGGTTGGATCGCCGTGAACGCGGGTATCGCGGGCGGCGCCGAACTCGTCCTCGCTCCGGAAGAACCGTTTGACATGGACCGCGTCGAACGATTCCTGCGGCACCGCCACCGGTCACACGCAAGCTTCTCGATCGTGGTCGTCGCGGAAGGCGCACAGGCCGCGGAAGGAAGCACCTTCCAGTATCAGACCGAACTCGGCAAGTATGGCGAGATCATCGGTGGGGCAGTAGGCGCCGCTGTTTCGCATGAGATCGCGCAACGCACCGGATTCGATACCCGTCTGACCGTGCTGGGTCATGTCCAGCGCGGTGGCACCCCGACGCCCACCGACCGGATGCTTGGCTCTCGTTTCGG
>WPCK01195491.1_pt1 | contig 59546 bp, 54 predicted proteins | sample 5399851 | NCBI WGS metagenome assembly WPCK01 (sample SAMN12869471, study PRJNA574797) | sludge metagenome | isolation source: wastewater treatment of pH11 | place: China:Beijing | collected 2019-05-20
GAAAAAAGTATCAAAACCAACCACATCTTCAGCAGCAGCCTGTAAATTAATTGTTCCCTAAATAAACAAATTCCATTAGCATCAGTTATACCAAAAATTAAGTGAACCGGGCCGTTCAACAGGAGTTTATCCGTCACTGAACAGCGTGCCGGATAAAACTCTAAAGCGTTAGCCAAAACTTGGGAGCAACATGAGCACTAAGAAATATATCGTCACCAGCCCTCATGAAAGTGAGTTCCCCAGCCCAATCACTTTCCGAAAGGGTGATCCTCTTGTTGTTGGCGAAGAATATGAGGGATCTGAAGGCTGGGATAACTGGTTCTATTGCAGTACGCCAGGACAAGAGCCAGGCTGGGTACCTGGCCAAGTTATTGAACGCCTTGGGGACTCAAGTGGGCGAGCACTTGATGACTATACGGCAAGAGAGCTCAATGTGCTGGAAGGTGAGCTACTGATTGGCACAAGGATTTTGAATGGCTGGGTATGGTGTGAGAAATCAGGCAGCACGGAATCAGGGTGGGTGCCATTGGAGAATATTAAAGAGGTCGTGGAGTAGTGTCCGTGGCTAACAAGGCCATTAAATTCGCTCCCTTCGGTCGCCGGACGCTCGTTCCTCGCGCCGTTTATGGCGGGCGTTAGAGTTTATGAAGATGTTTGAGCGAATTCAAAAAGAGACTCATATAGTTGAAGACCGAGAGCTTATAGCTAGCTATGATCGTTTCAGCACAGTTTTTACCTTGTCGCTCGATGGCAAAGTCCTGGTTTCAAAACCTTTTGTCTTCAGCTCGAAATATGAAAGCGAAATAGAAATTGCATCAAAAATATACAAAGTTCATATTTTCGCGTTTATTCTTTGGCGCTCAAAACTAACTATAAACAACGAAGTAATTATCGAAGAGTTAATCCCATCAAGAAAAAGAAAGAGCATCGGAGGATTAATCTATTCATTAGCTCTCGGTACTGCCAGGGTGCTGGGATAAACTCTAACAAGACGCTGTTGTCGCCACTGTCGTGGCTGGGACGGCTTACGCTGCGCTCCAGCCGCCCCAAAGCTTTGCGTTAGCAGGTTTTCGGGTTTTAAAGGGTTCAGTCAGTAGTTTTATTCCGGCCTTGTTCGCGTTCGGTTTTCTTAGCGGCAGCGCCACAAGTTAAAATTCGCCAGTTTGTGGGTTTGCTGCAAACGGTGGTGGCGGTAGCGTTGTTCTTCTGGGCTTCGCTTAACAGTTTTACAGGTTCCGGTTGGCTCGCCGTATCGCAGCTGGCTGGTGTTGTTTTTAAATTTGCACAGTGGTGCACTTGTTAAGCTTCGCCAGTGCGGCAGTGCCGCGCGGGTTTATTTGTAAGCTGCTAACAAGGCGCATCACTCGCGGCCTATGGCCGCTGGGACGTCAAACGCTAACGCGTTTTTCCGCCCGTGTGCTTTGCGTTAGCTTTCGCCGGAGTTCAAACGTGGTTTCCAAAGAAGAAATTACAGAGTTCTTAAAAACGGAGTTTCCTCAAACAAAGTGTACGGTCGAGGAGATCGGTTCGCGTGGCGCTACGGTTAGGCATCGTATCGGTTTTGAAGAACTCCGTCCTGGCGGTACGGTCTCCGGTCCCGTATTGATGACAGTTGCCGATGTGGCACTCTACGTAGCTATCCTGGGTGAAATAGGTTTGGTGCCGCTTGCTGTAACGACCAGTCTCAACATTAATTTCCTGCGTAAGCCGTCTTCCGATCGGGATATTATCGGGCGTTGCTCATTATTAAAGATAGGAAAGAGCCTTGTGGTCGGAGAGGTATTTTTATATTCGGAGGGTCTTGCTGAACCGGTGGCGCACGTTGTTGCTACTTATTCGGTACCGGTATCAAAAAGCTAACAAGTAAAGGCAGCGGAAAACCAAAAGCTCCGCTCCGCTACACTTTTGTTTTCCGCTGCTTTAAGCGTTAAGTGCCAATGCAAGGAGGATAAATTTGTTAAGCGTCAATGATCTCAAAGGATTGCTTGAAGTTAATCGTATAGTTACGTTGCCTTTTATAGTAGCTGCGTATTTTCAAGAATTCGGTTTTTCGCACTTTCCTAGTTGGGTAGCTACGGGGTCACTGATTTTTGCAGTTATTGCGTTCATGACTTTGGTTGTCGCTACATTTCTTGCATCTTGGGTTTTATTCGACTTACTCAACTACCTTGATTTTATGCTAGGGCGGTTTCAAGGGGTGTTGTGGTCTTTTGTTACGGTAACTCTGTTGAGCTTTGCAATTTTGGGCTTTTTTATACCGTCAGAGAGTTTAAATATTCATATATCGTGGTTTATAGCCTCAGGCGCATGTGGTTTGTACCTGCTAGATGTCAAACGAAAAACAGATGCTATTTTGTCACGTTCAAGCACTTAACAAGTTGCTTAATTTCGTTCCGGCCACAAACATCGTGGCCTCCACTGGACTGCCTACGCTGCGCTGCGGCAGCCAATTAGCAAAGCGTTATGTTTAAAGAGCATCGAGGATACAGTTACATGGCTCAATGTTTCGAAGGATTTGACCTTAAGAATTTTTGGCGAGAAAGTGAGTACGCGAGAGAAAAGTATGTCGAGGTAGCACCAGATGAGCAACTCATTAAAGAAATTGAAAATGAACTCGGCTATAAGTTACCCCATTCTTACATCGAGCTAATGAAAGTTCAGAATGGTGGCTATCCGCACAACGTATGTTTTCCTACAAATGAAAGTACTTCATGGGCATCGGATCACGTCGCTATTACTGGTTTCAAAAGTATAGGACGAAAAAAGCTATATTCTTTATGTGGCGATCTTGGAAGTGAATTCATGATAAGTGAATGGGAGTATCCAAAAATTGGGGTGTACTTTGGTGATTGCCCGTCAGCAGGCCATGATATGATTTGCCTAGACTACCGAGAATGTGGTGTAGACGGTGAGCCACAAGTTGTGCATGTAGATCAAGAATCAGATTATAAAATTACGTTCTTAGCTAATTCCTTTGAAGAGTTTGTGAGAGGTCTACGCCCTGAGAGTGATTTTGAAGAGTCTGAAGAATGGTAAAACATAACAAGCGCATGTTGTCGGACTGGTTTTCCGCTGCGCTCCAAACCAGCCGCAAATGCGGGCGTTAAACAGCGCATGTCTGCTCCACTGCTATCAGCTCTTTTAGCTACAGAACCCGAGCCGCCGATCATAGTATCAGCGGCTTGCGCGCCAAATAGACACCTGCAGCCATGAGCGCGATACCGAGTCCACGACTGACAGAGAGAGTTGATACTGACGTGCCGAACCATCCAAAATGGTCGATTAGAGCAGAGGCGGCAATCTGGCCGAGAAGCACGAAAAATATCGCATTGCCGATGCCAATCTTTGGTGCAATCCATGTGATGGATAGAATGTAGAAGGCGACGAAAATGCCGCCCATGAAATAATGAAGTGGCGTCGCCTCAAACAGACTAGCTTCGGGAAGCGGCCTGCTGAGGGTGAACGCCAGACTCACCATCAATGCCATGCCCAGCAGGATGCTGGAAGCTGCCACGGGATTACCCAGCCGGACGCCTAGCCCACTGTTGAGTGCCGCCATGATTGGTATCCCTATTCCGGCGACCACCATGACGACACTCATCCCGAAGGTTTCATTGCTCATTGATCTTTGTTCTGAGTATCACCGTTCGAGGCAGCCCTGTTGCGCCTGTATTCCTCTACGGGTAGACCGCCGATACCCCAGTTCTCCATTTCGACCTCATCGATAACAACCATCGTGGTTGCCGGAGATTTTTGGAGTACATCAACAAGCAGATTAGTTACTCCTTTAATCAATGCCGCTTTCTGCGATTCTGTTACCCCTTCACGGGTGACCTTGATGTTAACGTAAGGCATTGCTCTCTCCTTGCTTTTCAATGATTTGAAATATTTTGGCGATAATGTGCCAACGACCTTCGGTACGGACGAGCGACAGCATGTCAACGAAGTCGCGCTCGCCGATGGAACAACGAACACGAGCAAAAGCCGTGTTGTCTCCCGCAAATTCAATGGAATCCACGACATCTCGACGCTGCTCATTGCGCGAGGCTGGTGAGCGGCGCTGCGCAATTACCTCGCGGTACGCGGGCATGCTCCGGTAGAGCAATGGTGCCTCGTCAGCCGTGGCATATATCGCCTGCGGATGAAAAACCACATCAAACTTTTGAATGTCGCAGTAATACAGTGTGTCGAAGTACTGATCGAGCAACTCGTGAACTTCGGAAAAAGCATTCATTGAGGATCCTCCACCGGCAATAGCCCTTCAGTCTCAAGTGCCTTGACGACGCTCGGATGTGAGCGAAGTTTCTTCCAGAATGCATAAGTGGATGGCCACGGGCTTAGCGAGAAGCCGATGAACTGAGTCCAGTTGAGAATTACGAACGCATAGAAGTCGGCTACACCGAGTTGGTCCCCCAGCAGATTAGCGCGTGTATGCGACAGTCGAGCTTCAATAGGATCGATCCGTTTAGCAATTTTTGTTTCCGCCTCCTGCTGCTCTTCTGTTGTCAGCTCACCGCCAGAAAAAAAGGGGCTAAACGCCTTGTGTAACTCCGAGGACAGGAATGCGAGTAATTCCCGTAGTCGCGTGCGTTCGAAGGTGCCTTCCTGCGGTGCCAGGCCTTTTTCTGGCATGAGGTCAGCTAGGTATTCGAGAATCGCGGGATTCTCGGTCAGTACCAGACCGGGCTCCAGTTCCAGGGCGGGCACGTAACCGTTCGGATTGATGTCGGCATAGCTCCGCCCAGTCTCCGTGACGCCTTGCGCGGTATCCGTTCGCTCGAGAGAGAAGGCAATATCCAGTTCATTGAGTACTATGTGCGAGGCCAAGGAGCAAGCGCCGGGTTTGTAGTATAGCTTCATGCGTAGTTATTCCTCATGTTTAGTGGTCGACACGCACATGATATCCAACGGGTAGTTAATTACTAGAAGTAACCGGCCATTTGCAGGTAGAATTGGGTTACCTCAAGGAAACTTGGTTACTCCCATGTCACTGAAAGTTCGTCTTAACAAAAGCCCAGCGCCACCCGAGCCTTGCATGCTTACTGAGTGCATGGCGGTGATAGCAGGTGCTTGGGCACCCAATGTAATTTGGTGCTTGCGGGTTGGACCGCGGCGGTTCAATGAGTTGAAAATTGACATTCCGCCTGTTTCAGCAAAAGTGCTCTCAACCCGCCTAGCAGAGTTGACAGAGCGCGGAGTCGTCCAGCGTCACGTCCGGGACACTTCACCGCCTTCAGTTGAGTACGAACTGACCGAGCTTGGTCAGGAACTGATCCCAGCATTGGATGAGATCGTTAAAGTTGGCCACAAACTTAAGGCAAAGGGGCACCTTCCCGTTAAAGGCTAATTAATGTACTGAAGCGTGTTCAGTCTTGAGGCGAGGGGTCGGCTGGGAAAATGAGCTGTAGGCTTCATAATGAAGATGGTGTTCATTAGAGTCTAGCGCTGTTTAACAAAGCCATTAAATTCGCTCCCTTCGGTCGCCGGACGCTCGTTCCTCGCGCCGTCTATGGCAGCGTTATATGAAGTATTTCGTATTAATCTTTGCTTCCATTTTCAGTTGCCTGGTTTACGCTGGTAATTGTGCTGGTGAAATTGAAAAAGCAACGTCAGAAATGACTTTTGAAGAACTCATTGAGCTTGTTGAGAAAGAAGGCGGGAGTTACAACACCGTTACACAGGCACTGCAGTCTATTGGAAGCATAGTCGATTTTAGGAGAGGTAATCAGTTCTATCTCTCAAACATCCAGTTCAACCGAATAACCGCATATTTCCATGGTGGTGTTTTAGAGGGTGAATTTATCGGCACATACTTTAGCGGCACATCAGGACTGGGTTCACCTTTTGGTTTGTTTATCGGTTTCGACAACAAGAGTTGTAAGCTGAGGTCGGTATCGTATGACGTGCCATTGTAATATATCGCAGATCGCGACTCCGGTACGACAAGCATACCTGAGTCGAAGTCAGACTTGACCTGCCATTACTATATATTTGATTTCTTGTTTGCCGCTGTTCGATCTTTAGCAAGCTCAATGACCGCATGCCCCAATTGTACCAGGGTGCCAAAGTTTGGCGTGGTTTCAGGCTTTAAGGAACGGTAAGCACTGGTGCGACTTTTTATGCCGGCCTTAGCAATAACCTGTCCATGACCAAACTGCTCTACATAAGCGCGAATAGCGGCTTGCAGGATATCGGGACGCCCCTCCATCATTGACTCCCAGAAAGCTTGCTTGATTACAGTTTCCATCTCCTGAACGTCAAAACTTAACTCTGTCGGCTTATAAGAGCCCTGCGTAATATCACGCAATGTCGCAGCTGACAGTTCATTACCACTCCATTTTAAAGCGCCGTCACTGGTCAATGAAAAGCGTTTAAAGTCTTTAACTTCGGAGAATGGCACCTTTTTAAAGTATACCGACAAGTCGGCATGCCCCTGGTAACCGTCATTGAAGGCCAGCTCTAATATGTGGTCTGAAACAAAATCAACATCTATGACTTTCAACATACATCACCTAACTTCCCGGGATTTTCACCATTCACCGCTTTATTCCACATCACCAGCAACTGTTCACGATGTTCGTAAATGTGGCATTCAGCTCGTTTTCGTTGTTTATTGGGTAAATACCCCTCTAAACACTCACCAGTTTCAATTGCAATAATCAGCTCGTAACTGCCGTACTTAACGTGAACATGAGGCAATTTATGTTGCTTGTTATCAAAAAAGTACAAGCAAAATGACAGGCCTAAAAAGGCATCAATTTCAGGCATTGCTACCTCTGGATCCTCGTACTGTATATACTGTAGCACTGTATCCTAGAAGAGACAAGCGCCATCAATATCTAAACGCATGGCATACCGCAAGACAGGAACCACATCAACTAAAAGTGCCTACCCCACTATCGCAGATCGCGACTCCGGTACGGCAAGCATACCGGAGTCGGAGTCAGGCTTACCCTGCAATTACTATAAGATTGTTCGCCTCATATGAGGTTTTTGTTCATCAGCTCGCAGTTTTGCTAGCGGCTTCCTCCAGACAAAACCTCACGATTTTGCCCTTGCCATTTGCTAGGGCATGTTGATTCAACATGGTAAAGGGTTATCTTCCTACAGAGGACTTTCACATCATAAGTTCATGCCCATGCTGAGCGTACAAAGCAGGTTCAAATCGTTCGCTTCGCTCACTGGACGGGCTAAAGCCCGCCCCTTCACCAAACGTTAAATTGCTATACGAGCCCTTCTTGACTACAATGTATTACAGTGTTTTGGTTGAGAGGGGTATCAGCATGAGTGTTACCACAGTTCGCTTACAGGCAGAGGTTGAGCATCAGTTGGAAGCTATTGCGAGCAGGCTTCATCGGAGCAAAGGATGGGTGATCAATCAAGCCTTATCGGAATACATTGATAAGCAGAATTTACAGCAAGAACGTTGGAAACAAACTTTGGCAGCGATGGAGTCAGCTGCTCAAGGAAAAGTGGTTGACGCTAGTGAAGTACACAACTGGTTAAGCAGTTGGGGTACAGAAAAAGAACAGGATGCGCCGGGGTCTGGTAAGTGAAGCTAGTCTATACCAATGATGCAATCGAAGATTTAAAGCGTTTGCGGGAGTTTATTGCAGTTCATAATCCAACTGCAGCTAGCAAAATAGCGGCAGAATTGATCGCAAAAATGGAGTTGTTGCCAGCATTCCCAAGGATGGGAACGCCGGTTCAGATGGCTCCAGTCCCAGATATCATCCGTGATATGGTTTTTGGAAAATATGTTGTTCGCTATTCTGTTCACGCCAGTGCAGTCATTGTCCTTCGAGTATGGCATGAGCTTGAAAATGAGCGATAGTCAGTTAACAATTTGTTCACTCAAAGCGACCTATCTCCGCCACAATCTAGCGTCACAGCAACCAAAAGTGCCTACCCCACTATCGCAGATCGCGACTCCGGTACGGCAAGTATACCGGAGTCGAAGTCAGGCTTCAGATGACAACTACGGTATGCATACGTTTCTCAGTCGGAGCTCGGTTGCGGTTAACTTGGGGGATGTTCTGCCACTAAGACTGGCTGCTGCTTAATTACCAGCTTTTGCGTCGCTATCAGCTGCCGAAACCGCTCAGAGGTGGTGGCCCAGTCCACCACATCGACTTTCCAGGGCAGGTCTGACTCACTAAAGGCTTCCGCCAGTTCGGCGAGTTGTGTCAGTGGCAGTGGCTGCTCATTGATAATAACCAGATCTAAATCGGAATAGGGCTTGGGATTACCCTGAACCCGCGAGCCAAAAGCCCAAACCTCATAGTTTGGGAGTAAGCGTTGTAAAATCGTGCTGACTTGCCGCCATTCTTGCTCACTGATCAGCAAACTTTCAGGCTTATGCATTGGCTAACCGCTTAGTTAATTCAGCAGCCAAAAACTGTACTTCACTGAGAAAGGCAGGGATACCGGCAACCACTTGCAGGGCAATTTCTTCGTCGTAGGTACGGCTGGTTTTACTGCGCATATCACGATAACTGCGCCAGGCTGGCCAGTCACCCTGTAATAACCCCTGCTCATTAGCACTGCGGATCAGATCAGCAAAAGGCATTTGATCGAACAGTTCAGGTGAGGGCGAACTATACTCAAGATAGCGTTTCAGTATTTTATGACTGATTTCATAGGTAAACTCGAAGCGCTGCACCAGGCCATCACGGATCTGAATATCGCTGATATCAAGCTGATAACGCTGCCAACCTTCTTGCAAACGAGCAATAGCTTTTTGTAAATGGCTAATATCTAAAGACATAAGTAAACCAAACCCATAAAAATTACGCCTAGCATAGCCCAGGGACCCGCTCAGTGCCAGCGAGTCAGCAACGCTAAGCCAAGGCACTTACTTCACAACAATACTGCCATGTTTGCTTTGGGAATAGAGGGTATAGGGTAAGGCCACAGTATCGGCGACTAGCGAGAAACTGCCATCGATAATAAAGAACGGCACATTATTGAAGGTATTGCCCAGGTTTTCATGCCGGCTTGGCTCGCCGTTTAGTTTGCACAGGTTGTAGGCAAAGCCACTGTATATGCGCGGAATTTCCTTGCAATAGCTTTTCTTGCCATGATGCTCGATGCTGACCTGAGTGGTACTGGGTGGTAAGGTTTTTACCGTTGCACAAGCGCTGAGGCTTAGTAGTATCAGCAATAACAGCGGGGTTTTCATCATTTCATCCTTGTATGTAACTCATTGCCATTAATCGGCAGCAAAAAACCAGACCTGGCTAATCAGGCCTGCCTGGACCTCATAGACCACTGCCACTTCATAAGGTTCGTCCCGTAGCCCGGTCACCCGTTCATGATCGATGACTTTATTGCCAACGACCTGCCGGCTTAGTACTGCCGCCTGCAACTTTGGCAGGGTAAAACGCTCGGTAGCATAGAAGTGTGCCAGCGCCTCGCGCCCCTGCAAACTGGGTGCATTGGCCGGCATGCGGTAAATCCGCACATCCGGCGCATAACAGGCAATAAACTCGGCCAGATTATGCTGATTGTAAGCGGCGAGTTGCCGCGCCACTGGCTCAACGACTGACATAGAGCACCAGTATCGCCAGCGCGCTAAGTAACAACACGCTAAAGGTCAGCGCCATGCCGATAACCCGGAATTTAAGCGGCTCAGGTTCCTGACTCACACCATAAGCATGGCTTAAGCGACCGAGCAGTAATAATGCGCCCAGCAGATGCAACCAAAGCCCGGCCAAACCGCTATATTCGGCCAGAAATAACAGCAACAGCGCAAAGGGCGTGTACTCGGCAAAATTGGCCTGTACCCGCATCGCCCGTTGCAGTGCGCTATGGCCTCCCGAGCCTAATGCCACCTGTAAGCGGCGGCGCTGCCGGATCACCGCCACACTTAATACCACAAACAGCACCGTCAGTAAGGCGGCATAGACTGCTGTAATCATAATTTCGCGACTCCTGAAAGGCAGAGGATTTCAGTTTAGAATTCCGCTGCGAGTTATTGTTTAAATTTAACGGGTTGTTACCGACGCTACTCTTTAGCGAGATTTTTGCCCTTGATGCGCTTCTTGCGCCTTAAGGATCTGCTGCAAATTGATTTCAATCCAGTCTGTCAGAGCTTCGACCTGACGGCTGATCCCCTCTCCCAGCACCGTAAGTGAATACTCTACATGCGGCGGTATTACCGGATAAGCAATTCGACTGACAAAGCCATCTTGCTCCAACTGTTGTAGGGTTTGCGTCAACATTTTCTCACTAACCCCACCAATCTTGCGCCGCAGCTCGCTAAATCGCTGAGTACCATCCAGTAATGCCAGTAACACTAACACACCCCATTGACTGGTGACATGCTTCAGAATCTGGCGCGAAGGGCACTCAGCCGCTAATACTTCACCGCGCAGCATTTCGACAAGTTTACCTTTGGGCGCTTCGGTCATCAAACTTACCTTTTTGTACGTACTTACTAAAAGTAAGCTTAACTGATAGGCTGCTCTTACTCAAGCAAACCACTACAGGAAATTACTATGATTGTTATTACTGGCGCCAGCGGTCAATTAGGCCGTCTTGTCATCGCATCCTTGTTAACAAAGGTGTCTGCATCAGAGCTTGTTGCTGTGGTGCGTAACCCGGAAAAGGCCAACGATATCGCAGCCTTGGGGGTGCAGGTACGACAAGCTGATTATAACCAGGCCGACGACTGGCACCGCGCCTTGCAGGGTGCGTCTAAGGTGTTACTGATTTCATCAAATGAACTTGGTCAGCGGACTGAACAACATCGGAATGTTATTAATGCCGCCAAAAACGCGGGTGTGGCTTTACTGGCCTATACCAGCATACTGCACGCTGACACCTCGGTATTAGAACTTGCGGCGGAACATCGCGCCACGGAAGCGGATATTCGCACTTCAGGTGTGCCTTTTGTTATGTTGCGCAACGGCTGGTATACCGAAAATTACACTCTGGGGATCGCCACCGCACTGGCGCTGGGAGCAGTTTACGGTTGTGCCGGTGATGGCCTTAGTGCCTCAGCTGCCCGAGCCGACTACGCCGAGGCCGCGGCAGTAGTGCTAACCAGCGATAATCAGGCTGGTAAAACTTATGAATTGGCCGGTGATACAGCATACACACTCAGCGAGTTTGCTGCGGAAATCAGCCTGCAAAGTGGCAAAGCCATTGGCTATATCAATCTTGCGGAGTCTGATTACAAACAGGCATTACTCAATGCCGGCTTGCCCGAGCCGCTGGCACAGCTACTTGCTGATTCCGATAGCGGTGCCGCTAAGGGCGCATTGTTTGACACCAGCAGGCAACTTAGCCGCCTTATCGGCAGACCGACCGCTTCATTAGCAACAGCGGTTAAGGTGCAGTTACCCAACGCTAAGTAGCATCAAGGGCAGATCGCAATCTGCCCTGCATTTAGCGAATCAGTCAGATTACGCACTTAGCTCCATTAACACGGCAGCGCAGAGTGCGGTAATCATAATTTCGCGACTCCCGCAAAGTAGAGGTTATTCAGCATAGAACTCTGCTGCCAGTTGTTGTTTAAATTCGGCGCTTTGTTGCTGACAATAGGCAAAGGTTTGCTCCAGAATAGCGGTTTCCAGCTGGCCTTGCTGTTTTAAATTAAAGGCCTGCACAATTAACCGGGTAATTGCCGGTTTTTGTTCCTCACCTATAATCACCGCTTTAAAGTTACTCAGGGTCAGCGGTTGCCCATCCAACAGCGCAAAGCTTTGCACTACGGTGGTAGTCATATCACCACAGGCGGTAAGGTGCGTTGGGGTATTGCCTTCTTCTTCGAAAAACGAATACTCGCGATTCAGCTCAGCCGCACTAAAGCTGGCACAGCGCTGACTTACCTGCGCCATAACGGCAGTCTCGCTGACACCTTGTTGCCATAAGCCAAAAGCCTGCTCCGCCATTTGATACAGGGTGCTGCCCGGCAATAAGCCCAGATTATTGGCCGTCAGGTTAAACGGATAACCCATTTGATACCACACAGAGGTACCGTGCACTGCCGCCGGCACCTGTAATTGACATTGTAACTCTGCCGAAACAGCCTGCACCTTACTCACTGAAAAAAATAGCCCGGCACTTAACAAGGCCAGTACCACAGCTTTACTCATAGCGCGCCCCTGAATGTTGATAAGCTGTTAACCACTATACAACAGCTAATACGCATTGCAAGATACTAGCGCTCATCCAAACTGACGCTGGCGAGTACCGTCGCCGGCTGGGTTAGCGGTAAGGCTAAAATGGCACCGGCTGCCGATTGTGGGAAAATACCGGTCAGCGCAGTAAAGTTGACCTGATGGCTGACCAGTACCAGCGGCATCTCGCTGGGCTTGGCAAAGTAGTCCAGCAGGGCCTGAGTTTGCTGTTGGCCATCGCCGCGCCCGGCAAAAAATGAATTCAGCGCCGGCAGCGGTTGCACCGGCGCTATCGCCATCAACCGCGCCGTTTCCAGGCAGCGGCACCACTGGCTGCTATAAAGCCGGATATCACCACTGTACTGCTGGCGTAATTTTTGCCCCCAGGCTTTAGCCTGCTGCCGCCCCTGTTGATTCAGATTGCGCTGTGTTTGACAGTCCTGTAACTGAAAACCGGCCGGATCACCGGTACCCGGCGCCAGGGCATGCCGTAGCATCAGTACCGCCTTGCCCTCACGCCAGGCCTGCCAGGCTGCATCATCGGCCGTGGCAGCGGTCGAGAGCAGCAATAACCAGCAACAGAATAATGATCGCATCGCAAAATCCCGCTATAAATTATTTAGCTGGTACGACAAAGCTCGGGGGAGAGATTGCTGACATGCGACGAAAAGTATGGCTAAGTTTGCTGGGCGCTATCCTGGTGCTCGCTTATTACTTCTGGCCCAGCAGCCACTATCCGGCACACTTTATCGAGCCGCACCCGGTACTGGCGGTGCCGCCGCACTCGTCGGGCGAGCTACTGCAGGTCAGCGATTTTATTGCCACTACCCCACGTCCGGCCGATCCCTATCCTTATCCGATCGCGCTCGGTGCCGTTGGCCCGGTAACGCCACTGTATTCCGGCAGCCTGCAGTATCCGTTTTATTGCGGCTTTTCGCAGCAGGGGCTGGAGCCACCGCAAGTCGATAATCAGCAGGGCTATGGTATTGCCGTGGTGCAGGATAAGCAGCAGCTGGGTTACAGCCAGGATTGTCTGCACCCCAGCCGTTTGCTCTGGTATCGGCTTACGGCTGATAATCAGGTGCTGCCTTATCAGGGCGAACCTTTAGGCGACGATGAGCAGCTGATCCGGGTCGAGTTAGGTACCCTGCTGCGCTTTTTTTACTTTGTGGTGATGCCGGTTAATGCCGCTGAATACGGCGAGCGCGACAGTGCAGAGCGTTGGAATCAGCAGCTGATTTATCAGTTTCATGGCGGTGTAGGTATCGGTTTCCGGCAAGGCAGCATTAATCTGGAGCGGATGATTGCCAATCGCGCCGCCCAATTGCGGCAGGGTTATGCGGTACTTAGCAGCAGTGCCAACCGCACCAGCCACACCTACCATTTTTTGCGCGCCGAAGAGGTGGCGGTCAGGCTGAAACGCCATTTCGAAAGTTTGTATGGCAAACCGCGGTTTACTATTGGCATCGGTGGCTCTGGTGGCGGCATTGCACAATACTTACTGGCACAGAACGCGCCCGGCTTACTCGACGCCGCTATCGCACAATACAGCTATCCGGATATGCTGAGCCAGGTCATCTATGCCCTCGACTGCGACCTGCTGCATAACTATTACTACTTTACCGCCAGTGATAAGGCAAGCTGGCAAAGTATGGCACAGCGCCAGCTAATAGAAGGGCTTAGTACCAGTGAACAGCAAAGCGTGAGGTTTCGCTGGCAAATCAGCGCCGCACAGCTACTGGCCGGACAGTGGCCCACCCCGGCACGAGGCGCCAGCCAATGTATTAACGCCTGGTTTGGTTTATCTTCGATGGTGCATAACCCGCATCAGGGCCGCTTAAAACCCTTTACCAGCCCCGAGTTGCGGCAACAAACCCATTGGAGTTACTGGCAGGATCTGGTCGAAATTTATGGCCGGGATCAGCACGGTTTCGCGCACAGCCTGTGGGATAATAGCGGCGTGCAGTATGGTTTGCTGCCGCTGCGTAACGGCCAACTGAGCGCCCGGCAATTTCTGGAGCTTAATGCCCGTATCGGTAGCTGGCTGCCTGCCACGTATAAACAACCTGAGGCAGTACGCTTTATCCGCCAGCTGGATCTGCCGCTTTGGCTTAGCAGCTTTGGCCGGCATAATATTAGCTCGCCTGAATCTAACGCGACAGATTTTAAGGTAGCGCCCCGCTATCGTGCCGATACCGCCGCCATTAACCGCGCTTATCGCTATGGCCAGCTGTTTCTCGGTAAGGCGCAGATCCCAATTATCGATTTACGTCACTATCTGGATCCGGTACTGGATATGCATCATCTGGAACCCTCCTTTATGGCCAGACAACGCCTGGCGATGCAGGGGAATGACGGTTGGCATCGGATCTGGGTCAGCCACCCGGACTATACGCCGGTGGCCGCAGCTTTTGCCGCCTTAGAGCAGTGGCTGCAACAAGGTATTGCGCCGGACAGTGCCAGTGACCGCTGCTTTGCTGCCGATGGCAGCCTGATCGCCGCAGGTGCGGCGGTATGGCAGCAACATGGCAGCTGCTCCAGGCACTATCCGCCGCTCAGTAATAGTCGACGCCAGGCCGGGGCACCGACACATGGCTTACTCCTGCAATGCCGGTTAATACCGGTTGCCGACTTTATTGCTGCCGGGCACTATCAACCGGTTGATATGACGCCATATTTATCGGAATTACAGCAAATCTTTCCAAACGGAGTTTGTGATTATCAGCAAGGCGACAACGGCTGGCCGGCGGATTGGCCGGCACTGACAGAATAAATTTTCAACATTAATTGGCAGTTCAGGCCAGATGTACCACACTGATAACTAAGCTTTATTGCACAAGGACGTTCAATGCAAAGACGCACCGCTGCTGTTACAACTGTCTCACTGTTCTTACTGCTGTTACTTGGCTTGTATCAACTGGCGTCATCACGGCAGTATCAGCTGTTTGGCGAGCTGATCGCCCGGGTAGAAACAGAACAACCGTTAATTGCCCTCACCTTTGACGATGGCCCCTCACAGCGTTATACCGCCGAGGTGGTTGAACTGCTGGCACGCTATCAGGTGCCGGCCACGTTTTTTGTCACCGGCCATGAACTCGCGCGCCATCCGGAGCAAGGCCGCTTGCTGGTGCAGGCCGGGCATCAGTTAGGCAATCATAGCTACACCCATAAGCGTATGTTACTGGTATCACCGGCTACCGTGGCGTCAGAACTGGAGCGCACCGATCAGCAAATCCGGCAGGCTGGTTTTACCGGCGAGATCCTGTTTCGGCCACCTTACGGCAAAAAACTGTTTACCCTGCCCTGGTATCTTAGCCAGCAACAACGCAAAACCATAATGTGGGATTTAGAGCCAGAGTCCGAGCCAAAGCTGGCAGCGGATCCCCAAGCGCTGGCGGCGGCGGTGATTGCCAGGGCCCGCCCCGGTAGTATTATCCTGTTGCATGTAATGTATCAAAGCCGGCAAAGTTCGCGCGAGGCATTGCCACTCATTATTGAGGGACTGCAGGCAAAAGGTTATCGCTTTGTTACCGTCAATGAACTATTGCAAAGCCGCAATCTGCAATAACCGCCACGGTTAACCCATAAGTTATAGTGACTAGGCAAAGCCAGAAAGTCGCGTTAAACTCGATTTACTAATGTTTTCGTAGGGATGCGGCTATGCCGTCAGTTGGACGCATCAGTGCTCAGCTCGGTTTACAACTGGCGCTGATGCTAGCTTGGGTACTGCTTTATCAGAGTGCGGAGTTGCTGGAGTACAGCCCCCATGCCAGCTTATGGTATCCGCCGGCTGCGTTGAGTTTTGCCGCCTTAACCCTATTTGGTTTAAGAGCCTTCCCGGCTTTGTTACTGGTTTGCTTCCTGATGAGCGTCTGGCATTTTCAGCGCTATCATCCGGCCGAGCAGATCCCTTACGCTGCAGCTATCTTGCCAGCGATGGCGCATGGCATGAGCTACCTGCTGGGCGCCCTATTGTTGCGCATCCTGATCCAAAGTGGCCGGGTTAATTACTCCGGCACTCTGGTTGCTTATCTGATCCTGGCTGCGATTGCCGCCTTGCTTGCCGCATACAGCGGTGCCTGGTCTTTACAGCTGGCCGGTGTCATTGAACAGAGTGAGCGCCTGGCGATCTGGCTGGGTTGGTGGATTGGCGATCTGGTGGCCATTTTGTCGCTAAGTCCGTTTCTCGTACTGCTACTTGATCGCTTTACCGGTAAAACTATTGCTGCACAGGCGCCCTGGTTGCTGCAACATGGTCATGGCCCCCGACACAGCTTCCTGCTAAAACTCGTCCTGTGTCTGTTGCTACTCACCTTTAGCATGTTGCTGGCCCATCAGGTTCGGGCGCAGGAAATTACCTTTCTGATCCTGTTCTTAAGTTTACCGGCGATGTGGCTGGTTTATACCGAATCAATTTGGCGCAGCTTTAGCGGCCTGGCGGTGATCAGTCTGGCGATCGTGTTACTGACAGCCTTACTGGAGCTGGATAGTTATGCCGCCATTTATCAATTTACCATTGCGATGATTGCGGTTGCCATGTTGTATGGCACTGCAGTGCCCTTGTTGCAGAATACCAATCAACAGTTACAACGCAGCCTGCATACCGATCCGCTAACCGGCGTACTAAGTCGGCAAGGCTTTATCGAGCAGGCCAATTTACTGTTAGGCCGGGCCGGGCGTCGCAAAGATAAAGTCTGTTTAGCGGTGCTGGATCTGGACCATTTTAAACAGGTGAATGATTTACTGGGGCACCAGATCGGTGACGAAGTGCTACAGCAGGTATGTCAAACCTTACAGCGCCAGTTGCGACAACAGGATCTGCTGGGGCGTTTCGGCGGGGATGAGCTGATGCTATTGTTGCCCGATACCGATACCCGCGAAGCCAGCAAAATCTGTGAACGTTTGCGCCTTAGTATCGAACAGTTGCATATCGCAGCCGCCGGACAACAGGTTACCGCCAGCTTCGGTATCTGTGAGCAGCAAAGCGATGAAAGCTTTAACCAATTGTTCGCCCGGGCTGACAAAACCTTAATGCAGGCAAAGCAACGTGGCCGCAACCGCATTGAAACCATTTTGGCGGATCAGTCCGCTACTGATTAAAGGAAATCCCGCTATGTCCTATGCCAAAACCTACCCACTCTGGCTTGCTGCTCTGGTTTTAAGCGGCTGTAGTAGTCTGGATCAGGCCGGCTGCATCAATGCGGACTGGCGCACCCTGGGTTTTGAAGATGGCATTAAAGGCCGCAATGAAAGTCAGATCCGGCAATACCGGCAAGACTGTGCCAAACATGGTATCACGCCGGATCTGGATGCCTACCGCGCCGGACATTTTGAGGGTTCAGCACAGTTTTGTACCGCCAAAAATGGCTTTGCCCAGGGCAGTGGCAACCACAGTTATCAGAACAGCTGCCCGGCTGAATTTGCTAGTGCCTTTATGGCCGGTTATCGCGATGGTCAGACCCTCTATCAGGCCAGAAGCCAGTTAGATGGTGCGCGCAGCGAATTACGTAAGGTGCAGCAGGAACTGCAACAACTGGAAAAAACCATTAGCCAGTTAAATGAGCAGTTGGTTGCCGATGGCCTGAGCCGTGAGCAACGGATTAAGATCCGCGATGAGTTAGCCAAACTAAATGAAAGCCTGGGACAGGCCAATCTGGTGAAAGATGAGCTGGCGGCGGCTATCATCGTCTATCAAAACGAATTTAGCCGCCTGCAGCAACACTTTAGCTACTAGGACCTTTTGAAAATCTAGTACTCACGCACCACCCGGGCAGCCAGACTGGCATTTTCCAGCTTTAGCTGTACTGGCTGGCGCAGAATAATTTTCCCTTCCACACGCGAGTCGGCACTGATGGTCAGAGTCGGCTGGTTGCTGTCATCTTTACCAAACCAACCGCTTTGGCGTTTGCGCTCAGCATAAATCAGATCGCCCTTTACCACTGTCCCCGCCAACAAACTGATATTACCGTTGACGGTTTGCAGCTTGCCACCCACTTCGCTGCCGCTAAGACGGATACTGCCATTGACCGTACTGATATCGGCTTTAATGGTCGAGCCAGCCGCCGTTTCAATACTGCCGTTCACTGTGCTTAAACCACCTTGTACCGTTAAATTTTGTGCCGCTTTAATACTGCCATTCACTGTTTCGGCACTGTCAATCTGTACCTGCTCCGCCAGACGGATGCTGCCATTAACGGTGGAGACTTTGCCCGCCCGGCTTTGCTTATTCAGGCTGATACTGCCATTTACCCGCGAAACATCGCCTTGCTGCGCCGTGCCCTGATAACTACCATTGGTCTTTTCCGCGGCGTCGACCACGACGATGCAGCCACTTAACAGACCGCTTAACACTAATACCGGCACTAACCATATTTTTTTATTGTTTACGTTATGCATTTTATTATTCGCCTCTGTTTTAAGCTTGTTGATTGCTATCAACCGGTTAATGCAAATTTATGGCCAAAATTTATTGCAAATAAAAACAGATGCTTACACTGCACCAATTCAGCAGGCTGCCAGGTCAAAACCACTATTTAGTAAAAATCACCAAGTTTTAGCCAGCTTATAACCACTCCAGCCGCCGCTCTGGCCAATACATCACGGCACTGCGGCTTTGCAGCAGCGGCAATAATGCCGGTTCCTGTTCGGCAATCACCGTTTTAGCAAACTGACAAAAAAACGCAGCCTTTAACTCAGCGCGGCGCCGGTCAATACCGGCCTGTTGATAAGGTACCGAGGCCAGCAGTAAGACGCCGTCTGCCGGGATACGCTGCTGCTTGATATTATTGAGGATGATCGCGGCGGCCTTTTTCACCGGCTGCGACAGATCCGGGCTAAAGGGGCCGATAATGAGGGCAATATTAGGCACATGCAGAAAATCAAAGCCTCGCCCCAGACAGAGCATCCACTCCCGATGCTCAATATCCAGCTGCCGCCGCTGTTGTCGCTGCAAGGCGCTATGCCGCAAATTACCGAGCAGCAGAGGCAGTAAATCGCGCTGCATCGCCGCTGGCAATAATGGGCAGAGCTGTTGCAATAAGGCCGGTAACTGCGGACTCAGGTCCGGACTGTACTGGCTTAAATCCAGCATCCGGCCAGTACTGCCATGCAATACCAGCGCGTCGCTGTCGGTTTCAAAACCAACTACCAGCGCATAGCACTGCTCACTGGCGGCAAAAATGCTCTGTAGCTGGTCGCGGATCTGCAGCGCCTGCGCCAGTGCGGCATCACGATCATGTTGAAAGCCGGCACAGCCACGCTCTCTGGCACCGGCTGAGAAATGATAGCTAATCAGTACCAGCACCGGCCTGCCTTGCGCCAGCGCCTGATTGATATCATCGCACAGCAAATCGCCCAGATACGGCCAGCCAAGATTGAAGATGCCACCCAAATTGCGGTAGGGCTGAATAATCCCCAGCGGCGTTTGGGTTGCATGCGGCAAATGGATCCGGCCATCCATGCATTTTAGCGCGATAATTTTGGTCGGATGCTGCGCCAGATAGGCCTCGCGGGCAGCCGTGCCGGCAATAAAGGCCGCACTATGCCGGCTGGCTAACTGCTCCAGCCAGCTTAGCCGGTCTGCAAAGGGTTGTTGATGCAGCTCTGGGGTAGCGTCTGACATAGGGCATCCGTTAAGTTAAGCTGCATTAACCATAACAGAAAAATTGCAGGGCTTGTTGGTGCTTACTGCTGCAACTTTAGTCGAGGTGCTGCGTGTCTTGCTACCCGTTTTGGCTAACTGGGCAATAGCCAGATTTTATGGCAGGCTAAGGCATATTGATGTTTGCGGATTCAGCTTAAAATAGGAACGGAGTAATGCGCTGTGGTTTGTTGTTAGGAGCAGTATTGGGTTTAGCGGCCTGCGGTAAGCCCGCCCCCGAGCCGGAGTTAACGGCACGTTTTACGCCGGAACAGCGGCAGTTACTGCAGCAGGGCAGCCTGCGTGCCCGCAGTTGCGCAGCGTGCCATGGCGCTAATGGTATCTCGCGCCAGGCGTTATACCCCAGTCTGGCTGGCTTGCCAGAGGCACAGCTGGCTGAGGCATTGCAGCAATATCGCGATGGCAGTCGCAAACATGCGTTAATGAGTCCACAGGCGCGCGGCCTGACCGATGACGATATTGCGCTGCTCGCCGCTTATTATGCGCTGCTGTCCGGCCCTAGTCAGCCATAAACAGCGCCAGCAGATCCTCGGCATTACCCTGCCATAGCTGGCCCTTGCCGCTGCTCAGCAGTTGATCGGCCAGTCCCTGCTTGTATTGCTGCAGTTGTTGGACTTTTTCTTCTACCGTATTGCGGGCAATCAGTTTGTAAACAAAGACCGCTTTATCCTGGCCGATGCGGTGGGCGCGGTCGGTGGCCTGATTTTCTGCCGCCGGGTTCCACCAGGGATCATAATGGATCACAGTGTCGGCAGCCGTCAGGTTCAGGCCGGTACCACCGGCTTTTAAACTGATTAAAAAGACTTCTGTTTCACCCTGTTGAAAGGCATCAATTTGTTGCTGCCGGTTTTTGGTCTGGCCGGTTAACTTACTGTAACTGATGCCGAGAAATTGCAGCTCTTGCTCAATCAGGTGCAGCATGCTGGCAAACTGGCTGAATAACAGTACCCGCCGGCCTTCTTCAATCATTTCCGGCAGATTCTCCCGCAACCAACTGAGCTTGGCGTTATGCCGCACCAGCTGCGCCTGCTCGATCGGTACCAGACGGGCATCACAGCAGGCCTGACGCAGTTTCAGCAAGGCATCCAGAAATTCGATCTGGCTGGCGGCAACGCCTTTACGCAGAAACAGCTCCCGTACCTTGGTTTCCATAATCAAGCGGATACTTTCATACAGGTTGCGCTGATCGGCTTCCAGCTCCAGCAGCTGGACAATTTCGGTCTTCTCGGGCAACTCCGCGGCTACCTGACGTTTGGTGCGGCGCAGCATAAAAGGAGCCACTTTTTGTTTTAATGCCTGTGCCCGCTCGGTATCGGCATGTTTCTCAATCGGTTTGCGATATACCTGGGTAAAGTGGGCTTCGGTGCCAAGTAGCCCCGGCAATACAAAGTCAAACAGTGACTTTAATTCTCCCAGATGATTTTCCAGCGGCGTGCCCGACAAGGCCAGGCTAAAGTCGCGTTTTAACGCCCGCACGCTCTGCGCGGCCTGACTGCCGGCATTTTTAATATGCTGGGCTTCATCCAGCACCACCACACTAAAAGCGTGCTGCCGGTACAGCGGCAGATCCCGCACCAGCAGCGGATAGCTGGTCACCAGCACATCGAACTCTGCCAGTTGCTCAAACAAAGGCCGGCGTTTGGCACCGTAAATTTGCAGGACCCGCAGCGCCGGGGTAAAACGCGCCGCTTCATTCTGCCAGTTGCCGAGTAATGAGGTCGGACAAACGATCAGCGCCGGCTGGGTTAAACGCCCCTGCTGCTTTTCGTGCAACAAGAAACTTAAGGTTTGCAGGGTTTTACCCAGGCCCATATCATCGGCCAGAATGCCGCCCAGGCCAAAGTGGCGTAAAAACACCAGCCAGTTTAAGCCCTGCTGCTGATAGCTGCGCAGTGTCGCCTGCAAACCTGTTGGCAGCGGCACTTCACTGATACCCTGAAAATTGTGTAACTGCTCGTTCAGACGCTGCAGGCGGTTGGCATTCAGATACTGAATTTCCGCCGCGCCGGGTGGCGGCAGGATCGCGGCTTTATAGTCTGGTAACTCCAGCGTTAGCGGCGATTTCTGTAAGTTCAGCAGCTCAACGATGGTATCAATCAGCGGCTGAATTAACGCCATCGGGATCGCCAGTTTGCCCTGCGGCAGACTCAGCCAGATGGTTTCACCGGCGGTGGGCAGGCCATAATGCCGCAGATACTGACTAATTAACGGTAATAACGGCACCTGCTGACCACTGACATCGACCTGGATCGCCAGCTCAAAACCGCTTTGTTTACCGTCACTGACCTGTAAATAGGGCTTGGCATCCAGAATTTGCAGATTAAAGTCACTGTCCTGCTCAATGCGCCAGCCTTGCTGCCGCAGTTCGGGCAAGGCTTCCAGCAGCGGTTGCCATAGCTCTGGATTATCCGGCCCTTCCCCTATTGAGAAGGCGCTTAGCGTATTCGCCGGTGCCGGCAGTTCACAATTGACCAGCCCCAGTGCCAGCAATTGCTCTAAAGCGGCCACTTCCACGCCACGCTGGCGTAGCACAAAGATACTCTGCGCCGCCGTTACGATCTCGGTTTGCCGCTGCTGTAAATTCAGCGGCAGCCGGTGGGCACCATAATCAAAGGCCAGAATAGCGACGGGTCTGGCCGGCATTTTCGGTTGCTGCACCCGCATTTGCAGTGCCAATACCGGTACCGGTGCCACATCCAGCTGACTGGCTGCTGCGCCCTCCGGCAGCGGTAAGGTGACTGCCGGGAATAGCTTTTGCAGCTGCCCTAGCCGCTGGGTTAGCTGTGCCGGCGGGATCAGTGGCATCTTACTCAGCAGTTTTAACTCGCGCCCCGTTAATGCCGTATCCAGCGGGCCCAGTTCATAATGATCGGTATTGATAAAACAGGGGGGGTCGGTAAAGATTGGCTGATTCGCCTCATCTTCTGCGATCTGACACTGCAGCCGTTGTCCGCCAGTGCTGGCCTGCCAGCTCAGTTGCAGCGGTCGCGCCTCCTGCCAGCTTAAGGGTTGCCGGGCTTCGCCAAAATAGCAGCGGCCGGTTGCCAGAAACGCCTGTAACAACTCATAACCCCAGCGGCCCTCAAGCAAATGCTGGTCCTGTTGATTGTGGGAGCGGAATAATGTCAGTAAGCGGTAGTCTTCTTCGGCCAGCCAGCTTGGCGGCTGTGGCGCGACCAGATCGTACTTACCCAAAGGCTGGCCTTTACTGTAGCCGCCTTTTTTCAGCACCTTGACCCGTCGCGGATAGAGCTGCAAACCACTTTGGCCATAACTCAGTAAATACAGGACACTTTCTTCGCTGCTGGCAGCATCAGGTTCACGTACTCTGGCTACTTCAGCAAACCAGTTATCCAGCTGCAACAACGGCATTTGTTTGATCCGCAGTTGCTGCTGCGCATAATCGCGCTTTAAGCGCAGCAGCACGGCCAGCACATGCTTACAGCGGCCGCCGACCGGGCAACTGCAGCTATCTTCTAACTGCCAATGCCCTTGTTGTTCACGCAGACTGATTTTTTGCCGGTAAGGGGCAAAACCGGCGCCCCACACCTGGGCGCTGATTTGACTCAGATCGTCGTTGTATTCCAGTTTCAGCACTTTACCGGCCTGCAAATAAGCGCGGGCACGATGGACCGTCGCCGGATCAAACCACTGCAGCAGCTTGGCATCCGACAATGGGAAATTGGTATCAACAGGATCTTGCTCAGACACGTTTTTCTCGGCGTTACACAACAGGCAAAAGACCTATGCTACCGTAAAGGCAGCACAGACCAAAGCCTAAATAAGCAGAAATCAGAAAAAGTAGGTCAGTTGCAGCGCAAGATAATCATCACGACGCAACCAGAACAGCGCATCTTGCGGGTTATTACTCTGAAATAGCCAACCGTTCAGACTTAACCGCAGGCTGTCAGTCAGGCGCAGGGCGCCCTCCAGCTTGATGCTGCGGCTTTGCCGCTGATCCAGATCCTGCAGCACACCAAATAAAAACTCGGTGCCGGCAATATCATTCAGCGCCAGCCGCCAACCGAAGAACAGATCATTCTGCCCCGGCAGGGTCGCGGCCTTGCCGCGACTATCGTACTGATATTCGGCAATCCAGCCCAGATCCCAGCTTTGCCCAAAGACGCCGACCCGGGTGTATTCAAAACCACCGGTGGCGGCAACATAGTCAAAAGGCCCACTACGGCGGTAAATCGACTCAAGCTTCCAGAGCCAGTCGCCCTGCACCCATGACAAATCCAGTCCGTACTGCTCCATCTGGTAATAAAGTGGTCGTAACCCGGCGTTTGCGGTAGGTACTAAAACCGGCTCGCGGTTATTACCACTAAAAAAACTCAGCCCCAGATCCAAACCGGCAAAGCGCTGGCTATAGCGCAGGGCAAAGTCCAGATTGTGTTTACCGGAGCTGGATTCATACCAGGCCAGGTCATGGTTTACCGGCAGCGGCGGACTAAGCCGGCCCTGTGGTGAGGGAAATAAGCGTTCGCGAAAATACGGCAGTACAAACAAATCCAGGGTGCCGGCATTACCACTGCGCCGCAATTGCAGCATCGGCTGCCCCAATTTAGCCTCCAGCTCAACGCCGGCAACTAAATCGCTTTGATTCAGTACATCCACCAGATGTTGTGATTCGGTTACCCCCCAGAACAGGGTATCGATACCGGCCTTAAATTCCCAGCCATCACCGATATAGCGCCAGTAAGCCTGCTGCAGATCGACCAGATTGCTGTCACTGTCAGCTCTGTGCCAGCGCAAATACGGCTCCAGATTAAGCTGATGCTTGCGACTGGCATCCTCATACGACCACAGCGCGCGATAACTTAATAGCTGCTGCGAGCGCTCGGCTGCTGCCAGGCCCCGGCTGGCAAAAAAACGCTGTTCAAAACCCAACTCCTGCTGCAAACGGCTGGTGCTATTGGCAACTTGTGGTGCCTGTGCGGGTGTTACTGCAGGAGCCGGCGCAGGACGGGGTGTTGTTGCCACAGGTTTAGCCGGTTGTGCCGCAGGGCGGATTGGCTGCGGTACTGCCACGGCTGCCTCAGGCTCCGGCGCAGTGGCAACGGGTTCAGGCTTAGCCGGTTGGGCAGCCGCTAAGCGGGTCGGTAATTGTTGCTTCGCCAGTTCGCCGTAATACCATAGATGTGCCTGTTCCGCCGGTGTGGCCAGCATTTGCTCGCGGCTTGGCACCGTTAACCGGGCGCCTTTTAATAAATAATGCAAATTCTGGTCGCGAAAAGCGGCCGGGTTATGCTGCCACAGCGCATAGATCACCTGTGGCATCGTTACCTGCTCATCGGGGCGCGCCGCCAGCGCCAGCCGCCAGAGTGTCGTATTGGCATCGACCGGCCCCAAGGTAGCGGCCTGGGCCGGCTGTTGTAACGCCCACGCCAGCAAAGCAATACAGCTAGTGCGACCTAACATCATCACTCCCTAGCGTGCCCGCTCTAAGGCAGCGACATCAAAGTCTGCTGCACTGCGGCCAGTATTAAAGCGGATGCTTTCCAGCAGCAAGTCGGTACTTTTGCCGGTTTGCTGGTTTTGCATACTCAGCTTGTGCGCCCGCCAGAACTTATCCAGATACTGCCGGTAATCACTCAGCTCCAGAATTTTCAGCAGGCTTTGTTTCTTGTCGTAATACTCTGCACGCATCACGCGGTAATGTTGCTGATCTACCCAGACCAGAATTTTGCTATAGCCAGAAAAACTATCGGTTGGCGTTTGTTCAACCACATAGCAGGTCAGCTCAGCGCAGGGCTCATCCCGCAAATAGTTAAAACTGAATTTCTCCAGCTCAAAGGACGTCATATCTTCATAGGCAAACTCACTGGCCATAAAGGGCCCGGATTTATTGCGGCTGGCAATCCGCCGTGTCCGTTTCACACTGGGTAGATATAACCATTGGTCATCTTCAGCAGTGGGATGCGAATGGGTGAGAAAAGCCGAACCGCGCACATCCAGCGGCTCATCAAAAATGGTCAGGCTTTTATCACCATCGCCTTGCACTTCCAACGCCAGGGTGCGCATGCGGCGCACACTTTCCCGGCCCTGAGCCGTGCGCAGCACCATCTGCAGTTCGCTTTCACTGTCACCCCAACCGCGGTCACGCGCCTTTTGCTCGGTGGCGATCGCCAGGCCTTTTTCAGCATCTGCCTGCGCCAGTGGGATACACAGCAGGCTTACCGCTAACAACCAGCCAGAGGCCATAGCGAGACGACCAGATTGGCGGGTGGTGTCAACTGTGTTTTGTTGTGGCCGGACTAACATCGGCAGTTCTCCCTGATTTGTCGAGCTTGAGTAAACAAGCGGGTAAAAAGAATAGATCAACCAACAGGGCGATCAAAATAATCCCTGAGGTCAGCAGGCCCATATCGGAGTTAAGCCGGAAGCCGGAAAACATTAGTACCGCAAAACCCGCCACCAGTACCAGCGTGGTAATACAGAGCGCCCGGCCAACACTGTGAAAAGCATAGCGCACTGCCTGCTCGCTGTCCCGCCCCTCTTGCCGCGCATGGCGGTACTTACTGAGAAAATGTACGGTATCATCGACAATGATCCCCAGGCTCATGCTGGCCACGACCGACAATGCCAGGTTAATTTCCCCCACCAACAGCCCCCATAAACCAAAACCAATAACTGCCGGCACCAGATTCGGAATAATGCTGATCAGGCCAAGACGCCAGGAACGCAAGCTAACCAGCAATAGCGCTGAAATCAGCAGCAAGGCTAACGGCAAGGTGGTTAACATTGAGGCCATGTTACGCTCACCGATATAGGCAAACATCAGGGCGGCACTGGCAGCGGTTAGCTGATAGTCCGGCCAGTTAGCGGCAAAATAAGCCAGCGCCCGCTGCTCCAGCGCAATTAATTCTTTGCTGCCAAGGTTATATAGTGTTGCGGTTAAACGGGTAGCGCTTTTATCGATATTCAACTGATTGTTCAGATCCAGGCCAAACGGCAAGGACATTTCATATAACAGTAAGTACTGCGCCGCCTCTGCCGCGGTTTCCGGCAGACGATAAAAGGCCGGGTCATCCTGATGCATATTTTTATTTAGCCGCTTCAGCACATCACTGAGCGTATTGACATGCATCACTTCTGGCTGCTCGGCTAACCAGCTGCTGAAGCTTTCCAGTGCCTGCAATAATTCCGGCTGATTAACAGCGCCGGCAACGCCACCATTAAGCGCAAAATCAATGCTGGTAAAGCCACTGAGGTTTTGTTCCATAAAGTCATTAGCCTGGCGGAAGCTGGTACTGCTGGCAAAGTACTTATTCGGTTCGTCATTAATTTTGTTCAGGCTCAGCAGCGCAGAGCAAAGCAGCGTCAGCAGCACAAAGCCCCACAATACCGGGCGCTGACGCCGGATCACTAACTCTGCCAGACGGTCCAGCATGGCCGAGCCTTGCCGGACCTTAGCGGCTTTAAGCGGCAATACACTCATCATAATCGGCAATAGGGTCAGGCTGAAGATGCATGCCAGCATCACGCCAAGTGCGGTCAAATTGCCCAGATCACGCAAAATAGGCACTTCGGAGAAATTCAGTGTTAAGAAACCAATGGCGGTGGTGACACTGGTAATCACTACCGGTTGCCAGTTACGCTGCAAACTATAGTGGATCGCCTGGGTTTTCGTTTTGCCCTCGCCGAGCGCAAACTGCATCGATGCTAAAAGGTGTACCGAATCAGCAACCGCCAATGTCATCAGGATGGTTGGCACATTGACGGTCGCAGTGCTCATAAAGATCCCTAGCCAGCCGGCAATGCCCAGCGTGCTGGTTACCGTGACCAGAATAATCAGCAGGGTCGCCAAGGCCGCCGCAACTGAGCGTAATAACAAGGCCAGTAACAGCACTATTGCCAGTAACATAATTGGCACCAGGCTGCGGACATCCTGTTCAGCTTCAGAGGCAAAGGCATAGTTTAGCGCCACGATACCGGTATGATAAAACTCAACCTGAGGATAGCGCTCTGCGAACTGGGCAGATAACTGAGTAACAAAGTTCCAGATCTCGGTAACCTGTTGCTGCTGCGTCGGCTCAGGTAATTGCATTGTGATATTGATTGCCGTCACGGCACCGTTGGGCGCAATCAGCCGCTTGACCAGGGTCGGTTCAGTAATGGCGACCTGACGGATCGCCGCCAGGTCGCTGGCAGAAAGTGGCTCGGCGGGCACCAGATCGGCCACGACCAGATCGTCGGCCTCGGCTGTGGTGTGCTGAAAATTACTCAGCGAGTCTACCCGGATCGAATAGGGCGTTTGCCAGGCAGCCTCGGTATATTCCTGCACTAACTGCAGTATCTCTGGTGTAAAGACGTCACCGCTGCGCGGCGCTATACCGATCAGAATATTGTCGCTTTTGTTAAATTCCAGCTGCATCTGTTCAAAGGCTTGCAGCTGTGGATTATCTTTGGCAAAAAAGATCCGATAATCACCGCGGAAATACAACTGGCCCAGCCCGATGCTGCTTAATACGATAAAACAAAGCGATAGCGCCAGAATTAACCAGCGGCCGCGCAGGATCAGAGGCTGAGCTGAAGCCATAGGGCGTACTCCATTACCGCTTACTCCATCTTTAAGAATGTGGTTAAAGTGTATATCGGAATTATCGGCCTGCCGCTGAAAAACTACAAAATTTCTTTTTGTTGAATGGCTTGCCACGGCTGGCCGGCGTCAACCGCCATTAAAAGCCCTAAAAACTTGCATTTATTTAACATTAAAATAAACTTTAACCAGGCGTAGCTTGCAGGGAGCAACGATGTCACTGGCGATTATCTACAGCCGGGCCCGCTATGGTCTGGCCGCCCCCTTGGTCACAGTAGAGGTGCACCTGAGTAATGGCTTACCGGCTTTTCAGCTGGTCGGCCTGCCGGAAACCTCGGTAAAAGAAGCCCGGGACCGGGTACGCAGCGCCCTGCTAAACAGTGGGTTTCAGTTTCCGGATAAACGTATTACCGTTAATCTGGCACCGGCCGACTTGCCGAAAGAAGGTGGCCGCTTTGACCTGGCGATTGCCCTGGGAATTATCGTCGCGTCTGGCCAACTCCCGGAAAAATGCACCGATCACTTCGAATTTTGTGGCGAACTGGCGCTATCGGGCGAGATAAGACCGATTCTTGGCGAAATCCCGCTGGCGATTGCCAGCCGTGACGCCGGCCGTGCCGCCATCCTGCCAATGAGCAATGCGCAGCAAGCACAGCTGATCCCGGATGCGGCGGTGCATGGCGCCACCCATCTGCTGCAGGTTCATAGCTTTTTACTGGCGCAGCAAGCCCTGCCACCGATACCGCCATTGCCGGCACGACAACATCATGCACTGCCGGATCTGGCCGATGTTAAAGGCCAGCAGCAGGCGAAACGGGTGCTGGAGCTGGCCGCTGCCGGTGAGCATAATTTACTGATGTTTGGCCCGCCCGGTACCGGTAAATCAATGTTGGCACAGCGGTTGGCCGGGATCTTACCGCCTTTAACGGAGCAGGAAGCCCTGGCCGCAGCTGCCGTATATTCCATCGCCGGTATTGCCCGCGATCAACAGGATTGGCAACAAAGGCCTTTTCGGGCGCCGCATCATACCGCCTCGGCTGTGGCTCTGGTTGGGGGTGGTTCAGTGCCAAGGCCCGGCGAAATTTCGTTGGCGCAGCACGGCGTGCTGTTTCTCGACGAACTGACCGAATTTCCGCGCAAGGTGCTGGATGTACTAAGAGAGCCACTGGAAACCGGCAAAATTCACGTGTCGCGGGCGGCACGTCAGGCGGAGTTTCCGGCACAGTTTCAACTGGTGGCGGCACTGAACCCCAGTCCGACCGGTCATCACGAAGATGGCCGCGCTAATCATGGCGAAATCCTGCGCTATCTGAACCGACTGTCAGGCCCGTTTTTAGAGCGTATTGAATTGCAAATCGAGGTGCCGTTGTTGCCGGCTGGCAGCCTGAGTCAACCGCAGGCCGAAGAGAGCAGCAAGGTAGTGCAACAGCGGGTGCTGGCGGCGCGAACCCTGCAGCTGAACCGTCAGGGTAAAGCCAATGCCCGTTTGCAGGGGCAGGAGCTGGATCAGTTTTGCCGCCTTGGCCAAAGCGATGCCGATTTCCTGGAGCACACCCTGTTAAAGCTGAAGCTCTCGGCCCGTACCTACCACAAGCTGTTAAAAGTTAGCCGTACTATCGCCGATTTACAGCACAGTAGCAGGATCGAACGCCCCCATTTGCTGGAGGCGCTCAGTTACCGGGCACTGGACCGCTTATTACAATATCTAAAACAATAAGCCTTGTAACTCTGACTTACTGAATACCGCGCTGTAATTTCCATTTCAGGGTCTGGCCACCGAAAAATGGCACTATCGGATGACCGTTTGGCAGAATAATTTCGGCCGGCACCTGCCATTCATGTTGTACCAGCGTAATAGTGCCGCTGTTGCGCGGTAAACCATAGAAATCAGCGCCATAGTGGCTGGCAAAGGCTTCCAGCTTATCGAGGCAGCCCAGCTCGTCAAACACCTGCGCATATAACTCGATCGCGCTATGCGCGCTGTAGCAGCCGGCACAGCCGCAAGCCGATTCTTTGCGGTGCTTTTCATGCGGTGCCGAGTCGGTACCGAGGAAAAACTTGGCTGAACCGCTGGCCACCGCAGCCCGCAGCGCTTCCTGATGGGTGCGGCGTTTTAATACCGGCAAGCAGTAGTTATGCGGCCGGATGCCGCCGACTAACATGTCGTTGCGGTTTAACAGTAAATGCTGCGGTGTAATGGTCGCCGCCACATTAGCTGAGGCTTCGGCGACAAAGCTGGCGGCGTCAGCAGTAGTAATATGCTCAAACACCACCTTTAGTGACGGCAAGCGGGCAACGATATGCTGCAAATAGCGATCAATAAATACTTTCTCACGGTCAAAGATATCAATCTCGTGATCGGTCACTTCGCCATGGATCAGCAGCAACATGCCCGCTTCGGCCATAGCCTCAAACACCGGGTATAAGGCATCCAGTGCCGCGACACCTGAGCTGGAGTTTGTCGTGGCACCAGCCGGATATAACTTAGCCGCTACGACCCCTGCCGCTTTGGCTTGCTGAATATCGGCTTTGCTGGTTTTGTCGGTTAAATATAAGGTGACCAGCGGCTCAAAGCGGCTACCGGCCGGCCGCGCCGCCAGAATACGTTCGCGGTAGGCGATTGCCATCTCGGCCGTAGTGACCGGCGGCACTAAATTAGGCATCACGATAGCGCGTTGAAACACCCGTGCCGTGGCCGGTACGGTTTCCAGTAACATATCGCCATCACGAAAATGCAGGTGCCAATCATCGGGGGTTTGCAGCGTTAAAGTCGTCATCGGTAAGCTCCGGCCGGCTGGAAAAGTTGCGCTATGATAGCAGGGATAGCGCAGCGACGAAATTACTGCCCGGGCTTTTTCAGTGGCAGCCGGGTCTGCTACACTGACTGACAGTATGTGCCATAAGATAAACCCAAATGTAAGCCAGGTTGCGATGGCAGCCGATTAGGAAAACCGACCATGTCTGATTTTGACCTTGATTTAGATCACCTGGATTTTGACGCTGCCGAAGACTCTGTCGCCGCTCAGCTAGCGGCCGCTGCCGCAGCACCGGCCGAACCACAATTTGGCGACGACGATGATGAGTGCAGCGGCGGCGCCTGTAAAATTTAACGGCGTAACGTCCTGGCCCAGAGTAAGGACGCCAGAATAGAGAGAGTACCGGCCAGCATCAGCAGCGAGAATGGCAATGCCGTGCCGGTATACAGTAAGCCCAGTAGAGGGCCGGCCAGCGCGCCACTACCAAAACGCAGGGTGCCAATTACTGCCGTCGCCGTGCCGCTGTGCTGTGGAAACTGCATCAGGATCAGCGCATCAGCATTGGTCGCAATCAGGCCTAAACTGGCCATTAAGGGTGCAATACTGGCGACGGTATACCACAACCCAAGCCCGGCAGCATTGACGCCGCTAAGCGTGGTCGCCGCCAACAGCGCCAGCACTAATCCCAGTGTCAGCATCCGCTGTGGCCCGAGGCGGGTCACCAGGCGACTATTAATAAAGTTCGCCAACATCAGCGACGACACATTCAGGCCAAACAACAGCGCGAATAACTGTTCGCTGACACCAAAATAGCTGATATAGACAAAAGACACGGCCGTGAGAAAGGTAAAAAAGCTAAAGGACGCAAACATCGAAATGGCGATAAAGGGCCAGGCTGAGCGGTTAGCAAACACCTGCTGATAGCCACTGAAAAATGCCGGCCGGATGCTATTGCCACTTTGTTGCTTAATCTCTGGTAAAAAGTGCCAGCACAGCAACAGCATAATGGCGGCATACAGCGCCAGCAACGAAAAGATATGCTGCCAATGGGCGACATACATCACGCCGCTACCAATCGCAGGTGCGATCAGCGGCGCCAGCATCATAATCATCGACACATAGGACATGCCCTTAGCAGTATGCTGTTGGTAAAGATGCCGCACTATGCCGGGGATCACCACTGTCGCTGCCGCACCACAAAATGCCTGTAGCGCACGCCAAAGTAAGAAACCTTCGATACTGCTTACCAGACTCAGCGCCACACTGGCGCCCAGAAAACCGGTTAAGCCAAACAGCGCCAGCGGGCGGCGCCCGAGCATATCGGCCAAGGGCCCAAATAACAGCATCCCCAGCGCATAGGCAGCCAGATAGATACTCAGCGACTGCTGCACCAGAGCATTAGTCGTCTGCAGCTCTTTTGCCATTAACGGCAGCGCCGGCAGATACATGTCAATCGCTAGCGGCGTGATTGCGATCACTGCAGCCAGCAACATCACGATCCGCAGCGAAGGTAAAGCAGTGCTCATCTGAACCCGTACCCTAAAAAGTGCCATCATAACCAATACCGGCTCAGGCCGGCAATTTTTGCGGCTTTTCACATGGCTTTTGCGTTAAGAGCATAGCCAAAATGTCAGAACTGCGGTAAAACCTTGTCTGAATACTCTGTGATCCGTTGTGGAATAGCACCATGAAAAAAAATAATATTATTACTACTGATGAAATTTTGCTGACACTGTGTCGCTCGGTTGAACGGGTACTGGCCGCCGCCGGTAACCCCGGTGTCAATCATTCCCCGATGGTACAAAAAATTCAGAAAACCTGTTTGCGCCCGGACCTGGGCTGTTTTGTGTTGTTCGACGGCGGTTTTTCCGGCCTGGTGGTGATTAACTTTACCGCTCAGGCGGCGATGGAAATTTACCGCCGCTATCTGCTTAGTATGGGTATGCCGGAGTCTGAGCTGGCGTCTTTCCACACCTCGGATGAAGTCGGTAACGTAATGGGTGAGCTGATGAACCAGATTGTCGGTGACTTTACCGGTCAGGTGCGCTTAGAGCTGCAAACCTCAATCAATCAAAGCCAGCCGAAAATGATGGCCATCAATAAACAGGTGCAGATCCTGATCAACACCCAACTGGATCAACCGCAGGCGCGTCGGGTAACCTTTAGCACGCCGGATCATAATATTTTCTATATGGAACTGGCGATGGATAAAACCGAGTTTATCCAGCTCGGCGAATTTGAAAAAGCGGTACAGAATAGCCCGGATGATATTCTGCAGCAGGCACTGCAAGACCAGGCGCAAGAGCAGTCAAATGCCGCCGCTCAGCAAGCCGATGATGACTTTTTGCGTGATCTCGGGCTGTAAAGCTAACATAGAATAGCCAGGCCAGACCGCCGGAGCAGCCAGCTGGCCTTGACAGAGATTTTGGGTAAACAGCAGGAAAAGATGAAGGATAAAGCGACCTCTTTTGATATTGCCTATTTGGCTGGCGTGTCGCAGTCGACGGTGTCACGGGCATTACGCGACAGCCCCCAGGTAAACAAAGAAACCCGCGAAAAAGTGCAGGCGATTGCCCGCCAGCTGAACTATAAGGTGGATAAAAATGCCAGTAATCTGCGCAAGCAGCGCAGCAGCACCCTGGCATTACTGCTGTTTGAAGATCCCACTACCGATGAGTCGCTGATCAATCCGTTCTTTTTATCGATGCTTGGCAGCATTACCCGCGCCTGCGCCCGTAACGGTCAGGATCTGCTGGTATCGTTTCAGCAACTCAGTGACGACTGGCATGCCGACTATGAAGACAGTAAAAAGGCCGATGGCATTATCCTGCTGGGCTATGGCGACTATGTTGACTACGAGGAAAAGCTGGCCAAATTACTGGCGCAGCAAACTCACTTTGTCTGCTGGGGGGCCGAAGTATTAGGCCATCCGGAATTTACTATTAGCAGCAATAACTGGCAGGGTGGCTATCTGGCCGGCGAGCATTTACTGCATACCGGCCACCGCCATTTTGCTTTTATTGGTAATGCCTCAGAGGGCAGCCCGGAATTCAGCGCCCGCTATCAGGGCTTTATTGATGCGCTGGCCAAAGCCGGCATTACACCACAACAGGTACCGCATTTTGATGCGATCTCGACCGAAAGTGCCGGCGATCAGGCCACCGCTACCTTGCTGGACAGTGGTGTCAGTATCGATGCGATTTTCTGTGCCAGTGATCTTATCGCCATTGGCGTGATGCGCTGCCTGAAACGTCGAGGTATTCAAGTCCCGGAACAGATCGCAGTGATGGGCTTTGATGATATCCCCGCCGCTTCTTTTGCGTCGCCGGGCTTAAGTACCATTCAGCAGGATACCAGCAAAGCCGGTGAGCTATTAGTGAATAACCTGCTGAAACTGATCAACAACCAGCCCATTACCGATACACTAATCGAACCTAAACTGGTGGTACGGCAATCCTGTGGTGCCGCTGGCAATAGCGCTAGCTAGCCCGTTAACTTGCCGGTAATACCGCAGTCTCAGACGTAGTTAGCACAGCTTGCCGGCCGGCCAGCTGCTCCAGCGCCTCGCGTAAGGTCGGGTAAAACGTCAGCTGCCCCGGCTCTGGTTTAACGCCGGCCTTAGCCAGGGTTTTTAGCGGCTGAAACTGTAAGTCCGCGATCAGTAATTCCACCCCTTGCTTACGACTGTTATGTAACAGTTTATCCAGTGCCGCCAGACCTCCGGCATCTAGCAATGGCACCCCATCCATATAGAGTACCAGCCCACGTTGTTGCTGGCTGAGCAGCGCCACTTCGGCAAAAATCCGATCGGCCGCGGCAAAAAACAGCGGGCCGCTGATTTTTAATACCTTCCAACCTTCGGGTAATGCCTGTTCAACTTGCTTGCGGTTACTGCTGATATCGGTGACCTTAGTCATCGCAGCAATATCTTTCATAAACAGCATGGTCGCCAGCAAAATACCGGCGGTAATGGCGATCACCATATCAAATACTACGGTCAGTAACAGACAGACTAAAAACACCAGCACATCGCCACGTGGCGCGGTTTTCAGTAAGTGCCAGGCTTTCGGCGCTTCACTCATGCCCCAGGCCACCATAACCAACAGCGCAGCTAAAGCCGCCATTGGCAGATAGGCCAATACCGGTGTTAGCAGTAATAAAGCGAATAGCACCACCAGCGCATGCACCATAGCGGCGATGGGCGACTGGGCACCGGCTTTAAAATTCGCCGATGAGCGCGCCAGCGCCGCGGTGGCCGTAATGCCACCAAAGAACGGCGTAATAATATTACCGATACCCTGCCCCAATAATTCGCTATTCGCACTATGGCGCCGACCGCTGGCATTATCCAGTACCACCGCACAGAGTAGCGATTCAATGGCTCCTAACATGGCAATAGCAAAGGCGGCAGCCAATAAATCTTTCGCCAGCTGCCAGCTAAAACTCAGTGGCTCACCAGCGGGGCCGGGACGGTTCCAGGGCCAGTCAAAATAGGGCAAGTACGGCGGCACCCCGGCAGCCAGGCTGCCATCAGCAGCGGTATAACTAAAACGTGAGGCCACCGTCGGTAAATCAATACCAAATTGCAGTAATAACAACCCCAGTAAGGTACCGACCAAGAGCGCTGGCAGATGCGGCGGAATAGCAGTATTTAAGCGACGCCAGCCAATCATTACCGACAATGTGACAGCAGCGACCAACAGGCTTGGCCAGGCAAAGTGTGGTAATTGCTGGCCAAGTAACCAGATTTTATCGCCAAAATGCTCAGGTAACGCCGCCAATGGCAAACCAAAGAAGTCTTTGATTTGCAAAATAACGATCACAATCGCAATACCTGAGGTAAAGCCAAGGGTTACTGACTCCGGGATATATTCAATTAAGCGGCCCAAGCGAAACAGCGCCATCGCCACCAACATCACTCCGGCCAACACTGAGGCGAGCAGTAAACCACTTAAACCGTACTTTAACGCTATCGGATACAGGATCACCACAAAGGCCGCGGTCGGCCCGGAGATACTAAAACGCGAGCCTCCGGTTAGCGCAATCACAAAGCCGGCGATAATGGCTGTATAAAGCCCATACTGCGGCGGTACACCGGATGCAATCGCCAGCGCCATCGCCAGCGGTATCGCAATAATCCCGACCGTAACACCGGCCAGTAAGTCCTTGACCAGCTTGTGCCGGTTATAACCCTCGGCCAGACTCTCACGCAAAGCATGGCAAATCCGTAACGAAAATAAATGGGCGCGATGCGACATCCGGCATTCTCTTAGCTAAGGATAATTTAGTAAGTGTAGCGCGGACTTAGGCTGGGGACTATCGGCTTTTAGTCGCAAAAGATCTATACAGAGAGGCGCCCGGCTACAACAACTTCGTGCAGCCGGGGTCCGGGAGAGTTTATTGGCTTTGCAGCACCACTAAACCATAGGGAGCCAGCTGACTGGCATTAAGATCAAAGCCCCAGCTGGCATTGAGCTTGCTATCCAGGGTGGCACTGATATCTAACGGCTGCTCACTCAAGTTCAGCACAAAGCGGGTATGGCTGCCATTTAGCTCGCGGTCAATCTGCAGCAGGCCGGGGGCAGGCTCTGTCACCTGATAGCTACCCGCCAGTTTTAGCTCGGGCCGCTGCTTTTTCTGCGCGATTAAGAACTGATATAGCCGCCACAGTGAGTCTGGCTGGGCTTGCTGCTCTGCTACGGTATTACCACCGGCGCTTAACTGCTGCTGTAAAAAGTCTGGCCACCAATCGGCAAACTGCACGGTAAACTGCTCTTTTTGCTCTACCCAGCTAAGCGGCGCTGCGGTAAAGCCAGCCTGGGCCTCAGTGTTCCAAAGCATAGGTGCGCGCTTGTATACATCATGGCCACTTTGTGCCTGCGTTAAGCCAATCTCTTCGCCGTAGTAAAGATACTTAGTACCGGGCGAGCTAAACAGCATGGCTGCGGCCAGTTTGGATTTTTGCAGTACCGTCGCACGATCACCGCTTAACTGAAAAGCAACGCGGTCCTGATCATGGTTAGTTAAAAACGGCGTGAAGAACGCAAGTGGCGCGGACGAGTCCAAACGACGTTGCAGGTTTTCCTGTAGCGGGTGTAATTCGCCACTTTGCGTACCGCTAATAGTACCAAACTGCGCGGCATTGCCGGCATTTTGCTGCAGCTGACCAATAATTTTATAACCCACTTCAAAGTCAAAGCCCTGATCCAGCCCCTCACCGTTGCCCCAATATTTGGCGGCAATCGGGATATCTACCCAGGCTTCGCCAACTAAATAGGCTTCCGGGTTCACGCTTTTTACAAAGGCATTAAAATCGCGCCAGTAATCAATGGTCGCCGGCAAATCGGCCTGACCATCCGGGCCACTTTCCATCACAAAGCGCACCGCATCTAAGCGGAAACCGGCCACACCCTTGTCCAGCCAGAATTTCGCCATCTTCTTCATTTCGGCCACCACATCCGGGTGTTCTAAATTCAGATCCGGCTGGGTCGCACCAAAGGCGGCGTAATAATATTCACCGCGCCGCTCATCAAAGTGCCAAACTGCGTCCGGCTGATCATTATCAGCCCAGGCGTGGCCCCAGCCTTCGCCTTTGGCTGGTAAGTCTTTACGCCAGACAAAGTAATCTTTATAGGGCGCGATACCTTCGGCCGATTTGCGAAACCACTCGTGCTCACGCGAGATATGGTTGATTACTAAATCCAGAATCACCTTAATGCCTTTGGCATCGGCCGCCTGAATAAAGGCTTCAAATTCTGCCATACTGCCGTAGTCACGCTCCACCTGATAAAACTCAGTAAAGTCGTAACCGTGATAGGAGGGCGCTTCAAACATCGGCGTTAACCAGATGGCGTTAATACCCAGCTCCTGTAAATACGGCAGCTTGGCGGTCATACCATTAAAATCGCCATGACCATCACCGGTCGTATCGTAAAAGCTACGCGGCCAAATCTGATAAAACACCGCATCCTGCCACCAGGGGCCAGACTCAGTTGCTGCGCTCGCCGCCAGCGGTGCGGCAACAGTTTCAGTTTGCTGTGGTGCCGGCTTGCAGGCACTAAGTGCCAGCGCCAGCGTCAGCGCGGTTAATGAGGTTTTTAACATGGTTTATCCCTTAACTGTTTCGGTTTTTACCCGCAACACATAAAGTGCCGCTATCACATAACTGACGCCACCAATCGCCAGCGCATAAATCGCCTGCCCCTGGAACAGATAGCCGACCAGACTGCCCAGAATGGCTGCCGCCAGCAGCTGTGGCAATACGATAAAGATATTAAACATGCCCATATACACCCCCATTTTATGGGCCGGTAAACAGTTAGATAACAGCGCGTAAGGCAGTGACAAAATCGAGGCCCAGGCAATACCAATGGCAATCATCGGTAACCACAACAGCGTCGGATCTTTAATCAGGAAGAAGGAGAATAAACCCAAAGCACCGAATAGCAGGTTAATACAGTGCGCTTTTTGCGTACTGGTGGCTTTAACCAGTAGCGGGATCAGCAACGCAGCAATGGCGGCGAAACCGTTATACACCGCAAACAATACCCCAACCCAGTCAGCGCCATTGTTATAGGCCACCGAGGTTGTATCGGTGGTGCCGTAGTGGTAGCTGGTGACGGCGGCGGTGGTGTAGATCCACATCGCGAATAACGGAAACCAGGAGAAAAACTGCACCACGGCCAGTTGGCGCATGGTTTTCGGCATGGTAAATAAATCATCGGTCAGCTGTACCAGCATATTGCGGTTTTGCTGTTGCTTAAACCAGCTGGCCGCCCATTGCAGTAAACCAAAGGCGGCTATTAAAGCGCCGAGTAAATACAGTTGCTTATCCAGCTGCCAGAATGCCACCGCAGCAAAGGCTGCCACGCCAATCACCACAGCGGCGGCGCCACTGCGCCAGTAATCCTGAGCCGGGGTAGCCATAGGCGCACTGGGGTGCTCTGCCTGTTCAGCGGCATCAAAGGCAGCCAGTTGCTCCGGGCTATATTCCTTACTGGAGATAATGGTCCAGCCCACCGCTAAAAACAGTACCACACCACCGGCATAGAAAGAGTACACCACCGAATCCGGGATCAACCCTTCAGCAGCAGTATTGGCGACGCCAAACCAGTTGGTCATGATCCAGGGTAAGGCAGACGCGACCACGGCACCAACACCGATAAAAAAGGATTGCATGGCAAAGCCGGTCGGCCGCTGCTGTTTATTCAGGTTATCACCGACAAAGGCGCGAAACGGCTCCATCGTCACGTTGATGGCGGCGTCTAAAATCCATAGCATACCGGCGGCGATCCACAAGGTCGGCGAGTTTGGCATTATCACCAGCGCCGCAGTGGTGGCTAAAGCGCCGTATAAAAAGAACGGCCGGCGCCGGCCCAGCTTAGTCCAGGTTTTATCACTAAAGTGGCCAATGATCGGCTGAACCAGTAAGCCGGTTAGCGGGGCGGCGATCCACAGGATCGGAATTTGCTCCATGTCGGCGCCCAGGGTTTGGAAGATCCGGCTGACGTTGCCATTTTGCAGGGCAAAGCCAAACTGAATACCAAAAAACCCAAAGCACATATTCCAAATCTGCCAAAAGCTGAGGTTTGGTTTGGTTTGCATAATGCTGTTCTCTTTTGCGGTTTTATAATTATTTACCTGTCAGGCTGTTTGATACCTGCATTTACCGGCAAGGACAAGATGAATACGTATTCAGCAAGGTCCGGCGCCACTGCAGCGCCGGTGCTGTCAGGTTTTAGAGTCCGGCAAAAACAAACGGCTGGGCCGGCTTAAACTGGGCCAGCGCATCGCCGGCATACACCTGATGCTCTGCCAGCCGCAACTTGCGCACCGGTTGTCCGGCACTAAAGTTGACCTGACGAATATCAACCCAGAATACGTTAGGCGTTAGCGCCGTTTCAAAGTAGTAGGTCAGGTTTTTATGATCCGCCAGACTGCGCCAGCGGGTAGAGGAAATATTGGGTTCGGCTTCGGAGGAAATACCAAAGGGCACGGAGGCATTACGAATCACACTAAAGACACTGGCCACCGCCAGTTTCGCATCGCTGGTTTGCGGTATCGCATTTAAGTAAAACGATGCCCGGACAAAGCGATCAGCGGCACGATTAGTACCGGGTAACATCACGGTGCCACCAATTTGCTGCCAGTATTCATTAATCGCCAGCTGCTTTTCAAAAATCGGTGAATTGGTCATCACGGTATAGTCAGGGCTATGGTGGATCACCAATTTGCCATCCAGATACTCAAATACCGCATTATCCCCACTGGCGTCCGACAGCGACAGATGCAGGGTCGCAAACTTACTGGTGCCCGGAATATCAGCCGAAACAATAACAAAAGGTTCCTGCCGCATAAAGGCCACCGCTTCGGCCACGCTGGCAAAATTATCCAGCATATACTGTACCCAGGCGGCGATAGACAACCCCGGTGCCTTGCCGTCGTAATCCGGATAGCGCGACTCGACCAACCACAATAAATTCGCCACCAGACCTTTTTCATTCATGCCATCAGCGCTGGCAATATCAAAGGCGCTGGCCACCACACTGCCATATTTGGCGGTCCAGCGTACCGAGTTGGGGCCGACCTCGCCCTGGCGCTCGATACCGCGCGGAAATAACCAAAGATTCGCCGGAATTTCATCTTTCCAGTCCATCGAGCGGGCGGTAATAATGGTTTGCTCCGGGCCCTTATAGACAGCGCGGGTGCAGGCATCGCTTACTGCCAACGGCAGCATTGCAGTCAGACAAGTCACAGCAAGCAGTTTTTTAATTCGCATTGGAAAGTCCCTGTTAAACAATGAAAAATTCACTGCTAACTATGGCAGAACAGTCGTAGTTTAGCGAATATCTAATACCAATACGCCCCGCGCCGGCACGGTTAGCTGTTGTTGCAGCTGCAATTTTGCACCGGTTAGCACCTCTGTGGCCTGCACCTTGGCTGGCAGCACCTGCCTAAAACGCGCCAGCTCCAGTGTTACCGGATGCGGTTGCTTATTCATCACCACCATCACCGTTTGCTGCTCGTTATAGCGGAAATAGGTATAGGTGCCGCGATCCGGGGCAAAGTGCAGTAGCTTACCCTGATGGATTGCGCTGGCAGTTTTACGCCAGTTTAGCAGCCGGCTGACCAGTTGCTGCGCCATGCGCTGAGTATCCGTTAACCCCACGCCGGTAAAGGCATTGACCTTATCGCCCGACCAACCGCCGGGGAAATCAGCCCGTACCTTGCCATCATCACGCTGTGGCGGGCTGGTCAGCGCCAGCTCAGTGCCATAAAACAGCTGTGGAATACCGCGCATGGTAAAGAGGTAACTTAGCGCCATCCGGAACAAGTCTTGATCTTCGCCCAGCACTGAAAATAAGCGGGCGGTATCATGGTTACCCTCAAAGATCACCAGATTAAAGGGGTCGGCATAGACATGATCATTGCTCAGCATTTCATACAGGCGGATCCAGCCGCTATTCCAGCTCTCCGGCTCTGCCAGTGATTTTAGCAGGGCGTCATACAGCGGGAAGTCGAGCATCGCCGGAGTATGCGAAACATAGCCATCTTTATTCTGCTTGCCGGCCTGCCAGTACGAGACGATAAGCGGATTCGGGCTCCACTCTTCACCCACAATATTAAACTGAGGATATTCCTGCATAATGCGCCGGCCCCACTCGCTTAAAAAGGCTTTATCGGCATAAGAATAGGTATCTTCCCGGATACCGGACAACCCGGCGTATTCCACCCACCAGATACTATTCTGAATAAGATAGGTCGCTAATCTGGGGTTACGCTGATTTAAGTCCGGCATGGTGTCGACAAACCAGCCATCGGTAAATAGCTCGCGATCAATATCGGCCGCATAAGGGTCCTGAATGGTGCTGCGGTTATGATTGGTTGGCACAAAGTTGCCATTACCATCGCCGTTGGGGAAGTTCAGCCAGTCTTTAGCCGGTAAGTCCGGCAGCCACCAGTGATTACTGCCAATATGATTAACGATAATATCCTGAATCACCTTAATACCAAGCGAATTGGCGGCCGCAACAAAATCGCGGAACTGCGCATTGCTGCCAAAGCGGGGTCCACCCGGTAAAAGTCGGTGGCGGAATAGCCGTGATAGGAATAAGCCGGTTGATTATTTTCGGTTAGCGGCGTTGGCCAAACCGCGGTGACGCCCAGCTGCTGCAAATACGGCAGCGCTTGTTGCATCCCGGCCAGATCGCCGCCATGACGGCCATTATCATCCTGCCGGTTCGCCTGCTCCAGCATCCCAGGTACGCTGTCGTTACTGGGGTCGCCATTTACAAAACGATCCGGCGTAATCAGATAAATCGCATCGGCTGGTGAGAAGCCCTGGCGCTTTGCCGAACCTTCACTTCGCGCCAATAACGGGTAATCGACTTGCTGTACGGCTTTTGCGCCGCGCCAAAGCTGCAGTGGCAAGGTGCCCGCCGCCGCATCAGTGGACAGTGTCAGCTCAACAAACAGATAATTCGGGTTATCGGTGCGATGTACTGCGCTGATGCTAACCCCGGGATAGCTGAGCTTAGGTGTCAGCTCCGCTAACTTATCCCCGTACAGCATCAGCTCAACAGTCGGATGCTGCATACCAACCCACCAGTTAAGTGGCTCAACCCGCTTTACCCTAGACGCGTATTCACTAGCCGCCTGCAAACCAAAACTCAGGCCATAGATAGCTAATAAGCCAACTAACTTTAATTGCAAAAAATTACGCATTAGTTTTGCTCCTGCGTTGGCTTAGCCAGTAAAAAGCGCAGTGGTGTTGCTAACCGGGCCGCCCAGGCCTGTTCACTGTGATCGGTACCGGCAAACAGCTCGCTGTGCCACAAGGGCGCGCTAAAACCTTTGCGCCGGAATAAGCGATCGACCTCCTGCTGTAACGGCGGATAGAGCGCATCCAACGTTTGGTCACCATAATCAAAGTACCACTTATGCTGGCCGGCAGCGGGGAGCTGCTGCTCCAGATAGCTTAGAAAGGCCTGCGGGATCGGGTTATTCTCTACGCTAAAGGTGCCGGGCCAGTGGGTAGATAAGGCAGCGGCACCGCCAAACACCTGCGGATAGCGGCTTTGCGCATACCAGGAAATCAGGCCGCCCATACTGGAGCCCATAATAAAGGTCGCTTCACGCGCCGGATCAGTAGCAAAATGCTGATCGATATAGGGTTTTAGTTCTGTTACTAAAAAGCGCAAATAGTTATCGCTGTATACGGCGCCGGCAAATAACGGTACATCGGGCGCGCGCTCCAGTTGATACAGCTGTTGCTGCACCGCTTCGGGTAAACTTAAAAAGGGCTGCTGCGGAAAATACTCGCTGTGCCGCGCCGCACCAATATTGTGAATGCCTACGACAATAAAGGGCCGCACCTGCCCCTGTTGCTGTAACTGCTGCGCCGTTTCGGCTACCTGCCAGCTTTGGCCATTCCAGGTGGTACGGGCATCAAATAACATCTGACCATCGTGCATATAGAGCACCGCATAGCGCTGTGCACTGCTATAGCCCTCCGGTAACCAGACATCGATCGGGCGGCTGGGTACGTAGTCTGACGCGATCTCCGCTAACCTGACAAGTTGGCCAACCTTAACGCCTGGCAACGTTGCTGTATTATCGTCTGCTACCAACACAGCACTACTTAACATTAACCCGCAAAATAAACCACTTAGCCATCCCCGCCGCCGATATTTTCTAAGCGCCGTCATCTTTGCCTCCGGTACTATGTCTTCGGTACTATGTCTCCGGTACTATGCCCCCGCCAAACATGACAGCATTTAAAACTGTCACCCTTGGCGTTTGGGTTTAGCTTCGACGTTTAATAGTGAAGCTGTAATTGTTTAGTTGCAGCCTTAAGCGGCAATTTAATATGCAATTGCTTATTCGCTTTGTCATACCAGGCGATATTTTCACCGCGGGCAAAGCGCTGCGGCTGGGCAACAATCGGGATATAACGGCCATCCAGATAGATTTTGCGTGCCTTGCCACGTTGGTTATGCAGCACCAGTGTGAAATCGCGGCTGGCCGGCTTGCCCTGATACTCCCCGCCTTCGCGGCTAAAGTTCAGCGTTAGCCTGTTGTCTTCCGTCGTGGCCGCGAAATGCAGCAGCTCATATTGGCCTTTCGCAACCGAATCCGGCGTTACGCCATCATCTTCAAACAGGCTGTACTGGCTGGCAGCGACACTCCGATCGGCGTAATAGTGCAGCGTTAAAGCCTTGCCCTGATAATCCGCGGTGCGTTGCAAGCTGTCGGTCATCGGAATAAAGCTACCGGCTTTTACCAGCACCGGAATGGTGTCGATCGTTACCGGGCGCTGTAGCACCTGACCACCTTCCAGCCGCTCGCCGCTAAAGAAATCAAACCAGACACCTTGCGGCAGATTTACCGGCCAGCTTGTTACGCCCGGCTCAGTCACCGGCGCCACTAAAAAGGCATCACCCCATAAATAGCTGTTGGCTTCATCGCGTAGCGCCGGGTTTTGCTCATCCAGGAAAAACAGCGGCCGCATCAGCGGTATCCCGCTTTGGCTATGCTGATAGGCTAACGTATAGTTATATGGCAGCAGGCGGTAGCGTAGCTCCAGCCAGGGGCGCAGGGTGTTAATCACTTCCTGGCTATGGAATACCGGCTCAGGGGCAATATGCTCCTGAGCATGTGGCCGGTACACCGGCTGAAATACGCCATATTGCAGCCAGCGGATATAAAGCTCAGGGTCGAAGACTTCGCCACCGGCAAAGCCACCTAAGTCAGAGTGGATCCAGCCAAAGCCAAATAAGCCCATTTGCAGCGCCAGTTCGACCTGCGGCTTTAACCCGCCCCAGCTACGGTCGACATCACCGGTCCAGGGCACCATACCAAAACGCTGCGAACCTAAGCTGCCGGCGCGCATCATAATAAAGGGCCGCTGTGCCGGGAAATCGCGGCGATAGCCCTGATGCACTAACTCAGCCCAGCGATGCCCATAGGCATTATGCACTGCATCGGCAGGCTGTAAGCCAATGCCCGGCAGATAATGATAGGTATCGGCCGGGTGCACTTCAGGCTCGCCCAGATCGCCCCAAATACCACCAACACCTTGCGTCAGTAACTCATGGTAACGCTGCCAGAACCAATCGGCGGCTTTGGGATTAAACACATCAACCAGGCCGGTATTACCAAAGTAAAAATCGAAGGTCTTTGGCTGACCATCTGGCCCCGGCGCAATAGCACTCGCCGCGACCGCTTCATCCCAGCGCTTGGAGGTTGTCAGAATAAAGGGCTCAGTCACCAGGATCGTTTTAACGCCGTCGGCGGCAAAATCAGCCAGCATCTGCTCTGGATTCGGGAACGCCTGATGATCCCAAGCCAGATTACCCATATGGCCCTGAATATCCGGTCCAAACCAGTACAGATCGATCACAATGGCATCGAGTGGCAGCTTAAGATCGCGGAATTTTTGCACCACCGCCCGCGCCTCTGCCTCGGTGCGATAACCAAAGCGCGAGGCATAGTTGCCTAAGGTCCAGCGCGCGGGTAATGGCGGTTTGCCACTGACCGCCAGATACTGCTGGATCAGCTCAGGTGTCGTATCGGCAGCGACCAGCAGATAGCTACTGCGACCGCCCTGGGCACGGAAACGTAACTGATCTGCCTGGCTATGGCCCAGATCCAACTCACCGCTGGCGCCATTATCAAACAGCAACAGATAGTTTTTATCGGATAAAATACCGGCCAGACTAAAGTACATCTGGCTCGACTCGGTACTGTAGCCATAGTGCGCCTTGTTATAGAGCGGTAACTTATGACCGCGGCGATCCATGCCCAGTACCCGCTGCCCGGCACCGGCCAGCTTCTCCTGCTGGGCGAGACTAAAATCAAAACCAAGCTGACCGTCCGCCTGAATGAGACCGGCCTGATCCCGGGTTAACAGCTCGCCATCGCGGTAAAAGGCAATACTTAACGGGCTTTTGTTGATCACCAGTTGCAAGGCATCACTTTGCAAGGTCAGTTGTTGCTCATCAAGCGCCAATTGCAAGGCTACCGGCTGTGGTGCTGTGCCGATCAACAAGGAGTCTTGCTGCAGCACAGCGCTTGGCTGATACCAGACAGCGACACTGTGGTCGTTGTAAAAGGCGATGCTCACTTCACCCTGATCCGTAGTCAGGATCAGGCCCTGCGCGGTTTGGCGGTGACTTTGATAATGTTCGACGGCCTGACTGCTGTTAAACAGCAGCCCCAGCAATAACAGCAGGCCAGCGATCCGCATTGTAACAGGCTGCATAGTGGCTCCTTAACGCACCAGTTGATACACAACCGAGCCCAGCGGGGCCAGTTGCACCGGGATCTGCCCCAGACCATTGCTCACCTGCAGCTGATTCTGTTGCCCGGATAATTGATCCTGCAGCTGATAGGTACCATCTGCCAGCTGCCAGGCACTGATCAGACTGGCCGGTAACTGCAACGTAAATTCAACGGCCTGCTGCGGATTAAAATGGCTGACCACCACCAGTTGCTGCCGGTCCACATAGCGGGCAAACGCCAGTTGCTGTTCCGAGTAAGTGCTGCCAGCGGCCAAGTTATGCGTATGCAACTCCTGATAAGCGCCATTCAGTGCCGGGGCATTACGGCTAAATTGCATTAAGGTTTCATAGAATTGCCGCAGCTCCCGCTCTGCCGGGCTCAGGGCGCCGCCATCAAATTTGCCACCATTCATCCAGCGTTGGTGATGCGGTACGCCCCAGTAATCAAAGATGGTGGTGCGGCTGGCCTTACCAAATCCCGCGTCAGCCGCACCCGGTTCGCCCACGTCCTGGCCGAAATACAGCATAGTCGGTGAGGTACTGATCAGCGTTGATACCACCATCGCCGGCATCCCTTTGCGGGCATCACCGGCAAATTCCGGGGCGGCAATACGCTGCTCGTCATGGTTTTCCAGAAAGTGCAGCATATGATGTTCAATATCAGCCATCCGCTGTTGAATGCTCACCAGCTCAGACGTCGGGCCTTTACCCTGCATCACCAGCTTCAGGCTGTCGTAAAACTCGACTTTATCGTACAGGTAATCCATTAAACCGAGCTTGATATAGTCGCGGTATAAATGCGGCTGATATACCTCGGCCAGTAAAAAGGCGTCCGGGTTTTGTTGTTTAATATGCGAGTTTAAATAGCTCCAGAACTCTACCGGTACCATCTCGGCCATATCGTAACGAAAGCCATCGACGCCCATTGCAGTCCAGTACAGCACGATGTCACGGAATTTAATCCAGGTATTCGGCACTTCTTTGCCTTGCCAGAACTGATAATGTGCCTGCCAGTCTTTTTCAGCGTAGTCGGTCGGCAAAGTATCAAAGTCGTAGCTACCATCCGGGCGCACGCCAAAGTTAATTTTTACTGTTTCATACCAATCATCAAAGGCCGGCTGCACCGAGCGGGCGCCATTGCCGGTCCATTTCGCCGGGACTTCGGCAAATTTGCCATCGGCCAGCGGATGAGCATCACCGCCCAGCACCTGATAATCGGCCGGCCAGGCCGGTACCTGAAAGGCGGAACCGGGGATATAGTAGAAATTATTATCGCGGGCATATTCCACACTGGTATCGTCATCCGCACCAAAATCGCGCACGCCTTCCGGCTTGGCCAGTGACTCGTAACGCCGCGCCACATGGTTAGGGACGATATCGATCAACACTTTCATGCCATGCTGATGAGTACGGGCAATCAGCGCCTGAAACTCTTCCAGCCGCTTGGCCGGATCGTCGGCCAAATCCGGATTCACACTGTAATAGTCTTTCACTGCATAAGGTGAACCGGCGCGGCCCTTTACCACATCAGGGTCGTCGTTGCTGATGCCATAGGCGGTATAGTCGCGGATCACCGCATGGTGTGGCACCCCGGTGTACCAGATATGGGTAGTACCCAGAGCTTTGATGCCTTGCAGGGCATCATCAGTAAAGTCGCTAAACTTACCAACACCATTTTCTTCCAACGTACCCCAAGGCTTGTTGGTGGTTTGGGTGTTGCCGAATAAGCGGGTAAATACCTGATACACCACGGCCTTGCCTTCAGCATCAAATTGGCTGGCTTGTTGTGGTGCGCTCGCTGCTGCGCTGTTATTGGCTGGCGGTTTATTGTCACAGGCCACCAATACGGTCAGTACCAGTGCACTGAGTCCGGCCGCGATCTTCGCTTGCATATCTAATCCCCTTGTCTTGCTGTTTTTTTGCTAAGTTACCGCAGAACACCGGGCAGGTTATGCCTTTTTTTGGTGCATACGTATGCAAAGCGGCAACGTCAGGCCGAAGCGATACCACAGATACAGAAATATTGAGTGCACACCGCAGCTGACATATAGTTAAGAAAAACCTGAGGTAATAATGCAGACGCCAACAGATATCCAACAGCTCATTGCGTTTTTAATGCTTTTATTGGTGGTTTCTGGCGCAGGCTGGGCGGTGATGGCCTGGTTGGTAAAGATTTGCCCGAAAGCCAGTAAGTTTTTTGCCTTGGCGCATATTCAGGTCTTACTCGGCATGCTGTTGCTGCAGCAGCGAACTGAAGCAGCAGCATTCTGGTACTGGCAGTTATCTGACCTATTGATCCTAAGTGGCTTTTTCTCGCTTTATCTTGGCATCGCCAAGCTCTATATCAAAGCGATACAGCTGCAGTTTGAGGTGTTACTGGCGGCCAGCTGTCTGTTGGCGTACTTGCTGCTGATTGACGGCCCAGCCAGCCTGCGTTTGGGCGGTGTAGTGTTTTCACTGGTGAGTGTGGTGATCTTTGCCCGCTGTGCTCAGGTGGAATGGCAAACCATTCGTCACAGTTTTGGCCAGTTTTATGCTGGCTTGTTCGCCGCACCACTGTGTCTGTTTAGCCTGTTTTTTCTGTGGCGCAGCCTTGATACGCTGCTACAACCCAATCCCAGCATCGCTACGCTATCGCTGCAAAGTAGCGAATCGGCGAAACAACTGTGGTTTTTTATCGTGCTGATTCTGATCATGAATCTGAATCTGGTTGGTTACGCGATCAGTCGCTTAGTCAGCAAAATCCGCCAGCTGGCGGATAAAGATCTATTAACCGGGGTCTGGAGCCGGCGGATCATTATGCAGCAGCTGGAATATTACTTGCGGGATAGTAAACGTAATCAGCGCCCCTTTGCGGTATTGCTGCTGGATTTAGACCATTTTAAACAGCTTAATGACCAATACGGTCACGCTTACGGTGATCTTGCATTGCAAGCTGCCACCCGCATTTTTCAACAACAGCTGCGGCAGGGTGATTGGCTGGGGCGCTTCGGTGGTGAGGAGTTTGTGGTGATCTTACCTGAGACAGCAGAGACGCAGGCTAAGGAAATCGCCGAGCGGCTGCGCCTAGCACTGGCAGAAACGGCAATGCCAGCACCTATGACGAAAGCGCTTACCGTCAGTATTGGAGTCGCTGAGCACCATAGTGGTCAAAGCGTGCCGGAATTGCTGGAGCAGGCTGATCAGGCGATGTATCGCGCTAAAGCCAGTGGCCGAAATGCGGTTTGCTGTTAAACCTGCCGCAAAATACTTTCTGCCCAGGCGACCGCTTCCAGATACATCGGTGCCAGCTCTGCGCCATCAGGCAACGACTGCAGTAAGTCATCGGTCAGTGGCCAGTCGGCTTGTTCCAGTGCTTCGGTGAGTTTCAAAAAATGTCCGAACTGCCCTTCGCGTTTTAGCAGCGCCAGCTTAACTTCAGGCACTAATGGCAGCTGAGCAAGTAACTCATCCTGTGGCTGCTCGACTATCAGGTGTACATTGGAGAATAGCCCGGTTAAAAAGCTACTCGGTGGATTCTTAGTTAACTTAACGTGGTTAGCCAAAGCATCACAAAAGCGTGCTCTGACTAATGACTGCCGTAGCAGCTCATCAGGTGTGCCATCCTGTAAATTAGCCAGCACCAGCAGCGCCAAAAACTTCTTCAGCTCGGCTTCGCCCATATAGACCATTGCATGTTTCACTGAGGTAATTGCCTGACTCTGGCCACTGTGATTTATAAAGCGTAACAGTTTATAAGACAGCCCCAGATCACGCTGACAAATATCGGCCAGACGCTCAAAGTGCAGTGTGCTGGCGGAGGCTTCCGCCATTAACGCCAGCAAGTTCGCTTTATTGGAGCTCAGTTGCTTATGCTTTAACATTTCCGGACGGGCAAAAAAGTAGCCTTGAAATAGCTGAAAACCCATGAGCTTTAATTTTTCGAACTGCTCAGCCGTTTCCACCCGCTCAGCCAGTAAGGTGAAAGAATAGTGGGCCACCCGGCGCAGGTGACGACTGATTTGCAACAAATTAAACTGCTGCACATCAACTTTCAGATAACTGATAAAAGGTAAAAACGGGTCCCATTTCGGGTCAAAATCATGATCGTCCAGTGCCAGCTGGTAGCCACGGGCCTTCAGATACTTCAGGGTAGCTAACAGCTCAGGCGTTGGCGGTACCGTCTCTAACACCTCGATGACCATCGATTCCGGCTTGATTGAGGTAGGAAAGTGATGCAGCAAGGTTTCTTCAGAAAAGTTGATAAAGGCCAGTTTGTTTGCGGTAACCTTCTCCACCCCCATCAGCAGGTGATGTTGCATAATCAGTTTTGAGGTCGCCTCATCGGCATCAATTTGGGGAAAGGTATTCGCTTCGCCATCGCGAAACAGGAGTTCATATCCGATGGTTTCTTTATCTTTGTTAAAGATTGGCTGACGCGCGATATACCCATACATCCCGGCTAACTCCAAAGTACTACGCCTTTAGTTCAGTATATGCCGATGTAGCAGCTATACAAGAGCGCAGCAGCAATTATCTCGGCTGCCGCGCACCTCGTTCTGAGACTAGGCAGGCGCCCGGTTAGTTGTTTTAGCTTGGGTGAACACTCTGGGCTTTTTCGGCTTTTTGGGTTTCGCCGGTGCGCTACTTAGCACTGTCTCAGCTAACGGCTGCTGCGGAACAAAGCCGGCTATTTCTTTGCGTGGCAATTGCAGCTTGATTAGCTTTTCAATGCCTTTCAGTTCTTTTAACTCTTCAGCGCAAACCAGCGATACCGCCAAACCAGCGGCACCGGCGCGACCGGTGCGGCCAATACGGTGCACATAGTCTTCGGCAACATTTGGCAGCTCATAATTAACAACCTGCGGTAATTGCTGGATATCCAGACCACGGGCGGCAATATCCGTTGCCACTAAAACCCGGATGCCGCCGGCTTTAAACTCAGCCAGTGCCTTAGTACGGGCATTCTGGCTTTTATTGCCATGGATAGCCATGGCGCTGATGCCGGCTTTTTCCAGCAATAAGGTCAGTTTATTGGCGCCATGTTTGGTTTTGGTAAACACCAGCACCTGCTGCCAGTTGTGCTCTTTAATTTGCTGGATCAATAAATTGGCTTTCTGGCCTTTATCAACCGGGTATAACCACTGCTCAATCCGCTCTACCGTGCTATTGGGCGGCGTTACCGTCACTTCCAGCGGTTCATGCAGCAGGCCTTTGGCCAGGGTGCGGATCTCTTCAGAAAAGGTGGCCGAAAACAACAGGTTCTGCCGCTTCGGCGGTAACAGCGCCAGAATTTTCTTAATATCGCGGATAAAGCCCATATCCAGCATCCGGTCAGCTTCATCCAGCACCAGAATTTCCAGCTGATTAAAGCGCACCGCGTTTTGCTGGTATAAATCCAGCAACCGGCCCGGCGTGGCAATCAAAATATCGACACCTTTACGCAGCGCCATCATCTGCGGGTTAATTTTAACGCCACCAAATACCAGCGTACTGCGTAGCGGTAAATGCTTACCATACAGCTGCACACTTTCTGCAACTTGCGCGGCCAGTTCACGGGTTGGGGTTAAGATCAGTGCCCGTACCTGATTCGGCTGTACTTTACGGCCTTGCTCGCGACTGTCATTCAACCGCTGCAGTAACGGTAAGGTAAAGCCGGCAGTTTTGCCGGTACCGGTTTGGGCGGCGGCCATCAGGTCCCGCCCCGCCAGTACCGCAGGGATAGCTTGTTGTTGAATAGGTGACGGCGTGGTGTAGCCTTTTTCAGCTACAGCTTTGAGCAGCTCAGCCGCTAACGGTAAATCAGTAAATTGCATGCGTATTCCCGCAATGGTGCTGCGAAAATCTCTGCCCGCAGCTGCAGTGCCCTTCAAAAGGAAGGGCGCGCAGCTTACCCTAAACTGGCTGAGGGTGCGAGTTTTCTCTAAATTTTGTTACCGGCGACGCTTTTATGCAATGCCACTCAATGTTATTTTGAGCGGTGGCAATGACTTTCCGATATGGAGCCTGTTTTGAATCTGGCGGCAGCGAGCAAAAGTGTATTTTTGCGTAACCTTGAGCAGTCCCTGACCCTGTTATACAACCCCGGGCACGGCTGTTTTTATAGTTTGGTAAAACGGTTTTTTACGCAAAATCAGGCGCAGCAGCTGGAATTGTCTGGTGCCGAGCAGCGCTGGCAGCAGGCTATGCAACAAAAAGAGGCGACAGAGGTTATTCAGCAGTGTCGCAAACGCTATACCGATTTGCAGTTTGAATACGAAAAGCAACGCCTGCAGTGCTGGAGCGCTCTAATGGCGGCGGCAGAAAATCTGCTGCAACAGAGCGAGGGCCAGACAGGTCCGGAAACACTAAACCTGAGTGCCCGCCTGCTGGGTAGCCTGTTTATCACCGCGAATGGCAAGAAAAACAAACCCTTGCTGCTGGAGTTTGCTTATAAGCCCCTCTACCGGGCAGTGCTGCTGTTGCGCTTACTCGACCATCTACTGGCCGAGAAGTTTTTTACCGAACCACAGTGGCAGGAATGGTATCAGCAGCGTACGCCTGACACTCCGGATCACTGCCCGTACCGACAGCAACTGCAGTTGCCAATGGTGATGGCTTGCTTGCTGGAACACTTTGGTAAGCTGGATACCCAGGCGCAAAACCTGTTAACGGATAATGGGCAGCAATCAGCAGATCGGGTGCTAAGCAGTGAAGAGCGAGCTCAGTTTCTGACGCTATGCCGCCTTGGCAGTACCACCTTACTGGCGCAGGGACTAGGCGATCTGCCTTATCGCGGCAGCAAAAGAGAAGAGCGGGAACAACATCAGCAGCAACATCAGCAATTGCTGTACAAACTGCAGCTTTTTATCAGCACCCGCCCTGACAGCGCGCTTGGCAGTTTATTTAAAGTCAGTCAGGCGTACTCGGCTATCGTATTACCGGGCCGCGGCCGTTATAAATACGATACCCTGCCCAAAGCGGCGCTAATGATGCGCGATGCGGTACAGCGGGGCGAGTACAGCGGTCTGATTGTCGACCGCTTGTTCCGCTTAGTTGGGATCTTCCCGCAAGGTTTTGGGCTGGTGTATATCCCGCTGAATGACGATGGCAAACCACAGCCTCGCTATGAATTCGCTATCGTCAACAGCTTCTATCCGGAAAAGCCGGACCGGCCGTTATGTCGGATTGTCAGCCGCAGCCAGGAGCTGAAAAATACCACCTTTAACATGAGCCTGAGCCCGGAATATAACCTGTACTTTAAGCCGGCACGTGACCGACTGAAAAGCAATGTGCCAGAACAAAAACTGAAGGAGTTACTGCAACTGCTATATAAAGACGCCGAGGCGCAATATCTGCGCCATCTGCTGCCGCAGTGCTGGGAGCCGGATAACTTCTTTAGCCTGGGCGCTAACCAGAACCTCTGGAATAACGCCCATTTACGTCTGAATTAAGCGGTATTCATCGCGTCACTCTGACAGAACTGCTTTAAAAACTCATCGTGTTGCGGCAGCTTGGTGGCGGTTGCCGAGTAAATCGTTTTCAGATAGCTCAACAGCTCTGACAGCTGCTCGGCGGGTAAGGCGTTGACTATCGGATGATAATCCTGCGGTACCATGCCCTGACCCAGCATCACCTGGATCCAGGCAATTGGCGAAAATAACTCATCCTGTTCACGATATACCTTACCGGTGGCCTGGAATAGTTCCATTTTGCGCGCCAGCCGTTCCGGGATCTCCATCTGCTGGCAATCACGCCAGAACTTGCTGTCCGTGCGCTGCGTTAACTTATAGTGCAGAATGATAAAGTCTCGGATATGTTCAAATTCCAACTGCGATTGGCGATTGTATTCCGCGACTTCTGCCGCCTTGATCCCAAGGTGAGGGAAGTTTTTCACCAGCCGGATAATGCCGGATTGGATTAGATGGATACTGGTCGACTCCAGTGGCTCCAAAAAACCACTCGATAAGCCAATACTTACCACATTACGATGCCACTGTTTTAAACGTCGCCCGGTGCGGAATTTAATTAGCCTTGGTTCGGCCAATGCCGGCGCATCCAGGTTAGCCAGTAGGTGGGCCCTGGCATCCTCCTCAGACCAATATTTACTGGAGAATACTAAACCATTGCCGGTACGGTGCTGCAGCGGGATCCGCCACTGCCAGCCAGCCTGATGTGCAATAGACCGGGTGTACGGCACTATCGGCTTCACACTTTCAGTGGGTACCGCCCAGGCGCGATCACAGGGTAGCCAATGGCTCCAGTCTTCGTAGCCGGTATTCAGCGTTTTCTCAATCAGTAGCGCATGCATACCGCTGCAATCGATAAAGAGATCGCCTTTAATCTGCTCGCCGCTTTGCAGTTGCACGGCACTGATAAAACCGTCGTCAGGCCGGGTATGGACCTGCTCAATTTTGCCTTCAACCCGCACTACGCCCAGTTTTTCACACCAGCGGCGTAAAAACTGTGCATAGAGCGCGGCATCAAAATGATAGGCATACACCAGCCCCTGTAAATTCACATTTGGAATGCTATCCAGTTTGGTAAAGCGGTTTTGCAGTGCTGCCTGATAGTTAAAGGAGTAGTCCCAGAAATTATCACTTAAACCTAACTGCTTGGCTTTTAACCAAAAATGATGGAAGGTACAGAAAGGGTAATCTTTACCAAAGTTACCAAAGGCATGCATATAGCTATCACCCTGCTGTCCCCAGTTTTCAAACTGAATACCCAGTTTAATGCTGCCAAAGGTTTCTTTTAAAAAGGTAGCCTCATCAAGACCTAAACCCTCGTTAAAATGGATCACCGGCGGAATAGTGGCTTCACCAACCCCAACGATACCGATTTCCTCAGACTCCACCAGGGTGATTTTCAGCGACTTACCCAGCATCTTCACCAACAAGGCTGCGCTGATCCAACCAGCAGTTCCCCCACCAACAATAACGACTTCTTTGACCAACTGCTGTTCTGTCATGATCTGCACCAAAAAAAAGCCCCTAAGACACAGCGTATCTCAGGGGCAAGCATTACACCAGTAACAATACCTTAGGCTTTCGCTTAGAACTTATAGGAGAAACCCAGTAAGTAGGTTCTGCCATAATCCTGATAATCGCGCACTGCACCACTACCATGGCGGGTGGTGAACGGTTGATTGCTCAGGTTTTGCCCTTGCAGGAACACACTTAAGCCTTCCAGTTGAGTGAAACCGGCAGCACCGAAGTCATAGCCGACTTGCGCATCCCAAATCCGCTCACCGTCGATATCCACCTGTGCGGTGTTAAAGCCGATATTGTAGATATCGCCTTTAAAGTCTGAACGCTTACGCATTGAGACCCGCGCCGAGAAACCTTCCTTATCATAGTAGAAAGTAAAGGTTTGGATCTTGTCAGATAAGCCCGGCAGCATAAACTTATTACCACCCGGATCTTTAATGTCCGAGGTAATCTTAGTATGACTGGCGAAAATACCGAAGCCATCCAGGCCTTCATGGAACACGCTCAACGGGATAGAGGCTGACAGCTCTAAACCAGACAAACTACCAGAGCCACCATTCACCTTACCATTGGCTACCGCTAACTTGTTCACTGGTACTGAACCATCAGGAGCAGTGATATCGTCAAATTCAAAGCGGGTTGAACCGTCAAAGATCCAGTCTTTTAGCTCCTTATGGAACACGGTAACGGCCCAGTAACCTTCCGGATGGAAATAGTTTTCATAACCCAGATCGAAACCAACCGCAGTTTTCGGCTCCAGGGTCGGATTACCGCCGCTGACGCTCCAGGCTTCAGCCGTGGTCGCATTCTGGTTGTAGTTGATGCTCATGGATGCGTTCATATCATCCAACCGCGGCCGTGACATGGTTTTCGCCGCACCAAAACGCACGCTTTGCTGTTCATCCAATGCCAGCTTGAGGTTTAAGCTGGGTAGCAGGATGCCAAAATCATGTGACAGATCGGTAGGTACGGCCTGAACCCGGCCATCGACGATGTAGTTACCAAAGCCCTGTGAATCCTGTTCGGTTTTCACATAACGTAAGCCGGCGTTACCGGTCAGGGCATAGCCACCCACTTCAGTATCCAGATTCGCCTGAGTAAAGACAGCCGTAACTTTCTCATTAACCGTCCAGCTACGCGCCAGGTGGCTTGGGTCATTCAGACTTTCCGGTGTCGCATTGTAGAAACCATCACGCACCAGGCCGCGGGAGTCATAGGCAATCATATTACCAAAACCAAGGAAGCTCAGATCAGTGAAACCAATCCGGTATTGCTCCGGTACCGGCGCCAATGCCGCAGGGTAGGTTTTTAGCGTCAGGTAATAGCCTTCCGAACGTTTGGTTTTTGAACGATCTTTATACGAAATACCGTACTCGATACTGCCAACCGGGCCAGCATTTTCCAGGGCATGAGTAGCAGCTAAACGTAAGGTGGTCAGATCGCCGTCGATTTCAGGCGTATTGATAAACCCATCTTGTGCATCACTTGGGATAGTCACGCCATTACCCCAGCTTAACGGCGCGCCCAACAGGATCAGATTCCAGTCAGCATAATTCAGCGTCGGGGTAAAGGTAGCACCAGTACCATTCGGATTTAACACATATTGGATAGTATCGGTCGCACCAACGCCATCACCCCGGCCGGTACCCGAGTAGTTTTCCATACTCCAGATCTGGCGTTTTACCGTAGAGCGGCTGATATCGAAATCAATAGTGGTATAGTCAGTCAGTTCGTATTTAGCGTTAAAACCAAAAGCCTTTAACTCGGCGTCACGTACTTCATAATCGTTACGCACCACAGCGCGGTTGGTAATAGTACCCTGAGAGACTACACCGTCTTTAATCTCACGGATCAGTGTATTACCGCCCGCCCAGATACCTGGCACTTCGATACCACGTAAAATCTTTTCATCAGAAAAATCGACGTACAGAGCATCGGCAACCAGTTTTAACTTATCGTTTGGTGCATACTCTACCACTGCCAGGATTGAATCCCGCTCCAGGGTTGACGAACGGGCAAATGGCTTGGCACCACCCAGGATCACATAGTCATTACTCAGGGCAAAGTTACCTGGATTAATACCTGCACCCCAATCTACTGCTTGCTGCGCACCATCATAACCCCAGGCGTTCCAGCGTTTTTCCTGGTTTGGCGACTTCATTGTCGTCGCCGCAATAGCAACACCAATAGTGTTATCGGCAAATTGGTCGATATAAGCAAAGGTACCACGGGCACCGGCATTATTGCCGTCCGGATTCAGTTTATCAAAGCTGGTACGCTCATACAGACCATTTACCTGCATTACGCGCTCACCGCGAGACAATGGGCTCACGGTACGCAGGTCAATCACACCGGCAATACCTTCAGCTTCCAACTTGGCATCCGGCGTTTTATACACCACCACCTGGCTCATAATTTCTGACGGGTATAAATCAAACTCAACGCCACGGTTATCACTGATTGAAACCTGTTCCCGGCCGTTAAAGGTGGTCGCACTTTCGTTTTCACCAAAACCACGGATCGTGATCCGGCTGGCACGACCATCCAGACGCTGGGCAGCTAAACCCGGCATCCGCGCCAGAGATTCAGCAATACTGGAATCGGGCAGTTTGCCGATATCTTCTGCCGAAATCGCCTCAACGAAGGAACTATTGAACATTTTCAGGTTCTGAGATTCCTGCAGGCTGCGGCGGAAACCGCGAACCGAAATTACCTCAACCGCTTCTTCCTGTGCTTTGGCTTCTGCATCCGCTGCCTGAGCCAGCACGATGGAACTGTTGCCAGCTGCGGCTAACGCCAGCGTCAGCATACTGAGTTTAAATTTTGTCATAATCCTATCTACCCCGGTGTGTTGTTGTTTTATTACTGCGAAACCGAAAGCCCCGCTGAAATTCGTCAGCTGCAGTTTTGCCATGCTCATTTATTAAACTTATTCGGTCGCCAGCTCAATATGAATACGTATTCATAGTGCAAAAGATGCCCCAGGCGGGTGCAACTACCAATAAGCTGCACTATCGTTGTGCAGCAGGCTGGCTGCCAACTGCCATTAAGTATGAACACGCCGGCAGCCGTTGCCAGAAAAAGCCAATAGTGAAACGCTTAGCGCTGTAAAGTACTGCATACGTATGCAGGTTGTTTCTTCTTCAGCCGCCACTGTTTATGCTTGGCAAAAATCACCACTCCCTTAATTCAGGTGGTCTATGGGACAAGTTACGCAACTCGCCGCGCTGGCGGGTTTACAAGACAGCTATGTGCATGCCAATGGGCAGTTAGAGCATATTGATGCAGAAGTACAAGCCAGCATTTTGCAGGCTATGGGCTTTGATTTAAGCAGCGAGCAAGCTATTGCCAACCAGATTGCGCAACTGCAACAAGCCCGCTGGCTGGAACCTTTAGCCGCAGTAACGGTTACTGAACAGCAGCAACCCTTTAGCGTCAGATTGCAGCTGGAAACAACCAAGGCGTCGAGTCAGTGGCATTGGCAGATCACGCTGGAAGACGGCGACGAGCTAAGTGGTGAATTATTGCTGCAGGCCAAAGATATTGCGGAACGCGCTGAAATCAATGCCATTGCGATGCTGGCTTTTAATTTGCCGTTTCAGCTGGACTTACCGCTCGGCTACCATCAGTTGACGCTAAAAGATGGTAAGCAGACTCTGAGCCAACAACTGATTGTGACGCCGGCCCGCTGTTTTCAGCTACATGACAGCGCCATCCTGCATAAAACTATGGGCCCAGCCGTACAGCTGTACGCGGTGCGCTCTGCCCGCAACTGGGGTATGGGTGACTTTGCCGATCTGAAATCTATGGTTGCCCCATTAGCAGCGGCAGGTAACGATTTTATCGGTTTAAACCCCTTGCATGCGCTCTATCCGATGCTGCCACAGGATTGCAGCCCATACAGCCCCAGCAGCCGCTTATGGTTAAACACGCTTTATGTCGCGCTGGATGAAACGCCGGATTATCAAGCCTGCACCGCAGCACAACAGCTAGTCGCCAATGCCGATTTTCAGCAGCAACTAGCAGCCTGTCGCGCCACGGCGAATGTTGATTATCCGGCTGTTGCCGCCTTAAAACAGCAGGTCGCGACCTTACTGTTTCAACATTTTCAGCAACATGAACTGGCGCAGCAAAGTGAAAGGGCCAAGGCGTTTCAGGTTTTCGTGGCAGAAGCGGGCATCAGTCTGTATCAATGGGCGGTATTTTCGGTATTGCAGGGTCAACTGTTCTGGCA